>Ga0326726_10002361_pt1 | contig 17371 bp, 13 predicted proteins | sample MHFenrmetagenome_2_FD_207603 | JGI IMG/M metagenome (GOLD analysis project Ga0326726, IMG submission 207603) | Lab enriched peat soil microbial communities from Michigan Hollow, Ithaca, NY, United States - MHF15MN | ecosystem: Environmental > Terrestrial > Soil > Wetlands > Peat | place: USA... | reverse complement strand
CGCGCACCGGAAGACCCACGGTTCCCGCGGGCTTCGCTTGACCCTGTAAACACGGAGCGCTTAGGCGCTTGGCGGTGTCTGAGGTGTTCCCGCCCCCAGGTACCCATTGGGGACGAAGTCACATTGATAGCAGTCATACGTCACAGCTTCTTCTGGCAGGCTGGGATTACGGTCGGGGGGTCAGAATCTTGCCCGCAGAAATACCCCGCCGCTGACGGGGCAACTCCGGACTCACCTCAATCCTAACCAAGAAGGAGACGATCATTATGTTTGCACGGATCCTGGAATTTGTTCCCAAGATGGAAAGGAAAGAGGAGTTTTTCAAAGTCATGAAAGACGAGGTCCTGCCCATCCTGAAAAAGCAGCCGGGCTTCCTCGAGGTGCTGCCCTTCGTTCCGGAACTGAAGGATGAGAAGATGATCACCATCAGCCTCTGGATGGAGAAGCATTACATGGAGCGGTATGAGCACGATTGGTTCCCCAAGGTCCACGAGATGGTGAAGCCCTATCTGAAGACCCCGATCACCTTCAAGGTGTATACGGTCGAGACCAGTGTGTGCGAGCATTTTGTGCAGGCGCTGGCCGCCTGAACTTCGCTCGAATCCTGATGATGTGAATGGCCGGAGCGGCAAGGGCGCTCCGGCCTTCTTGTTTGTGCCTCCCCCTTGACCACAACCTCGTGTATGGCGTAGCCTCGCCTGCGAAATCCTGTCTCTCCCTTTCGCATCCCAAGGAGGTTGCGCATGGTTCCTCTCACCGCTCTCTGGCTGCCCATCGTGCTATCGGCGGTCATTATCTTCGTCGCCAGTTCCGTCATGCACATGCTGCTGAAGTACCATCAAGGCGACTATCGCCAGTTGCCCGACGAGGACAAGCTCCTCGCCAGCTTGCGCTCCGCCAATCTCACGCGGGGTCTCTACGTTTTCCCCTTCTGCACCCACAAGGACATGAAGTCGCCCGCTGTGATGGAAAAGTACAAACAGGGACCCGTCGGCTTCCTGACCATCCTCCCGAGCGGCCCGCCTGCGATGCCGAAGTTTCTGATTCAGTGGTTCGTCTTTTGTCTGCTGATCGGATTCTTTGTTGCGTATCTCGCCGCCCACACACTGGCGCCGGGAACGAACTATCTGACGGTGTTTCGCGTCGTCGGTACCGCCGCCTTTCTGGCCTACGGCCTCGGACACCTCAGCAACGGCATCTGGAAGGGCCAGATGTGGTCGGCGACCATCAAAGAGGTCATCGATGGACTCATCTATGGCTTGCTGACCGCCGGCACCTTCGGTTGGCTCTGGCCGCGGTAGCCCGGCTTGGATGTCGAGGCGCACCCGTGAGTCTAGGAGAACGTCGGGGAACTCTTGCCGATGCACCGGTGTCTACTACCGGATTTTGACTGGGGCACTGATGCAGAGCTTATTCAAATGGCGGGGGTTGCCGAATTGAGCTCCTTGCCCCGAAGAAACGTGAGGCCCTGTGGGTTTGCGCAGGGCCTCACTAATCTTGTTTGATCCGAACTCGATCAGGCCTACTTGACATCCCCGCAAGCCGCTCCGAGATACTTGGAGACGAAGTCAATATCCATGTGCATGGTCCGGCCGCTGCCGGTCATAGTCATTCGCACCGTGCCCTTGACGCTTTCCGGCGACAGGGCCTGGAACTTGAACGTGCCGTCGGAGGTCATTTCCTTCTCTTGGCAATGGATCTTCACTTCGGTGGCAGTGCTGGAGGAGCTCAGCACTGTGCGAGTGCATTCGTTGCGGTTTTCGCCAAAGACCGTGTCTTTTTCGAGCTTCTCCTTGGTCACGCAGTATTTTCGGGTGGTGGTTTTTTGTCCTCCGCCAAGACTGTTCTTCATGCTCGCTTCCATCTGGGCGCGCTGTTCGGGAGTCATCTTGGCCAGCGCTTCAGGAGGAATCGTGGGCATCGGCGGCATGCCGGACATGTTGTGAGTTTCAGTCATTTCCCACAGACCGATTTTGATGTTCGGCGGCACAATCTTGTCGGCCGCCCTCAGTGCGAAAGAGCACAAAATGATTAGCATCAGTAGAATTCTTGTCCGCATCGGGACCTCCGCGTTGTCGTTCGAAATTTATCGTACTAACAACCCGCTGCCGAAACAATGACGGACCTTGCACACGGAACTGGTTTCAAACATCTGTTGAAGTTGCCGAACAGGTCGCCGTCGGGGGCTAAAACCCGCATTTTAGAGCGGATCCTGGCGGCACGGCTGAACAGGATGCGGAAAAATTCTATTTCCCGAGGAAAGGTGCCCCCAGCCTTACGCGGCCCTGAAGGGCCGCTCTTCCACGGTGGTGCATAATCGTGAGTTCGTCCGCAGCCTGTGAAGCCGTGCCCTGCCAAAACCGATTCTTGCTGTCCTGAGCGAGCGCCGTGGTGGTGAAAAGAACGCTCAGAAGAATGCGCACTGCAAGCCAGAGGTCGTAGAGGGCAAGACTGCCAAGCCATCGGTTTCGGGGGGAGGGTGCGCCGGGAGGGGGCGTTTTCGGTTATCCTGCGTCGAGCAGACCACCTTATGGCCGGAGAATCCTAGCCATGAACTATGACGCGATCATCATTGGCAGCGGGCAGGCCGGGAACCCGCTGGCCTTTGCCCTTGCCGACCACGGGTGGACGGTCGCTCTGATCGAGAAGAGCAATCTCGGCGGCACTTGCATCAATACCGGATGTACTCCGACCAAGACTATGGTGCATCGCGCCCAGGTCGCTCACTACGCGCGAAATGCAGCACGCTGGGGGGTGCTGGCTCGTGAGGTGGACGTCGACTTGCCAAAAATCATCGCGCAGAAGAACCAGGTCGTCCAAGGCAGCCGCAACAGCCAGCAGCGAAACATTGATCAGCGTCCCAACATACGCTTGTACCGAGGGAAAGCGCAGTTCGCCGGGCCGCACCAGATCAGGGTGGGAGAGGAACGACTCGAGAGTCAGCGCATCTTCATTAATACGGGCGGGCGCGCCGCGATTCCTCCGATCCAAGGACTGGACACGGTTCGCTATCTGACCAACGAAAGCATCATGGAGTTGACGGAACTGCCCGAGCATCTCGTCATCCTGGGCGGCGGCTACATCGGGCTCGAATTCGGACAGATGTTTGCCCGCTTCGGCAGCCGGGTGACGGTAGTTCACAGTAGCGGCCAAATCGTCCCGCGCGAAGACCCGGAAGTCTCGGCAGAATTGCAGAAGGCTCTCGAGTCGGAGGGAGTGCACTTTTTATTGAGTGCTCGCACCACACGGGTAGAAACCATCAACCGTGCCATCGCGCTTACGATCGAACAAGGTGGCGGGAGTTCCACGGTATCCGGCTCGCACCTTCTGGTGGCTACCGGGCGGCGTCCGAATACCGACGATCTTGCCTTGGACAAAGCAGGAATCGAGACTAACAATGACGGGTCGATCCGAGTGAACAGCAAGCTCGAAACCAATATCCCCGGCGTCTGGGCCCTCGGAGACGTGAAAGGCGGGCCCGCCTTCACGCATATCTCATACAACGATTTTCAGATCGTGTATGGCAATCTGATCGAAGGCAAGAACCTGACGATTGACAGACGAATTGTTCCCTATTGCGTCTTCACCGATCCGCAACTGGGTGGCGTCGGCTTGACCGAGAAGGAAGCCCGTGCCCAGGGATACCAACTCAAGATCGGGAAGGTTCCGATGTCCTGGGTGGCACGCGCTCGGGAGCGGGACGAGACTGCCGGCCTGATGAAACTGATCGTGGACGCCAGTAACGATCGCATTCTGGGCGCGACGATTCTGTCCACCGACGGCGGCGAGACCGTCCATGTGCTCTACACTCTTATGCTCGCCGACCTTCCCTATACCCTGCTGAAGGGAGCTGTCTACATTCATCCAACGCTGGCCGAGGGACTGTTTTTCCTGATGGACGATGTGAAGCTGGTGGCCTCCGAAGAAGGCAGTCCGAAACGAAAGACGGCGTAAGGACCTCGGCAGTTTCTTTTTACCTCAGTCGCTGAAGCCCACGATCAAAACGATGGGCTTACCGCAGCGGCACATCGCTGCGCCACCCAAAATCAGGGTTTCGCCAACTTAATCGCGATAACGCTTATGATCAATTCCCAGCCGCTTGAGTGTGGATTGCAGCGTCGTACGGTTCAGGCCCAGGCGGGCAGCTGCGCCGCTGGGTCCGCTGAGGCGGCCGTGGCTTTGCTGCAGGGCACGGATAATATGTTCGCGTTCCATCGTCTCCAGGGTGTCATCGGTCTCATTGTCGATGGTGGCGGCCTCCAGTTCTCTCAGCGGCGCCTGCAAGACCGAGCCCTGACTGAGAATCACCGAGCGTTCCACGAAATTCTCCAGTTCGCGGACATTACCAGGCCAGTTCCAGCGTTTGAGTGCGTCGATCGTCTTCCTGGGGATGCTGGTGATGGACTTGTTCATGCGCGTGGCACATTTCCGAACGAAGTGGTCGAGCAGCAGCGGGATGTCCTCGGCCCGCTCACGCAAGGTCGGCACACGAACCGGAAACACGTTGAGCCGGTAGTACAAATCGCTGCGAAACTGCCGTTCGCTGACCCTTTGCGACAAGTCCTGGTTGGTAGCCGCGATCAGGCGGAAGTTGACTTTCAAGGTGTGCGTACTGCCCAGCCGTTCGAACTCCTGATCCTGCAGAACCCGAAGCAGCTTGGGTTGCAGGGCCAGCGGAATCTCCCCGATTTCATCGAGAAACAGCGTTCCCCGGTCGGCCAGTTCAAGCCGGCCAACTTTCCTGGAGACTGCCCCGGTAAAGGCTCCCTTCTCATGGCCGAACAATTCACTTTCGAGCAAGCCGGACGGGATGGCGGCGCAATTTACTTTGATGAAGCTGTTACGCTGGCGCGTGCTCATGCGGTGAATCGCCCGGGCCACCAGCTCCTTTCCAGTTCCGGTCTCACCGAGGATGAGCACGGTGGCATCGCTGTCCGCCACTTTTGAAACCTGCTCCATGACGGCCCGCAGAGCTTTACTTTGCCCGATGATCTCCCCGAAGCCCAGTTCGGTATCGATCTCCTCCTCAAGATAGACCTTCTCTTCCGCGAGCTTCTCCCGGACCACCCGCAACTCCTCCTCTGTCCGCTTGCGCTCTGTGATGTCGTGCAAGATAAGAGCTATGCGATCGACGCCCGTGGGCCCTTCGATCGGAAAATACGCTGCGGAGAAATCCCGTTCGCCGAGATTAGGAAGGGCGGAGCGCAGTTCGTAACGGACAACCTTGCCCGTGAAACACTCATCCATCCTTTCTTTGATCACCGTCTCAAAGAGTTCTCTGCCCACTATTTCCTCGACGAGATGCCCCACGATTTGCTCTTTCTCAACGCCTCGATATTTAAGGAACGCATGATTGGCGATCAAGTAGCGGTAGTCGCGATCCACCACCACGATCATTTCCTCCAACCCCTCCACGACTCTTTCGTATTCCTGGAGCCTAGTGTCCGCCTGCTTGCGTTCGGTAATGTCCTGCAGGATAGCGGCCACGCGGTCAATGCCGGCGGAACCAGCGATCGGGAAGTACGACAGCAAGAGATCCCTTTCGCCCAGTTGAGGGTACCTATCCCGCATTTGGTATCGAACGACCTTGCCTTCAAGACACTCATCCAGTTTTGGCTTGACGTTGGTCTCAAAGACTTCCTGACCCAAAATGTCCCCGACGGAATGCCCTATGACTTGTTCTCGTGACAGTCCCTTATATTTCAAGAACGCATGATTCGCGATCAGGTAGCGGTATTGCCGGTCCAAAACCGCGATCATTTCATCCAAGCCCTCTACTACCCTCTCGTACTCCAGCAGCCTCTTTGCGGCCCGGTTTCGCTCGGTGACGTCGTGTGCCATGCCGCGCACGATGGGCGACGCTACGCCCTCGGTACGCAGAGTGTTGTGATACTCCCAGATGCGCCGCTCACCAGATCGCGTCACAACGGCCATCAGGCCGCGAGACTCGCCGGTTCGTTCAATCTGGCTGAGATAGGCGTCGAACTGGTCGCGAAAATCGGGAGCGATGATCTCCCGCATGGGAATCTTCAGGAGTTCTTCCGCGCTATAGCCGAGGACACGTGCCGGTGCGGGATTGACGGCCAGGAGCCGGCCCTGCAAGTCGTGGATACACAGCAGGTCTTCGCTGTGTTCGACAAGATCGCGATTCCAGTCTTCATTGTCCTGCAAGGCCCGCTGGATCGGGTCTGATTCAACTGGCGATTTCCCCGGGGAATGGCGCGTACTTGCTGCAGGGTGCGTTGCCATGGCTCACCCCTTCCGGGCCGGAGGAGGAGCTTGTCATGTCCGCCATGTCGCTTGCGGCGACCCATAGATCCAACTAACCCGCTCTTGGCCAGAATGACTCAAGGCAGACACGAGTTACTGTTGCGCCGCCCCGGTTGCCCGGAAGTGTATCAGAAACTCTCTCTGGTTACATCAACGGGATTATTTTTGTGGAGGGTAAGTACTTTGGGTCGGTTGTCCTTGCAGGTAAGAAGGAGGTTGCCCGCCCGGGCTGCTGGTTTTCAGACCCGGGGGCTCGGTGGTGGGGATCGTCTTATGACCGCCGTCCGTTAGTCACCAGAAGGCAGCAGCGACTCCTCATTGGTCGGAATGATCTCCGGCACAAAGCCTGTGGACGGACACTCGCCCAGGATGGGCATACAGGCTGCATCCGGGCCATGCTTGGGGCGAACTAACGGCTTCATTTCCGCGAACTGCTCCTGCTCGGTCGATCCTTCGAGAGCAGTCGTCGAGGCCAGGCCGCTGGCGATCACTTGCGTGAGGGTATCGAAATAGCCAGTCCCCACGAAGCGCTGGTGCTTGACGGCCTCGTAGCCGTGGCTCGTCTCCCGGCTGAATTCCTTTTCCTGCAGGCGGGAGTAAGCGGTCATCCCCTGCTGCTGATAGCCGCGCGCCAGTTCGAACATGCTCAAGTTGAGAGCATGGAAGCCGGCCAGGGTAACGAACTGGAACTTGTAACCCATCTTGGCCAGTTCCGGCTGGAAACGGGCAATCGTCACGTCATCCAAGTTCTTCTTCCAGTTGAACGAGGGCGAGCAGTTATAAGCCAGCATCTTGCCGGGATATTTAGCCTGAATCGCTTCGGCAAACTGGCGTGCTTCCTCCAGATCGGGATGCGAGGTCTCGCACCAGATCAAATCCGCGTAAGGAGCATAGGCCAAGCCGCGGGCGATGGCGGAAGCCAGGCCGCCGCGAATCTTAAAGAAGCCCTCGGTAGTCCGCTCACCGGTCGTGAATTCGCGGTCTCGCGGATCGATATCGCTGGTCAGCAGGTGAGCGCTGTCGGCATCGGTGCGGGCCATGATGAGCGTGGGCACTCCGAGAACGTCCGCAGCCAGGCGCGCCGCGACCAACTTCTGGACAGCTTCTGAAGTCGGCACGAGGACTTTTCCGCCGAGGTGACCGCATTTCTTCGCCGAAGACAACTGATCTTCGAAGTGGACACAGGAAGCCCCCGCTTCGATCATTGCTTTCATCAATTCGAAGGCATTCAAGGTGCCGCCGAAACCCGCTTCGGCGTCGGCCACGATGGGCGCAAACCAGTAAGTGTCGCCGTTTCCGTCCATGTGGTGGATCTGATCGGCGCGCATCAGCGCGTTGTTGATCTTGCGGACCACATTGGGAACGCTGTCGGCCGGGTACAGGCTCTGGTCGGGATACATCTGGCCGGCGTCATTGGCGTCCGCCGCCACCTGCCAGCCGCTCATGTAAATCGCCTTCAGCCCCGCCTTTACCTGCTGGACGGCCTGGTTGCCGGTGAGCGCGCCCAGAGCCGGCACGTAGGATTCATGATTCAGCAGCCACCAGAGACGCTCCGCGCCGAGGCGCGCCAGGGTATGCTCCACCTGGATCGATCCGCGCAGCTTCACAACATCTTCACTGCTGTAAGGCCGCTCGACACCCTTCCAGCGGGCGTCCGAATTCCACTGTTTGTTCATTTCTGAGGCGGTTAAAGTGCGCATGTCGGAGACGTCCTCCAGGGTGCCGTCTGTCAGCAGTAGACCGCATCGGCCCGGCAACCACCAAACCCAGTCGTCCGCATCGGGCAAGTAGTCCGATTTGTCCTAGTTGAGTGCATACTTCCGCCCTAGCCATTACCATAGGATGCATGAGTACTGCTACCCTTGCGCGCAATGAAGTCGAGTCCCAGATCCTGACCCCCGGAGCCCAGGCCTTTCTCACCAAGTTGGCGAGAACATTCGAGAAACGCCGCCAGGAGTTGTTGGGTCGCCGGCGCGTCCGCCAGCAGCAGATTGACGCCGGGCAGTTGCCCAACTTCTTGCCTGAAACGGCGTCCATCCGTAAACAGGAATGGACGGTTGCGCCCATCCCGCGCGACCTGCTTGACCGGCGCGTCGAGATCACTGGCCCGGTCGACCGCAAGATGATCATCAACGCCCTGAACTCGGGGGCCAGCGTCTTCATGGCCGATTTTGAGGACTCGAATTCGCCCACCTGGCAAAACAACCTGGAGGGGCAAGCCAATCTTCGCGACACCGTCGCGGGCACCATTACCTATACCAGTCCGGAAGGAAAGAATTACCGGCTCAACTCGCGAGTAGCCACTCTGCTGGTTCGGCCCCGCGGCTGGCACCTCAGTGAGAAGCATTTCGAGGTCGATGGCAAGCCCATTTCCGCGTCGCTATTTGATTTCGGCCTCTACTTTTTTCACAATGTGCGCCAGTTGATCGCCAAGGAAACGGGCCCATATTTCTACCTGCCGAAGCTGGAGAGTCATCTCGAAGCGCGCCTGTGGAACGACGTCTTCTGTCTGGCCCAGGACGAACTCGGTATACCCCGCAGCACCATCCGCGCGACGGTTCTGATTGAAACCATTCTTGCCGCCTTCGAGATGGACGAGATCCTCTATGAATTGCGTGAGCACTCCTCGGGCTTGAACTGCGGCCGCTGGGACTACATTTTCAGCTTCATCAAGAAGTTCAGAAATCGGCCGGACTTCGTTCTTCCCGACCGCTCCATCGTGACCATGGAAAAGCATTTCCTGAAGTCCTATGTCGAGTTGCTGATCCAAACCTGTCATCGGCGGGGCATTCACGCCATGGGCGGAATGGCGGCCCAGATTCCGATCAAGAACGACCCGGCCGCCAACGAGAAAGCGCTCGACAAAGTGCGTCAGGACAAACTCCGCGAAGTACGCGCCGGTCACGACGGCACCTGGGTGGCTCACCCGGGACTGGTGCCCATCGCAAAGGAAATTTTCGACGCAAACATGAAGGAAGCCAACCAGATCCAGCGCCACAAGGACGCCGTGCAAATCACGGCCGCCGATCTCCTTGACGTCACCAAAGGAGACATCACCGAGGAGGGTCTGCGTTGGAATATCGACGTTGGCCTGCAATATCTGGAAGCGTGGCTGCGCGGCTCCGGCTGTGTCCCGATCTACAACCTGATGGAAGACGCTGCCACCGCCGAAATCTGCCGCGCCCAGGTCTGGCAGTGGCTGCGGCATGGCGCCACTCTCAGCAACGGCCGCAGAGTCACGCAGGAACTGGTCCGCGGCGTGATCGCCGACCAGAAGAACCGGCTACCCGGGGAACGCATGGCCGAGGCCGCCCAGATCTACGAGCAAATGATGACCGATCCGGATTTCGCGGAATTCCTGACGCTGGTCGCTTATGATTACATCGACTAGGGTTGAACCCGCACCCGGACGATGAACCAGCGATCCTCTGAAATCTCCGACGAGTTTCTCGCACAACTCAAGGAAGACCTTGTGCGCCGCCGCGTGGGCCGGGGCATGGCCCGTCTGGAAGATCACCGGCATCTGCTTACCTCGCTTGATCCTGATCAGAAGAATGCCGGACGGTTTGCGGGATACCTGGCGCAGTGGGTGGACATTGGCTTTCAGCGTCCCAGCCTGGTCAGAGAGATCGTCGCCCGCTTCCCAAAGTCCGTGCGCTCCCACTTACCGTTACACGACTACATGTACCTGCGCCTGGCCGAAGGCATGGTGGCGATGACCAGCGAAGCCACCGAGGAAGCCATCGGCCACCTCGATGTTCTTCTCAGCCTTGCCGCAGAAACCAGTGATCAGGAACTGCTCTCGGTCGCCAATTTCTGGAAGGGCCGCTGCCTGCGGATGAAAGGTGATTACGATCAGGCTTTGGCCTACGCGGTCAAAGGTCGAGAACTGGCTGCCGCACTCGGCCACCAGCCCATGGCCGCCGTTATGCGAGTGCTGGAAAGCTGGCTCTTCTTCCAGAAAGGAAATCCGAAGCAGGCCGTGGCGATTTTGCAGGAAGCTGAGGCCATTCTGCTTAAGACGGACGATCATCTGACCCTGGGCAATATCCATTCCTCCTACGGCCGCATCGCCCGCCACCAGGGACGCTACCAGCACGCCATCGAGCACTTCACCGCGGCCATCGCCGAGTACAAGGAACGCGACCCGCAGCACCGCAACGTGGCCCGCTCGCTGAACAACATGGCGTCGGTGAAGCGTCTGGTCGCGCTTCAGTTAGGAAGAAAGATGGACGCGGACGTGGCTCGCCGCCGCAAAGCCGTAGTCCGTGGCGGTCCGAACGCGACTCTGGGCCGGCCACAGTATCGCAGCCGCTTCGAACAACTGCGCGAGGAAGCGCGCGCCGAACTCGCCGAAGCGCAGGGCATCTACGAGCAATACCGCAACCACCACGGCCTGGGCAGCGTGCATTTGAACTACGGCTACCTTCATCTCGACAATGGAGACCTGGAACTGGCGGACAACGAGGCCAAAGCCTCTTTCCGCCTGGGGGAAGAAAAACGGGATTACATCCTGATGGCGCGGGCGCGCCTCCTGCAATGCATGAGCGAAAATGCGCGCGTCGAAGAAGAAATCGGCGAAAGCACCGAACCCGGGGGCCACGCGCGCCTGGCCCAGGACTGCGCCAAGGAGGCCATCGAACTGGCCAAACACACCCAGAACCGCCGCCTCCTGGCGGACGCGTTTATCTGGCAGGGTCTGACCTACTGCAACCGCTTCTTCGACGACATCGAAGCCGCGCGCCACTGCTATGACCAGGCCATGAGCTTCTCCAAAGACCATCAGCCCGACGACAGCTGGGAAGACATCCACATGCTGAAGGCGAAGATCCTGCGCTCCGGCAGCGTCAACCCGACCCTGCGCGCCTGGTCGCAAGGGTCGGTTGGTGACAAGACCTTTCAGCAGATCACGGAGGAGTTTGCCGAGCTAATCGTCCCGAAGGTCTGGGAACGGGAAGGCCGCAAAATCTCGCGCGTGGCGGCGCGGCTCTCGATGTCACCCAAGAAGGTCCGCCGCATCCTGAATCATGTCGGAAAACACACACCGGGAGGAAAATAGCGATCATTCTTCCGACAACGCCGGACTCCGCCCCAGCCCGCGCCGGAGCGGAGTACTAGCGCTGCAACCTACCCTTGCGTCGGGTGTAGCACCCGGTACGTATTGCCCCCGTTGGACCAGACCAGCACCAGCGCATCCTGGTCCTTGGAGACGTCGGACAGCGCCTTCGCCACGTCAGCCGCAGAGCGTTGGGAATGCCGATTCACTTCGACGATCACATCCCCTCGCTGCAAGCCTGCGTTGTCGGCCGGGCTGCCCGGCTGCACATCCTCTACGACTGCGCCCTGAACGTCGCTCGGGATCTGCATCTGGTCGCGCGCGCCCGGAGTTAGATCGCCGACGCTCAGCCCCCAGCGGCCTTTCCCGTGTTCAGTGCCGGCCTTTGTGCTGCCGGCGGCGGCATCCATCGCTTCCAGAGTGACCGGAATGCTGACGCTCTTACCATCACGCACCACCTCAAGATGAATGGTGTCGCCGGGACGTTTTTGCCCGACTTGCATCTGGAGCTCTCCGGCATCTGTGACTGCCTGTCCGTTGAGTTTAGCGATGACATCACCAGTTTTCAGACCAGCTTTCCCTCCGGCCGAGTTGGGTTCAACCTGAGTCACGACGGCCCCGGTGGCGTTGGTCATCTGGAAGAACTTGGCGTTATCCGGGGTCACATCGGCGATGCCGATGCCGATGAGTCCGTGGCTCACTTTGCCGTCGCGGATCAGGGTCTCCACCGTGGGCTGAACGATCTGCGTGGGAATCGCGAAGCCCATTCCCGAGAACGAGCCGTTGGACGAGACCAGGAAGGTGTTGATTCCGACTAGTTCGCCGTGCGCGTTGACGAGCGCGCCACCGGAGTTTCCGGGATTGATGGCGGCGTCGGTCTGGATGAACTGTCCGGGCTTGCGGCGATCGCTCGGATCCGGATTGGGACGGTTGAGCGCGCTCACGATGCCGCGCGTCACCGTGAACCGGAATCCATAGGGATTGCCGAACGCCAGCACGGTCTGACCCGGATGAAGTTTCGCCGAGTCACCCCAGGGCACGCTGGGCAAGCTCTTCCCGTTCACCTTGATCACCGCCAAGTCGGTGAGCGGGTCGGTGCCGACCAGTTTCGCCGAGAGTACTTCCCGGTTGCTCATGGTGACGCGGATGTCATTGGCCCCTTCCACCACGTGATTGTTGGTGACGATGTAGCCATCGGGGGAGATGATCACACCGCTTCCCAAGCCGTGTTCCACTCTCTGGCGAGGCATCATGGGCCCGAACTGGCGCCCAGAGCGGTCGCCGCCAAACGGGTTGCCCCCGAATGGAGCAAAGAATTGCTGCATGTCTTCTGAGGATTCGTCGCCGGCCGACTGTGCGCTCGGCTTGGACGTCACAGTGACGTTCACGACAGCGGGAGTAACCCGGGCCGCAAGCGTTTCCATGGCGCGGTCGAGCGTAAGCAAGGCGGCGACACTGTTGTCGTCCAGCGCCGCAGCGGCGGGAGCCGCCACGGCTGCCCTCGCGGGCCTGGCGAACTCATAACTCGCCAGCGACGCGACAGTCGCCACGGCGATCACAGCCACCAGCAGGCGCTGGGTCAGTTTTGTCTTCCAGTTCTGCATTTCACTTCTCCTTTGTAACTAATTGTTTAGTTGCTACTCACAAAAAAAATCCTGCTACGTTCTTTTGGCGACCGGCGCTTTCACCGCGTCATCCACAGTTGCGTTCACGAACCTCACCCTCCACACGCCAACGCTCCAAACCCATGAATTCGGCCCTACGCGCTGTGTCGTTCGGATGATCAACAACGTTTCCGATACCGGCAGCACGCTCGGGTTCGCTCCCACGGTCTCGGCGTCAACCGGATTGCGCTCACTGTCAATGTTCCAGCGTGCGTCGACTACCTGCGGGACAGCGCGCCGAGGTTCGGCAGCGCGTGCGATCACTTGCGCGGCTGGCGGTTGAACCACTTTCTTGGGCGAAGGCAATGAATCGGTACGCACGGCTGCAGGATTCACGGGTGCTGAGCGGATCTGCGACGGACTGATGGTCGCGGCGCGGACATCATCAGTTTGAATCGTCTGCGTGTTCCGCTCAAATGCCACGAACTGGGGAGCATGCGGCACGACCATGAGACAGACCAACGAGAAAGCGCCCACCATGCCCAGAGCCGGTTTCCAGACGTTTTTCCTATCCGGCCGACTTGGATCGAGAATCCGCGCCAGGCGCAGGGAAGCCTCACGGGCTCGGTGCACGACCGCTTGCGCCATCGCCCAGCCACGGCGCGCGCCACTTTTTTCCAGAAGCAGGATCAGGCATTTCGCGTACCCGCGCGGATTGGCGGTTACAGCCAGCACCTGATCGTCACAAGCCATCTCCCGCTCCATCGAAAGCCGGCCCTCAATCCACCACACCGCTGGATGGAAAAGGAATATCGCTCGCACAATCTTCTGCAGAAGATTGGTCCAGTCGTCCCAGCGGTGCAGGTGTGCAAGTTCGTGAAGCAGAATGACGTTCAATTCATCGGGCGGGAGCTCTCGCAGCACCCAGGTTGGGATAACAATCATCGGCCTGAAAAAGCCGAGGGCGGCAGGCACGTTCACCCGCTCCGACGTGGCGAGCGTCACTGATCTTGAGGAGTTAAAGCCGGCGACGGTTTTTCGTACCGCGGGATTGAGATCTGCCTCCTCGATCGCGATACAGCTCCTGCGTAGTTCGTGCAGACGCCACAGTCCAAGAGCCAATCGCAGCAGCGCGATACTCGCCGTCAGCAACCAAACCGTGAACAGCAGAAGCCCCCAGTGACCTGACAAGGTGAAGAGAGGATGCATGCCCCCCGCCGGCAGAAGAGAATGTTCTCCAGTCTCACCGCCGATCACGGGAAGTCCAGCGACGGCGAGCAAGGCCACGAACCAGACAGCAAATCGTGTTCCCGAGTTCTGCCGCGGCAAAAAGCGCAACATCACCCAGGCAAACAGGGCGATGATTAGTCCTTCTGGAAACGAATTCAGGATTCGGCCGATGGCTAGCTGGGCAAAGGTCTGGAACTGAGGCCCCATCATTTCGCGCCGCTCCGTTCCAGCATCTCTCGTAGACGATCGAGTTCCTCTGCGTCTATACCGTGGTCCTCAAGGATGTTCAAAACCAGTTGTTCGTGGGAGTTCTTGAAGAAACGGCCCACCAAGTGGCGGATCTCCGAGCGGGTTGCCTCTTTTCGCCCCACCAGTGGAGCGTACAAGTGGGCGCGGCCATCCTTGGAGTGCTTGACGTAGCCTTTCCGCTCCAACACTCGAATGGTGGTCAAAACGGAGTTGTAGGCCAAGGGTGGCTTCTGCGAGAGGGAGTTCAGGATCAACTGGACCGTGCCGGACCCTTTCAGCCACAACACGTTCATAATCCGCAGTTCGGCCTCAGTCAGAGTCTCGGACTGTCTCGGCGGCACTCGTGCTCCTCCCTGAAACCTTTAGACGCTCCAAGCAACGAAATGTAACTAATGTTTTAGTTGCACAGGGGCCGCCTCAAGGTTGCCCCATCCAATCCGGCACAGACCGACGAAGTCATCACGGGTCTTGCAACGGAGGGGCGAATCGTGGTCTGGGTTGGGTGACTCTAGGGTAACGGCCTGAGTTTAATCTTTCTCCAGATATTCGCCGGGTACGTCGTCCTCGGGAAGCTCGTGCGTGCGAACTTCTTTCTCAGCCTCGTTCTCCGCGTCTTGCACGCCCGTTACTGCGTCGGCCTCGAACGCGTTCCCTTCCTCAAGCAACTCGCCGACGCTCTCCGAATCGGCACGTTCGATCCCGGACAATCCCTGCAAATCTCCCGACTGCCCGCCCGAACGTGCTCGCGGCCTCTCCAGGGAGAATGCCACCGTATCCACGGTCCGGCTCCCTCCGCGGACCCGTTTCTTCGGCGCTCTCACCGCCTTCGCGCCGATTCGCTTTTTGCCAACGGCCTTCGTTTTCACCGCCGCCTTTCTCCGAGTTGGCTTCTTCTTCGCCAACTTCTTCGGCGGCGTCGCCTTCTTGACGGCGGCTCTCTTCGATCTCGCCTGCTTCTTTCTGGTTTTCTTTTTAGGGGCCATAGGCGCAGTCTACCACCTGTTATAAAGTCGGCATTGGGGGCACGTCCCGATTGGGGGCGAGGAAAATCAGGGCTGCTTCAGGAACGTTCCCTCCTGCAGTTCCGTTAATGCCTGCCTGAGCTGTTCCTGGGTGTTCATGACGATGGGGCCGTACCAGGCCACTGGCTCCGCCAGAGGCTTTCCAGAGACCAGGAGGAACCGGATCCCGTCGTTGCCCGCTTGCACTATGACCTCGTCACCACGATCAAAGACAATGAGCGAGCGGTTGTCGGCCTCTGTGGGAGGCGTGGTGTCCAGCCACTTCACGGCTTCTGTCGGCACTGCAAGTGGACCGGACGCGTTACAGAATTTCCCCGATCCTGCAAACACGTAGGCGAAAGCATGGCGGGTCGTTTCCACCGGAAGAGTCTTCCGTTTGCCGGGAGCCACCGAAACGTCCAGGTAGATCGGTTCGGCAGCGATCCCATCCACTGGGCCCGTCTTTCCCCAGAAGTTTCCGCAGACCACGCGCACATGAGTGCCGTCATCGTCGATAATTTCGGGGATATCCAGTGCTTTCACTTCCTGGTAGCGAGGCGTGGTCATTTTGAGCGCGGCAGGGAGATTGGCCCAGAGCTGGAAGCCGTGCATCCGTCCGGCAGCATCGCCCTTGGGCATCTCCTGATGAATGATCCCGCGGCCCGCCGTCATCCACTGCACGTCGCCGGCAGCGATCGCGCCGCGATTTCCCATGCTGTCGCCATGCTCCACGGTTCCGGCGAGAACGTAAGTGATGGTTTCGATCCCGCGATGGGGATGCCAGGGGAAACCCGCCAGATAGTCCTCCGGAACATCGTTGCGGAAGTCGTCGAGCAAGAGGAACGGGTCGAAGTCCTTGGTGTTGCCGAAACCGAAGGCGCGCCGCAGATGTTCGCCCGCACCTTCGAGGGTTGGCTTGGATTGAATGACCCGCTTTACTGGGCGAATCGACATGGTGCCTCCTGGATGCAGAAATCAGAGTTATAGATGATGACGCCGCTTCCCAAAAACCTGCTCAAGGGCCTCTATTCTGCAGTCTTGGCCGCTAAGGTTTCGATGACCGCGATGTTTTGCAGCAACTCCGAGGCCGGCTGTACCGCTCCTGCAAGCAGGCTGGACTGTTGTAACTCACCCAGACCTTGCCCTGAGCATCTTCCCAGATCAAGATCTTCAGTGGAAGGTCGATGGCGCTATGAGGGGCCGCCAGCATCAGTGGAGTGCCAGCTTTTGGACTGCCGAAAATTAGAAGCTTGGTGGGAGGCATCTTCATTCCCACTTTTTCCGCTTCTCCGCTGTGATCAATCAGGGCAAACAGGGTGACCCCTTTAGCTTGCAGAATATTCTTGAGCCTATCCACTGTCTGGTCGACCGAGTGAGTGCTCGGTTTGTCAATGATTCCGTGGTTGGCTACCGATGTCACGGATACCTCCTTATTGTTTTCGGGACGTAAACTTGCGGAGCCGTGTAGAGAAACCATGAGTAGTATTTCGCTGAGATCACGCTTCATCAGGTTCAGCGTCGCGCGCACATCGAGTAGCATCTGTACGCGATCATTCAGGGCATCGATGTTCAGTCTCTTTACGGTAGAAATGTCGCTCGTGGCGCGCTCCAGCTTCGGTTGCCTGGAATTTCCGGAGCCTTCTTGTTCGATTCGTCCTTCACGTCGCCACTTGGCAATGAGTTGGTCTTTTCGACTGCCCGCATCGGGTTTCGATGGCTGGGCGGAGTTTAAGTATTCCCAAGCAACCTTAGGGTACTCACTCCTGGCGTCGGGCGTAGCCGGAGTACGTCCGAAGATGGCGGCCAGCATTCTCGGGGAGTCTCCAAGCGTCCGTCGGCCGCCGCCCTGCATGTGAATTCCGGTGAGTGACAGCGCGACAGAACTCGCCCCGCCGGCGACCCCAATTCCATTGCCGAGGTCGGCGGTGCTCGACTTGAACTGCAGAGCTGTGGCCACCACC
>Ga0326726_10002360_pt1 | contig 17372 bp, 13 predicted proteins | sample MHFenrmetagenome_2_FD_207603 | JGI IMG/M metagenome (GOLD analysis project Ga0326726, IMG submission 207603) | Lab enriched peat soil microbial communities from Michigan Hollow, Ithaca, NY, United States - MHF15MN | ecosystem: Environmental > Terrestrial > Soil > Wetlands > Peat | place: USA... | reverse complement strand
CGCAGGTCCGACTTCATCGACGCGATGTACGCCTTCTCCTTCGTGTTCGCGAACTTCGGGATCGCGATGGCGGCCAGAATGCCGATGATGACCACCACGATCAGAAGCTCGATCAGCGTGAAGCCCTTGGCGCTACGCACAGACACCTCCGTGAAAGGTTGGCACGCATCAAACGACCGAAGGGTGGCCCCGCGGGACCACCCCCCGGGCCCATCACACTTGTCTACTGGCAGGTCGGTGCACCCTCCGGCTCACCCGTGATCGGCGCCGTCACCGCGCCTACGAAGATCCCGCAGGTCTTCGTCGTCGCGTTGTTGTTCGCGGTGGCGTTCCAGCCCGTCCCGCTCGCCGTCCCCACCGTGACGGTGTTCCCCGCCGACACGCTGTAGTTCAGGTTCGTCGTCGTGCTCGCGTAGGTCACCTGGTCGGCGAAGTAGGCTTCCTGCGCCGTGATCAGGTTGCGGAGGTCCGACTTCATCGATGCGATATACGCCTTCTCCTTCGTGTTCGCGAACTTCGGGATCGCGATGGCGGCCAGAATGCCGATGATGACCACCACGATCAGAAGCTCGATCAGGGTAAAGCCCTTGGTGTTGCGCACAGATTCTACCTCCGAGGATGTATTGAGCAACCGGAAGCTCCCGCCTGCCATCGAGCAACCGCTGTGCCACCCAGGGTCCGTTTCCAGACAACACATTGTGCCCTATGAAGATAGGACAGCGCTGGTGGCGCCGGAGGCTGCCCAGCTGGGAGCCACAAGTCTCGCGTTCTGCAAGGCGCCTCGCTCCTCGCAATGCCCCTAGTGCCTCCCACGCTTCTCAATCTGCGCACGGACCTCCGCCAGCCGGGGCGGGGCGGTGCTGTCCGCCGCAGCGTATCGCGCCGCGGAGTCGAGCGCGGCCCTCGCGCGCGCCGGCTCCGCGAGTGCCTCCAGGGTCGAAGCTTCCAGCAGCCAGCCCTCGAACGGCGAGCCCCCGCGGCGGCGAAAGACGGGCCAGACCGCGAGGGCGCTGTCGCGCCGGCCGAGCGCCAGGAAGGCGGCGGCGAGCATCCGGGCCGCCTCGGCGTGCCGCGGCTCGAGCTCGACCGCCCGCCGGGCGTGCGGCAGCGCTTCGCCCGGGGCGCCTCCGGAGAGCCAAACGCGGGCGAGCAGGATCTGGGTGAGGCCGAACGTGCTGTCGCGCAGCTCGGAGCGGCGCAGGTACTCCAGGGCCAGGCGCGGTTGCCCCGCGTTGAGGGCCGCCGCGGACGCCTCGGTGAGGTTGTAGTAGTCCCGCGGGTACAGCTCGATCGAGACGGCGTACTGGCGCAGCGCATCCTGCAGGTCGCCAAGGCGCACGAACGCGCGGGCGGCGGCCTGGTGCTCGCGGTAGGCCTCGGGGTGGGCGTCGAAGGCCCACAGGAAAAGGCTGCGGTTGTCCCGCCATACAGGGACCTGCGCCAGGGTGCGCGCGCCGAACACCACGACGATCGCTCCGATCGCCGCCGCCGCGACGCGCGGGCCACGGCGGGTGGAGAGCCACGCGAAGAGCGCGGCCGCGAGGAGCGCCACGCCCACCGTCGCCAGGTACAGCGTCCGCTCCGCCAGGACGATGCCGGTCGGGAAGAGGAGGTTCGCGGTCGGGAGCCAGGCGATCCCCACGACGAAGAGCCCGACTGCCAGCGCGCGGTTGCGCCGCCACTCGAGCACGGCCAGTGCTGCGAGCGCGACCAGGAGCAGGAGGCCCGCCCCGCCCAGGAAGGTCGGGTGCTCGAGTCGGGGCACGACCTCCGGGAAGTAGTCCGGCGAGAGATTGAACGGCCAGATCAGGAGCCGGACGAGCACGAAGACGACGGGCAGCATGGTGCTGATCCGGCCGACCGCGCCAAGACCGAAGAAGGTCGGCGCCAGCATCGTGAACGACTGTCCGGCATCGATGCCGCGCCGCACCAGGAACCACGCCGCCGTGACGACGACGATGGCGGCGTAGTCGCGCCGCGGCAGGGCGGCCGGGAGCGACTCTCTCGTTGCCAGGTCGTCGAGGGCGAGGAGTGCGACCACCACCGCCGCATGTTCCTTGGTGAGGAGACCGGCCACGACGGCGCCGAGCAGCCCGAGCTCGGCGGGCCAGAGGGCACGGCCGTCGCGCGCCCTGCGGCGAACCGCACGAGCGGTCAGGATCGCCAGCATGAGGAACGCCGCAGTCATCGGCTCCGCGCGGCCAACCAGGTTCGCCACGGCCTCCACGTGCACGGGATGGACGGCGAAGAGGACCGCGCCGGCCAGCGCCGCGGTCACCGGGACGTAAGCCGCGAACACCGGGACGAGGAGAGCGGTCGCCGCCGCATGCCAGGCGACGTTGGCCGCGTGCAGCCAGACGGGACTGCCGCCGGAGAGCTGCCAGTCCACGGCAAAGGAGAGAATGACGAGCGGGCGCCACTGACCCGCCGCGTGCTCGGGCGGCCAATAGGTCCGGCCGAATGCGTGCAGCGCTGCGGGGATCGAGTGCGCCGCGGGATTCCGTTCCACAATCGCCCCGTCGTCCAGGGCAAACCGGTTGCCGAGCGACGGGAGGTAGACGAGCGCCGCGGCCCCGGCCGCCAGCAGCGCCGCCTGCCGCTTCGTCACGAGCGCTCCCTGCCGAGTCCGCACGCCGGGCCGCCGTCCAGTCGGCGCAACATCTCGCCGGGTCCCTGTTCCTGCGGCGCCAGGCGAGCCGCCCGCTGCAGACGATCGCGGGCCTCATCGCACCGCCCGCTGCGGGCCGCGGCGTAGCCCGCGCTCTGTTCGTACCACCAGACCCGCGGCGCCAGCCACACCAGCTGGCGCGCGAGGCCCAGCGCGTCCCTCGGGCGACCCAGGGCCAGATACGCCTCTCCCGTCGTGATCAGGAGGGCCAGCGCATCCGGCGTCCGCTGCAGCGCGATACGGCCGATGGCGGCCGCCGAGTCCGGATGGCCGGCCTTCAGCCAGGCGAACGCCGCGCGAACCGCCGCCTCGCTTCGCAGCGAGTCCAGCCGATACGACGCTGTGAAGTAGCGCGCGGCGGGGGCGAACAGGCCGGCCTCGAGGTACCGCTCCCCCAGCTCCTGGACGAGCGCCGCGTCGGCGGGGTTGATGCGGATCGCCGCTTGCAGCTCGCGCTCCCCTTCCGCGAACGCGCCCCGCTTGAACGCCTCCGCACCCAGTCCCCAGTGCGTCCGGTACGAATCCGGCGCATCGCGCACCAGCGCCGCGAGAAACCGCTGCTCGTCGTGCCAGACCGGAATACGCTCCAGCGTGCGCGCCGCCAGCAGTGCGAGGAGGGTCGCCGTCACGGGCCACGTGAGCCGGCTCGGCTGCAGCTGCCGCCAGAGAGCGCCGGCCGCGAGCGCGGCCCCGACCGAGGGCAGGTAGGCGAGCCGTTCGCCGAGGATCACGCCGGTTGGGAAGACGACGTTCGCCGCCACCGCCGCGGTCACCAGCATCCAGACGATTCCGAGAGTGACGCCGGGCGCCCGTTTTCGCGAGGCCACCGCCAACCACAGCAAGGCCGCGAGCACGAGCAAACCGGCGATCTGGGAAAGGCCCAGAGCGGCGCGCGGCACGAACTCATTCGGCAGATAGTCGGCCGAGAGATGCAGCGGGACGATCATCCACTCCAGCCAGGCCAGGACCGCCGGCGCCATGACGAGGGCGCGCCCCCACATCGAGACGCCCTCCAGGCCTGGCGCCGCGACGCCGGTCGCGAAGGACCCGCCGACGGCGTGGGCGCGCGCGGCCAGGTAGCCCACCGCGAGCGCAAGCACGGCGCCGAGGAGCAATGCGTTCCCTCTCAGGCGCCCGCGCAGCGGCTCGCCCCGCGCCCCAGCCCGCCACAGGTCCGCGAGCACCAGCACCGCCGGCAGCGTGAGCGCGTGCTCCTTCGCCCCAAACGCCACCGCGGCGCCCGCCAGGACCGTCAGGGCGAGGGCGCCGCTTCGCGCGCCACGCCACCGGTCCGCGGCAAGGTCGCCGACCTTCACGTAGGCGAGAACTGCCGCCAGGTAACCCGCGGCCGCAAGCAACTCGGAGCGACCGACCACATTCGCCACCGCCTCGACGTGCACCGGCTGCACGGCGAACCAGAGCGCCGCGACCAGAGCGGCCGGGGCCGTGAGCACCAGCGACGCCAGCGCCAGGACCAGTGCGACGACGACCAGATGGAGCAGCACGTTGGTCGCGTGGAAGATCAGGGGACGGCCGGCGCCGATCGCCCAGTCCAGCGCAAACGAGGCGGAGGTTGCCGGCCGGTAGGCGCTGTTGGCGTAGTCGCTGCTCCAGTACGGCCCGGTGAGCAGCGACGGAAGGTGGTGCAGGGAGTGCACGCGCTCGTCCTGCTGGACGATGCGCACGTCATCGAACACGAAGCCGTTCGCCAGGCTGGTCGCCGAGGCGGCCAGGGCGACGCCGAGCACCACCGCGTATGCCCTAGCGGAGGCCATCGCCGGCCGCCGCGCGATCGAGCGCCATGAAACGAGGCGAGCCGCCCGGCTCCTGCGGCGCGTAGCGGTACAACGTGCGGTCGGGATAGCGGGCGAACAGGGGCGCGTTCCACCGGCCGAGGTCACGGGCCCACACGATGTCGCCGTCGAGGCCGGGGGCGTTGAGATAAAGGAACGGCGTGAATTCGATGAACCCCGCTGCGTCCCTGGCCAGTTCCTCGCGGCACGCCGCGGGTAGCGTGGAATCGGCGGGGAGCCGGAGGTTGGGGTCCCGGGTCACGCCGAACCGCCGACCCGGGCGAGCGAGCGACGCGAGCGAGTCGAGCGTCGCTTCCAGGCGCGCGCGCTTCACGCCGCTCGCATCGAGCGAGGCCTGGTCCAGAGCCCGCTCGAGCGCGCAGGCGTCCATCGCGGCGTAGAGCCGCGTCGAGCGGAGCGGAGAGACGCCCAGCGCCCACATCCGCGCGATGAGCCGCGACCCCCAGCCGTCCGGCATGACGACGACCGCGTGAGCGATGCCGGCGCGGCGCGCAGCGCGGTCGGGGTGCAGATCGAAGACCGGCGTCGCGCGTCGGTACGCGGCCAACGTGCCGGGCGTCACCGCCACCAGACCGAACAGCAGCATCACGACGACGGCGAACGCCGCCGCGAGCCCGCCGCTCACGCCCGGGTACACCTCGCGCCCACTTCTCCTGAGCGCCACCAGGCTGCGCGCGAGCAGGATGACGACCCACGGCACGGCGCTGAAGAGAAAGCGCGGGCCGTAGAACCAGTCGCGGTGCCAGTAGAAGAACAGCAGACCGACCAGCGCCACCACGCCGGAGAGCGGCACCGCATCACGCGAGCGGAGTTGCCTGCGGCCCGCCACGAGGCCGAGCGCCGCCAGCCCCAGGATGGGGAACGGCGCGTCGAACAGGTAGCGATTGAGTTGATGGAGATCGAGCCCCGTCAGCCCCACGGCCCGGAGCGGCGTGAGCGGGACGCCCCACGGCACAGGATGGAAACCGAGTGAGTGCCCGGGGCCCCAGAGGTAAACGTAGCCGAACTCCAGCCAGCGGCCGGTGGTTTCCCGGTTGTACCAGAGGGTGGGCAGCGCGCAGATCGCCCCTGCCAGCGCCGTCACCGCCAGGGCCCCGACGCTGCTGCGCCCGGGGGCCGCCAACACCAGAATGACGGCGACGGGCACCGCCGCGGCCACGGCATCGAGCGGACGGAACGCAGCCATCGCGCCGAGCGCCGCTCCCGCCAGCGCCGCTCCTCGCCACCACCTGCGGGAACCGGCCGACGTGGCCGCCGCGGCGGCCGCCATCCCGAGCGCCGCTGCCGGGAGGTGACTCATCTCGCTTCCCGACACGGCCAGGACGAACGGCGAAATGCAGAGGAGCAGCACGGCCAGCCGCGCAGCCGCTTCGTCCGCGCACCAGCGCGCCACGTGCCATGCGGCCGCCACCAGTGCGGCGGCGCATAGCGGATTGAGGAGCCACCACGCGCCGAGGGCGAGCCCGGCCGCCAGCACCAGCGACTGCCCGGGCGGATACTGCGAGAACCAGCGCGGCGCGAAGATGACGTGGAGCGTCGCGAAGTTCGCGACCTCGGCCGGCGGCGCGGCCCACAGTCTCCCGGACAGGAAGATCCGCGCCTGGAAGAGCTGGGCGAAGCCGTCCACGTTGCGCGGATTCCCGGAGAACGCCACCAGGCACATCAGCACGGCGAGGACCGCGAGCGCGGCCGCCACGGCGCCCACGAATCGCGGGGCCCGCGGCTCCACGGCGTGGCGGCGCCAGAGTTCGACCAGTGTCACCGCCGCGCGCCCGCGTGTGACGACCAGGGCCGCCGTGGCAATGCCGGCCGCGATGAGCGTCCCCCACAGCCACGTTTCCCAGGCCGCGCGGAAATAGCTGATGTCGGTCCCGGCCCACCAGACACCGAAGGGGATCAGCGACCACGCTGCGAGCAACGCCAGCGCGGCGGGGATGACCAGCGCCGGCCAGCGGTCGCCGCGGCTCATGGCGAGGCGGGAGCGGCGACGCGCCCGACGAAGAGCAGCGGCGTCTCGTCCACGGGCTCGAGCCGGACCTGAGCGCCCGCGGAGACGGCGGCGCCCGGGAGCACCACGGTGAACGACCGTGGCGGCTGCCGGATCGGAGATGGCTCGAACCGCGAGAAGACGATCGCCGCCGCCCGCTCGCGCACGGCGTAGCCGGCAATGCGCTCGAACGAGTCGTAGGGCAGGACGCGCCACTCCCGGCGGGCCCAGATGGCGATCGCAGGGTGCCAGCTCATCACCACCGCGTCCGCAGGGAGGTGCTGCGCGAGGTACTCGCCGACTGCGCGCTGAGCGCTCGCCACCTGCTGGAGCGGAGTCGTCTGCTTCCGCGCCCGCACCTCATCGCGCACCGCCGGCCAGAAGAGGCCCAACGCGACCAGACCCGGCAGGCCGGCCGCTGCGGGCCGGGAGAGGCGGCCGGACACGCGCTCCGGGATGCGCACCAGAGCGACGGCAGCGTAGATCGCGGCGAGAGGCGCGAGCGGAAGGAGGCTGCGCGGCTCGACATAGGTGAGCAATGACGGAAGCAGCGCGCACACGGCAAGGGGAACAACCCAGGGCCAGGCTGCGCGGGCCCCCAGCGCCAGTCCGGTGAGCGCGAGCGCGGCGAACCACCACGGGATCACCGCGTTGATCCCCTCCCACCAGACCCGAACCACCCCCCGCCGCGGCGGCGCAATGCCGGAATCAGGCACCGGCCCCTGGCGCGACGCGGAGGCCTGCGGGACGGAAGGGCTGGGCGGGGCGGTGTCACGGCGGACGCCCCAGTACTGCGAAGCCATTCGCGTTCCCGACGGGTCGAGCCCGTAGAGTGCCCGGAGAAAGGCGTCAGGCTTCCCCTGCCAGACGAAGGCGCTCAACACCTGTCCTCCGCTCCGCGCGCCTGCGACGGCGGACGGCGAGTCCCCTGCGCCCGGCGCCGCCGCGGCCTGCACGCGACCGCTCACGGCCCAGCGGCCGAGGGAGCGGTGCAGATACAACAGGTAGGGCGCCGCCACGGCCATCCCGAGAACGGCGGCCAGGGCGAGCCGACGCCACGCGGCGGCGCCGTCGCGCCGGGCGACCATCCGCGCCGCCAGCACGACCAGGAGGACACCCGAGAAGAGGGCGCCCTCGAAGCGCGCCAGATAGGCCAGCGCCGCGAGAGCGCCGCAAGCCAGCGCCCAGCGCCACGACCCGGCCTCGCCGCGCACGGCGCACGCGACTGCGGAGAAGGCGAGCAGCAGGAACAGCGGCTCGCTCCCGAAGTAGAGGTTCCAGCCCTGGCCGGGGAAGAACGGCACGAAGCTCATGAGGGCAGGACTGGCGGCGACGAGGATCGCGGCAGGGAGCGCCGCCTTTTCCCCGCCGGCGAGGCGCGCCAGCGCTGCGACCGGGACGACCAGGAGGGCTCCGCACACCGCGGCGAGGAGGCGCGAAGCCCACAGGTCGCTCATGCCGGCGACCGACGCCAACGCGACGAGCACCGGCTGCAGCGGCGAGAGCGCCACGTGCGGCAGGCCGTTCAGTGTGAAGCCCGCTCCGGCACGGAGGCTGCGGGCGAGCAGCAGGTAGTAACCCTCGTCGTACACGATGTAGTCGCCGCGGGCGAACAACAGAATCAGGCGCACGGCGAGGGCGCCGGCGGCGACGGCCCAGATCCGCCGGCGCTCGTTCACGCGCTCGCCCGCCCGAAGAGCACGCGCAGCCGCCGCGGCAACGCACGCCACGCCCGGCCGATGTCGTCCCAGGGATCCTCGAGCGCCGCCAGGAGCGCCTCAACGTCGGCCGGCCTGCCGTAGATGCGGCGCCGGTTGCGCAGGACCCGCGGCACGCAGCCCCAGAAGGCGAACCACCCGCGCGCCGTGAGCCGGAGCGGCCGGCCGTAGAAGATCGGGTCCAGCCACGGCCAGAGCAGGATGACCGGGCCCCACATCAGCGCCCGCGGCAGCGGCATGGTCTGGAAGAACAGGACGAGATTGTTCCGGATCAGCAGGAAGATCTTCTGGTCGGGCATCCGGGCCGCGGTTGCGGAGCCGAGATGCCGGACGACCGCGGCCGGCTCGTACCAGCAGCGGAATCCGGCGAGCTGGCCGCGGATCCCGATTTCCACGTCCTCGAACCAGGCGAAGAAATCCTCGTCGAAGAACCCCACCCGGTCGAAGAAGGCCCGGCGATAGGCCGCGGCGCCCGCGCAGGCGCTGAGCACGTACCGCCCCTCGCCGAACCGGGGCCCATCCGTCTCGCCATGCCCGACGTTGAAGGGCGCCAGCCCCATCGCGTCCCACGCCGAGTCGATGCGCGAGGGATCGCGGGCGCTGAGCATCTTCGACGCGACGAATCCGGCGTCGCTTCTCCGGTCGAGCGCACCCACCAGCGCCGCAAGCCAGCCCGGATCCGCCTCGACATCGTTGTTCATCAGCACGAGCACGTCGCCGCGGGCGGCGCGCAGGCCCGCGTTCACCGCCCTCGCGAAGCCGCGGTTCTCGGGAAAACGGACGACCGCCACCTCCGGGAACTCGGCCGCCAGCATCGCGCCGGTGCCGTCCCGCGAGCCGTTGTCCACCACCACGGTTTCGAAATCCCGGAGCGTCTGACGCTGCAGCGAGAGCAGCGCCGACCGCAGGAGGTCGGCGCCGTCCCACGTGGGAATGATCACGCTGGCGCGCGGCACGCGCTCAGGGGGACGGGTGAGGCGTCTGGACAGCGGGTCGGCGGATTCGTAGGATAGCGCGCATCGCGGCCGAGACCACTCATCTTCCTCGATATCGCCCCACGGCGTGGGAGCATCTGCTGGTCGAGCTGCGCCGTCGCTATCGTCGCTACCGGCGCCCGGACCTGTGGCTCAGGGAAGTCGCGGTCATTCATCAATACAGGGCGCTTCTTGCCAAAGCAAGGAAAGCTGCGGACGCGGCGCTGTTCGACGCGCGCCGCACGCCCCTGGTCACCGTGCGGATCGCGACCTACAACCGTGCCGCCATACTGGTGGAACGGACGCTGCCCACGGTGCTGGCCCAGAGCTATCCGCACCTTGAGGTCCTCATCGTGGGGGACCATTGCACCGACGACACCGAGCAGCGCCTGCAGCAGGTCGGAGATCGGCGCGTCCGATTCATCAATCTGCCGGAGCGCGGCCGCTACCCGGAGGCGCCGTGGGCGCGCTGGATGGTCGCCGGTGCGGCCCCGATGAACTACGCCCTCGGCGTGGCGCGAGGCGAATGGATCGCGCCCTTGGACGACGACGACGAGTTCACCCCCGATCACGTTGAGACGCTGCTCGACGCCTGCCGCCGCCGGCGCAACGAGATGGCCTTCGGGATCGCGCGGATGCAGCTTCCGTGGGACGAATGGCGCGAGGTCGGGTCGCTGCCGCTGCGCCTCGACCACATCTGCCATTCCGCCGCGTTCTACTGGAGCGGGCTCCGCTTCATGCCGCACGAGTGGAACGCGTGGAAACTGGGTGAGCCCGGCGACTGGAACCTGTGGCGCCGGATGCGCGCGGCCGGCGTCCGCATCGGCTTCGTGCCCAGGGTGGTCACGATCCATCACCAGGAGTACGGCGCATGGGGCAGGTGAACCGGGTCTACATCGTCGGCGCCGGAGGGTTCGGCCGCGAGACCCTCAACGTCTATCGTGACGCCGGCCGCGACGCCGAGGTCGCCGGATTCGTCGTGGAAGAGGGCTACTGGCAGCGGGACCAGGTGGTCAACGGGAAGCCGGTGTACCCGTGGTCCGCGATCGCCGGGTGGCCGAAGGACACGCGTTTCGTCGTGGCGCTGGGGTCCGCCGAGCGCCGGAGGCTGATCGAGGATCTGGCGCGCCTCGGGTTTGCGTTCGACACCGTCGTCCATCCGACCGTGCAATCGTCCCCGTGGGTGCGGTTCGGCGAGGGGTGCATCGTCTGCGCGGGCAACATCCTCACCACCCAGATCGACGTGGGAGCGCACACGATCATCAACCTCGCGTGCACGGTGGGCCACGATACGACGATCGGGCGAGTCGTGACGCTGTCGCCCGGAGTGAACGTGTCCGGCCGGGTGACCATCGAGGACGAGGTGTTCGTCGGCTCGGGGGCGGTGATCATCGAGCGCATTCGCATCGGGGCGGGCGCCGTGATCGGGGCCGGCTCGGTGGTCACCAAGGACATCCCCCCGAAGGTGGTCGCGGTCGGCGTGCCGGCGCGCGTCATCAAGCAGCTCGCGTGAGCTGGCTCGCAGCCCGGCGCGCCCGCCGGTTCGGGACCCGCGGCCTCAAGCTGCATCTCGGCTGCGGCAGCGTGAGGCTCGACGGCTGGGTCAACATCGACCTCGCAGCCCGCGCTCGGGAGCTGCCGACCCCGCCCGACCTCAACCTGGACGTCAGGCAGGCGCTCCCCTTTCCCGGCGGCTCGGCGCGCCTGATCTACCACGAGCACCTGATGGAGCACCTCACGATCGAGGAGGGAACGCGATGCCTGCGGGACTGGCTGCGCGTGCTGGAGCCCGGTGGCGTGCTGCGCGTCGCCACTCCGGACCTCGAGTTCCTGGTGGAGCGGTACGGCGCGGCGTGGCGTGACCAGGCCTGGCTCGCCCAGCCCGAGTACGCGTTCATCCAGACGCGGGCCGAGATGATGAACGTGGCGTTCCGCTGGTGGGACCACCGCTACCTGTACGACGGTGAGGAGCTCGGGCGGCGGATGCGCGAAGCGGGGTTCGGCTCCGTGCGCCGCTGCGCCTTCCGCGAGAGCGCCGTGCCGGAGCTGGCGGGCCTCGAGATGCGCGCCGACTCGAAGCTCATCCTGGAGGGAGTCAGACCCTGATCCCGATCAGCCGCCCCGAGCTGCCGCCCCTCGAGCGCTACGTCGCGTTGCTCGCCGACGTCTGGAAATCGCACATGCTCTCGAACTTCGGGACGTACGCCCGGCGATTCGAGGCGGCGGCCCAGGCCTACCTCGGCACGCCGCGGGCCCGCGCGGTCGCGAGCTGCGACCTGGGCCTGGTGATCGCGCTCGCGGCGCTCGACCTCCCGCCCGGCGCCGAGGCGATCGTCCCGTCGTTCACTTTCAACTCCACCATCAACGCGATCCTCTGGAACCGGCTCACACCGGTGTTCGCAGACCTCGACCAGGAGCGGCTGACCCTCGACCCCGGCGAAGTGCAGGCCCTGGTGGGGCCGCGCACGGCCGTCGTCGTGGGCACCCATGTCTTCGGCAACCCGTGCGACCACGACGCCATCCGTGCGGCGGCGGGACCCGCGCTCCCGATCGTGTACGACGCCGCGCACGCCTACGGGAGCCGGTACCGCGGCCGACCCGTCGGCACCCTCGGGGACCTCGAGGTCTTCAGCTTCAGCGGCACCAAGCTGATCACCTCGGCCGAAGGCGGGCTCATCACGGCGGCGCGAGAGGAGATCGTGACGCGACTCGAGTACCTCCGCGCCTACGGTTTCCAGGGCGACTACGAGTCCCATCTGGCCGGCCTGAACGCGAAGATGTCGGAGCTCCACGCCGCCCTCGGCGTCCTGATGCTCGAGTCCGCGGAGCAGGCGGTCCGACGCCGCCAGGAGATCGTGGCGCGCTACCGCGGCGGGCTGGGAGACCTGCCGGACCTCTCCTTCCAGCTCGTCGAAGAGCGCGACCGCTCGACGCACAAGGACTTCGCCATCCTGTGCCGCCGCGGGCGCGACGATCTGGAGCGGAAGCTGGAGGCCGCCGGCATCCAGACGAAGCGCTACTTCCGACCTGCGCACACGATGCGGGCGTACCGGCGCTTCGCCACGAGGCCCCTGCCGCGGACCGAGAAGGTCTACGCCGGGATCCTCTGTCTTCCGATCTTCAACGAGATTCGCGATGCGGAAGTGGATGAGGTCATCAGCCAGGTGAGCGCCCACTTCCGGAGCCCTCCCCGGTCCGGCGGGCGGTGAGCTCGCCCTCGCGGACCGAGCCGAACGCCTCCGTTCCGCGCGCCATCCGCCTGGGCGTGTGGACGAGTTATCTGAATCTCGGCGTCACCTGGGTCATCCAGCTCCTGATGGTCCCGCTGCTCCTGGCGCACCTGGGCGCGGAGACATACGGGCTGTACGCCGCGCTCACCTCGGTCGTCGGTTATTTCAGCCTGCTGACGTTCGGCAGCTCGCTCACGGTGCCGCGGTTCGTGGCCGACCACGCGGCCCGCGGCGAGCACGATGCCCTGAGCCGGTTCGTGTCCACCTACTTCGCCGTGTACCTCGCGGTCGCGCTGGCCGGCCTCGTGGCGGGCTTCGCCGTCGCCCCCCTCCTGACGAAGACCCTTATCGTGCCGGCACGGCTCTCGGACGTCGTGGCTCCGGCGTGGCGGCTGGTCGTGGCCGGATGGGCCGCCGGGCTCGGCGCAGGCTTCCTGCAGTCGCTGCTGACCGGCCTGGGCCAGGTGCACCTGTCGAATCTCGCCGCCAGCGCGCGCACGGTCCTGAACCTGGCGCTCGCGGCCGCCATTCTCTGGTCAGGCGGCCGGCTCGACGCCCTCCTCGTAGGGCTGATGGCGGCCGCGCTGCTCTCCGGCATCGCGCTGTTCGTCCTGGTGCGGGTCCTCCATCCGGACATCCGCATCGCGCCCTCGCTGGCGAGCCTGGCGACGCTGCGACGCTCGGGGCGGCCGGCCGCCTACTACTTCCTCATGCAGATCGCCGCGCTGGTGGTGATGGGCACCGACAACATCGTCATCAGCGTCTTTCTCGGCGTGGGCCAGGTCGCTGCGTACGCCGTCGCGTTCCAGTTGTGGGCGCTCGCGATCGCCGGCCTGTGGAGCGGCGTTGACGTGCTGCTGCCGTTCTTCGCACGCTGGGCCGCCCGCGACGCGGCGGAGAGCCTGCGGCTCGCCTTCCTCCGGGCGACCAAGTTCGCCATCGCGGGCACGGTCCTGGCCGCGATCCTGCTGGCCGCGTACGGGCAGCGGGCCATCACCTGGTGGGTGGGCCCGCAGCTGTTTCCCGGCAACGGCGTGCTGTGGGTGTTCTGCCTGATGCTGCTGGTCGCGACGCCGATTCACACCGCGGCGCTCGTCCTCGCCGGCCTCGGGCGTCACCGCGCGCCGGCGCTCGGCGGTGGAGTCGAAGCGCTGCTGAATCTGGCGCTGTCCATCCTGCTGGTGCAGCGGCTCGGGGTGCTCGGCGTCGCGCTGGGCACGCTCGTAGCGGGAGTGCTCACCAACGGATGGGTGGCCCCGCGGGCGGCGTGTCGCGAGCTGCGAATCGCCGCGACGGACTACGTCGCCGGCGCGGTCGCCCCCAGTCTGGCCCCGGCGGTGATCGCCGTCGCGGTCACGGCGTTGCTGAGCGGTCCCACCGCCGACACCCCGCTCGGCTCCGCGCTCGCGGTCGCGCTCACCACAGCGGTGTACGCCGTGGCCTTCTGGGTGTCGGGCGTGGGGCAACCGGAGAAGCGCGAGATCCTGGCGCTGCTCTCCCGCTAGGGCCTCGGCGCCTCACCCAGGAGCCGCGCCAGAGGGCGGGGCAACACGTGCTCGATGCGGCCCGCCTGGAAGCCCGCCATCCGCGCCGCTTCGTAGACGAGGGCGTGCAGGCCTGCGGTCGCCCCGTGCTGCGACACCACCCAGCGCAGCTCCCGCGCGAGATGCCCCGGTCCCGATCGCCACGCGCCCCGCGCCAGCCCCAGCGCCTGCAGTGACGAGCCGCTGTCGAAATTGCGCCGGAACGCGCGCAGGAAACCGAGACGGTGGCCGTGATATGCCTCCGAACGCGGTTCGTAGCTGATCTCGTGCCCCGCCCGGAGCGCTTCCACCGCCCACGCCTGGTCCTCGCTCATCACGATCTCGGGAAACGGCAGCCGCTCCCACACCGACCGCCTCACCACGCCAAACGCGTTGGAGAAGAGGATGCTCCCCGGGCCGAAGGTCCCGATGTCCGCAGCCGTCAGGCGGCGCGGGCGCCCGGCGTAGTTGATCCTGGCGAGGAAGGTCTCCTCCGGCGACGCGTGCCGCGGCACCTGGCGCCCGAACACGCCTGCGACCCTCGCGTCCGCCAGCGGCGCCAGCAGCGAGGCCAGCCATTGGTCGCCGACCGGCTCCACGTCCTGGGTGAGGAAGAGCAGCACCGCTCCGCGCGCGGCCGCCGCCGCGCGGTTGCGCGCACTGCCGTGTCCGAACGGCGCGCCCCCCAGATCCAGCACCTTCGCTCCGGCCGCCGCCAGCAGATCGCGCGTGCCGTCCCGCGAGCCGGAGTCGATCGCGACGATCTCCGCGATCTCGAGCCCGCGCCGCGACTCGAGCGCGCGCAGCAGCGCCGGCAGGGTGGGTGCTCCGTTCAGCGTCGGAACGATCGCCGAGACGCTCGGGCTCATCGGCGGCCGTCGTCCCGCAGCACGCTGATGAAGAACGAGCCGAAGACGATCTGGGTCCCCACCACGATCAGGCTCAGGCCGGCCAGCGCGGGGCGGACGGCGAACAGCTCGCCGCGCCCGGCCGCGAGCCAGGCCCAGAGGATCCACGCGTTGATCCCGAGTCCGGCCGCGGCGAGGGCGAGCCCCACCAGGAGCCCGCGCTCCAGCGTGAAACGGCGGTCCAGGAAGTCCACCCACGGATCGTGGCGCTCGGGGAGCGCGGCGCGCGCGTACGTCTTCGCCGCGAGGCCGAGGAACACCAGCTGCACGCCGAGGATGGCGAGCGCGCTGGCCACGAACATGAAGTGGAAGTCGAACATCAGCGGACCCACGTGGATCGGGCCCGGCAGCAGGATGAACAGGCCGAGCAGGCCGAGGATCACAGCCAGGAGGCCCGGGACGAGGAACAGCGGCGTCGGCGAGAGCAGCAGCATGAAGCGCAGATGTCGCCAGCCGTCGCGGAAGCTGCGCAGCTTGGACTCACCCCCGCGCGGATAGTACGTGATCGGGATCTCGGCCACGCGGAGCCCGTGGCGCAAGGCCACCGCCACCATCTCTGAGGCGAACTCCATCCCCGTTGACCGGAGCCGCATCCGCTCGCTCGCCGCGCGGGTCATGGCCCTGAGGCCGCAGTGCGCGTCGGAGATGCGCGCGCCGAAGAAGAGGCTCAGCAGCCCCGAGAGCACGGGGTTTCCGACGTAGCGATGCAGCCACGGCATCGCGCCCGGCAGGATGCGGCCGCTGAACCGCGAGCCCAGCACCACGTCGTTCCCCGCCTTCAGCGCCGCCACGAACTCCGGCACGGCGCCGAAGTCGTACGTGTCGTCCGCATCGCCCAGGACGAGGTAGCCGCCCCGCGCGGCCTCGAGCCCCGCGAGATACGCCGCGCCGTAGCCGCGGACGGGCGCGGAGACGACGCGCGCCCCAGCCGCGGCGGCGATTGCCAGAGAGCCGTCCTCGGAGCCGTTGTCGGCCACCACCACCTCACCGTCGAGGCCGGCCGCGGCCAGCGCCGCCCGCGCCTTCCCGATGCAGGTCGCGACCGTCGCCGCCTCGTTGAGGCAGGGCATGATCACCGAGACATCCGGCCGCTCATCACTCACGGTGTCTTCCCTCCCGAGGGGCCGGGGCCCGCGGAGGCGCGATTGACCGCGAACGCCAGCACCGAGCCCGGCCACACTCGCATCAGTCGCAGGTAGCCCGGGGTCCTATCCAGCAGCTGGTTCAGCGTCGGAGCGGCATCCGAGCGCGGGCCGGTCAACAGCACGTGCGTCACTCCCGCGCGGTCGAACCAGGCGCGCAGCGAGTCGGGCCCGAAGCTCATCTCGCCGCGCCCCCGGTAGCGCCACACGAAGTTCGGCACCGCGCGCCGCCCGGCGTACAGCCACAGCAACGCCTCGTCCTCTCCCGCCACGACCGCATCCGGCGGCGTCGCCTCCCGGATCCACGGCAGGATCTCGCTCATCGTCGCCGAGATCCCCCGCTGCAGCGCCGTCGCGTCCCCCCGCGCGTAGCCCCGCACCTGGAAGAAGCCGTAGCCGAAGACAATCGCGGCCGCCACCGCCGCCACCAGCGCCCGGCCGATGCGCCCGACCGGCGGGCGCAGGGAGGCGAGGCGCGCCCAGGCCCGCACGACGCCCGCCGCGAAGGCCAGCGCGAGGAACGGCCACACGGCCCAGAGGAACCGGTCGGGGCCGACCGGCCAGGCGTACACCACTACGAGGTACCCGAGAAGCGACCAGCCTAGCGGACTCGCGCGGCCGACCAGGGGCGCGAACCCGACGACGAGCAGGAGGAGCGCCGGGATGCCGAGGTAGAGCCGGAGCCAGCCGTGGAACGGCGCGAGCGCGACCGCGCCGAGCGGCTGGAGCAGGTCCCAGACGCTGGCGGGCGAGAGCCACCGCCCGGCCTGCGCGAGCAGGTCACCGTACGTGCCGTAGTTGGAGGCGAGAATCGGGTCCGCGTCGGCATGGTGGGCCGCCACCCATGCCTGCCAGGGCACGAGGCACGCCGCCGCGACCAGGGCGGCGATCAGGGCCGCGCGCGGCCGGCGCGCCAGGAGGAGCGAGGCCGTCACGCCCAGGATCACTGCGATCCCCAAGGAACGCGTCAGCGCCGCCGCGCCGGCCAGGAGCCCCGCCGCCGCCGCGAGCCACCAAGCGGAACGCCGCGTCCCGGCAGCGCGGGCCGCGTCGGCCGCCCAGCAGGCCGCCACGACGAGCACCAGGAACAGCGGCTCGGCGAAGAGCACCGTGGACACGGTGACCAGCGGCAGCGCGGTCGCGACCGCCGCCACGAAGAGCGCGAGCCGCCACGGGGCCCCGGCCACGCGCGGGCGGAGGTAGAGCACGAGCAGCGCGGCGAAGAGGCCGAGCAGCATCGCGTTCGCGGCCTTGAACACCGCGACGTTCGCGGGAAAGACCGGGAAGATCCGCCATAGCGCAGCGAGGAATGCGGGATAGAGAAACGGATAGTGGACCGCTCCGGGCGCGCCGGGCAGATAGAGCAGGCGGTAGCCGTGTCCCTCGGCCAGGCTCCTCGCCAGGGCGA
>Ga0326726_10002359_pt1 | contig 17387 bp, 15 predicted proteins | sample MHFenrmetagenome_2_FD_207603 | JGI IMG/M metagenome (GOLD analysis project Ga0326726, IMG submission 207603) | Lab enriched peat soil microbial communities from Michigan Hollow, Ithaca, NY, United States - MHF15MN | ecosystem: Environmental > Terrestrial > Soil > Wetlands > Peat | place: USA... | reverse complement strand
ATGTTCGACCCTCCCTCTCTGGCAACGGTACAGGCTCTCAGAGGCAGGGCCTGAGACCCTGCCAAGGAAAGCTATTTCGATGCCCCAAAAAAAAGCTCTTGACCTCTTGAAGGAACAACACTAGAACGTATCTAGTCGTTTAGGTTTTGTTCCGAACAATAGGCGGGCCGACATGCTGACACGTAAACAGAACGAACTGCTCCTCTACATCAATCGTCATCTCACCGAGAAGGGCGTTTCGCCGTCCTTCGACGAGATGAAGGACGCGCTTGGGCTGAAATCCAAGTCGGGCATCCATCGCCTGATCACCGGCCTCGAAGAGCGCGGTTTCATCAAGCGCCTGGCCCACAAGGCGCGCGCGCTCGAGGTCATCCGGCTACCCGAGGATCTCGGCATCGGCGGGCGCAAAGGCGAGGGCGGGGCGCGCTTCTCGCCCAACGTCATCCAGGGCAATTTCGGGGGCGCCATCACCGGTGCCGCCGTGGCGACCGAAGTCGCCGCGGTGCAGCTGCCGCTCTACGGTCGCATCGCCGCCGGCACGCCGATCGAGGCGCTGCGCGATCACACCAGCACGATCGATGTGCCCGGCAGCCTGCTCGGCCGCGGCGAGCACTACGCGCTCGAGGTCGAGGGCGATTCGATGGTCAACGCCGGCATCCTCAACGGCGACACCGCGATCGTCGAGCGCTGCGATACCGCCGAAACCGGCTCCATCGTCGTGGCCCTGGTCGACAACGCCGAGGTCACGCTGAAGCGGCTGCGCCGCAAGGGCGATTCGATCGCGCTTGAGCCGGCCAACCCGGCCTTCGAGACGCGCATCTTCGGTCCCGATCGGGTGCAAATCCAGGGCCGCATGGTCGGTCTGCTGCGGCGGTTTTGAACAACCCACGCGGGCGATGAACGTTCAAGCGCGAGGGCTGACAACCCTCGTTGCCCTCCGCTAAGGTGCCCCGCCGATTCCTCGGCGGGGACCCGAATCGTCCATGAACATTCTCGGCCTGCAGTTCGGACACGATGCCGGCGCTGCCGTCCTGCGTGACGGCCGCGTCGCATCTTTCGTCCTGCGCGAGCGCCTGAGCCGCACCAAGCACGCGCTCTCCCTCGATACCGCAACCATCGAGCGCGCCCTCGTCGACGCCGGCCTCGGCGAGGGCGACATCGATTACTGCGCCATCACGTCGACCCAGAAGGTCGAGCTCATCGGGCGCGATCCCGCCCGCCTCTCCGTCAGCCTGCAGCGGCACCCGCGCCACACGGCCCCCTGCAGCCTGGTCGGCATCCTGGAGCGCGCCGGCACCGATCCGCACAAGCTGCTCTATTCCGGCATCCTCGACCTGCTCTACCGCAACGGCGACGGCGACGACCTGCTCCGACACTCCGTCTCCCACTACTTCCCCGAATACAAGACGGTACCGGAGTCGGCCTTCTCCCGCCTCGGCTGGATGGACACCTACATCACCGCCGATCCCTGGACGACGCGCCCGCGCCTGCGCGACATCGCGAAGGGCGACTACGGGCGCTTCCTCGATACCGACATGATCCGGCACGGGTTCCACTATCCGGCCACGCTCACCCTCAACGGCCGCGCGATTCCCGCCTACTTCATCCAGCATCACATGGCCCACGCCGCCTCGATCTACTACCTCGCCGGGGTCGAGCGGGCGGCCATCCTCTGCCATGACGGGTTCGGCAGCGGTCAGAGCTATCATTCCGGCATGTTCTACTACGGCGACGGACACCGCATCTTCCCGCTGGTGCCCCATCACCTCGTCGCCGGCGCGATCTACGAGACCGCCGGCATCCGCCTCAACCTCGGCCTGATCGGCCCCGCGGGCAAGCTGATGGGCCTAGCACCCTACGGCACGCCGAAGTTCTTCGCCGAGCATTTCGTCGGCAACATGTTCGACCTCCTTGGCAGCGGCCACAAGCAGGCGCCGGCCGACTGGATCAACCACTGCCTGTCGCGGGCGGAAGCGTTCCGGTACGACATGCGCGCGTTCCGCGACCGCGACCAGATGACGGCGCCGATCAACGCCGACATCGCGGCCTCCACGCAGAAGTTGTTCGACGAGACGCTGCTGGCGACCGTCGCCGCCTTCGACGGCATCCTGCAGAAGATGAAGCTGAGTCGGCTTCCGCTCTGCTACGCCGGCGGGACGGCCCTCAACTGCCCGGCCAACAGCCTCATGGCCCGGGATCGCCGGTTCACCGCCGTCCATGTTCCGCCCTGGTGCGACGACAGCGGTCTGGCGCTCGGCGCCGCCCTTGCGCTCCATCACAACGTCTTCGACCAGCCGCTGTCGCCGGGCGCTGCGGTCGATGCCTATCTGGGCGCGCGCATCGGCGACTCGGAGGTCGAAGTCGCGTTGCAGCGCCATGGCGACCGCATCGCCTGGGAGCCGGCGCCCGACTGGGCCGGCGATGCCGCGCGCGACCTCGCCGCCGACAAGGTCATCGGCTGGTTCGAGGGCCGCAGCGAGATCGGCCCGCGCGCCCTCGGCCACCGCTCGATCCTCGCCGATGCCCGCAAAGCCGAGAACTGGGGGCGGGTCAACCGCATCAAAGGGCGCGAGCCCTGGCGTCCGTTCGCGCCGGCCGTGCTGGCCGAACGCGCCGCCGAGTGGTTCGAAGGGGGGCCGCTGCCGTCACCGCATATGCTGTTCACCGCGCAGGTCAGGTCGAAAAACCTGCCGGCGATCACCCATGTCGACGGCTCCTCGCGCATCCAGACCGTCGACGAGCGCTGCGGCGCCTTCCACGGCCTGCTGCGCCGGTTCGACGCGCTGACCGGCGTGCCCGTGGTCCTCAACACCTCCTTCAACGGCCCGGGCGAGCCGATCGTCGAGTCTCCGGACGACGCGCTGACGTTCTTCCTGCAATCCGATCTCGACACGCTCTACATGGAGGGGCGGCGCATACGGAGACGCACCGGCTGAGCGCGGCCGCTACTCTGCCTGCGGCCCCACGACCCAGGGGCGCTCGCCGCGCAGCTCGCGAACGGATCGAATCTCGATGCTGCCGTCGTCGCCGATCCGGATCGCATAGACGCCGTTTCGCCAGAGATCGAAGCGATCGATGACGGCGGTCGTCGGATGGCAAGGCACGCGGACGGGCTCGAGGCTGACGACGACATCCGCCACCCCGCAGTCCTCGAGCAGCGCCATCGGCTGCTGAACCAGGGCGACTGTGCGGCCGAACGACCGGTAGATGCAGCCGAGGCTGTCGCAGGCCAGACGTCCGCCGGCATCGGCGCCGTCGATGGAGAGCGTTTCCGCGATATCGGTGTCCGATCGCCGCAGCCAGTTGTCGGTCACGAACTTGTCGGCCTTGGTCGTCGACAGGAGCAATCGGCCGTCGGGCGCAACGACGGCAAAGAAGCGACCGTCCTCGGAGATCAACAGGTCCGGTGGCCGCGTGAGCAGGACCGTAGCCAGCCCGACGACGATGACCGGCACGCCCGCGAGCCGCCAGGCGCGTTGCCAGAGGCATAGCCAGAGACCGCCGAGCGTGATGATCGCCAAGCCGGCGACCGACATCGCCGGCACGACCGACACTGCATTCGGCAAGGCCGCCACCTGTCCCGCGATGCCGATGATGCCGTCGATGCCCCATCCCATCGGAACCAGCGCAACACGCTCCAGACCGAACGGCATCAGCATGACCGCGAGCACGGCCCACGGCATGACCCACACGCCCGTGAGCGGAACGGCGATCATGTTGGCGGCGGTGCCGTAAAACGCGATGCGATTGAAGTGATAGATGGAGTAGGGGCCCGTCGCGAGCGTGGCGATCAGGCTGGTGAATGCCAGCCCGGCCAGATAGAGCGCCGCCCGCCCGCCCCAGCCCGCTTCGGAACGCAAGCGCAGGCGTTGCGCCTGCGAGGCCTCATAGGCGGCCACCAGCGCGACGACGGCCGCAAACGACATCTGGAAGCTGGGGCCCATCAGTTCCTCCGGACTGACGAGCAGCACGACGACGGCGGCCCACGCCACCGGCGGCAGCGAGATGGCCGTCCGATCGAGGATCACGGCGAGGAGAAACATGCTCGTCATGATGAGCGCACGCACAGCCGGCACGGGCGTGCCGGCGAGGAACACGTAGAACACGGTGCCCGCGAGCGCCGCGATGGCGCCCCATTTCTTGATCGGGTAGCGGACCGCCACGCGCCGGATCAGGCACAGCCCCCGTCGCATCGTGACGAATAGGATGCCCGCCACCAGGCCGATGTGCAGCCCGGAGATCGACAGCAGGTGAGCCAATCCGGAATCGCGCATCTGCTGCATCGTCGGCTTCGAGATCGCGCCTTGATCGCCGGTGATCAAGGCGACGCCGATGGCGCCCGCGTCGCCCGGCAGGACGGCTCGAATGCGCTCCGCGATGGTCAGACGCAGCGCCGATAGCCGGCAAGGCAGCGACTGCAGCCAGCTCTCCGACGTTTGCGGGGAGAGCGGACGGGCGGCACCGAAGGCGAAGCCTACGGCGCCGATGCGCTCGAAGAACACGTCGCGCTGGAAATCGAAGCTGCCGGGCGCGACCGGGGCCGAGATTGGCCCCAGCCGCGCGGTGACGCCGATCCTCTGCCCGACCTGGTCGGGAGAAAAACCGGATCCTACCCGCAGGCGGATCCGCTGCGGCGTCGCCGCGGGCGCCAACCCGGCAATCGTCACGTCATCCAGATAGAGCCGATAGCCATGGGGCTGCAGGCCGACCTCGCAGACCCGACCTTCGACGGCCGCCTTGCCGATTTCGCGGGCGAGGATCGGCGCCGATACCAGCGTGACGCGCAGCTGCGCCGCCCCGAAACCGAGGAAAGCCAAGGTGAGGCAGGTCGCGGCGGTCGTCGGCACCGACCAGCGGCGCACGACGACGCGGGCCGCGACGGCGACGACCAGGCCGGTCGCCCCAAGCCAGAACGGCGGCTCAAATGGGAGCCCGAAATAGAGGGCAACGCCGGCGCCGATGAATACTGGAACCCACAGGACCCAACGCTCCCGCTCTTCGGCGGCCTGTCGCGCGAGCCAGCGAGCGGCCGCCGTCAAACGCCAGGCGATGCGGCGGAGGCCTGGCGGCGTGGCGTCGGCAGTGTCGGAGGGTATTGCCGGCATGATCTGCAAAGGCTCATCAGATGCGGCCAGTATTCCACCCGGTGCGCCCGCGGTACAGGTTCAAAGACCGCGACCCCTAACCACCGGCACTATCAATTGAGCGATGCGGGCGGCCTGTGCTACACAGCGCTCGCATTTAATCAATTTGGGCGCTGTTTGCGCTGGCATCCATGGCTGTCGTCGTCCGCTTTGCTCCTTCTCCGACCGGCTTCCTGCACATCGGCGGTGCGCGGACGGCGCTGTTCAATTGGTTGTACGCGCGCCACAACAAGGGCGTCTTCCGCCTGCGCATCGAGGACACCGATCGACAGCGCTCCACCCAGGCCGCCATCGATGCCATCATTGCCGGCCTCAAGTGGCTGGGTCTGGGCTGGGACGACGAGATCGTCTTCCAGTTCGCCCGCGCTCCCCGTCACGCCGAGGTGGCGCGCCAACTCCTGGCCGCGGGCAAGGCCTATTACTGCTACTGCACGCCCCAGGAACTCCAGGCCATGCGCGAGGAGCAGCGGGCCAAGGGGCTTCCGGAGGGCTATGACGGGCGCTGGCGCGACCGCGATCCCGCCGAGGCGCCGCCGGGCGTGCCGCCCGTGATCCGCCTGAAAGCGCCACGAACCGGCGAGACCATCGTGCCGGACCTCGTCCAAGGCGAGGTGCGCAAGGCCAACGCCGAGCTCGACGACATGGTCCTGCTGCGCGGGGATGGCACGCCGACCTACATGCATTCCGTCGTCGTCGACGATCACGATATGGGCATCACCCATGTCATTCGCGGCGTCGACCATCTGACCAATACGTTTCGTCAGATCCAGCTCTACAGCGCCATGGACTGGGCGCTCCCGCGGTTCGGGCATATTCCGCTGATCCACGGCGCCGACGGCGCCAAGCTGTCGAAGCGCCATGGTGCCGTCGGCATCGAGGCGTATCGCGACATGGGCTATCTGCCGGAGGCCATGCGCAACTACCTCCTGCGCCTGGGTTGGGCGCATGGCGACGACGAGATCATCGACACCGCCCAGGCCGTCGAGTGGTTCGATCTCGACGCCGTCGGCCGCTCCCCGTCGCGCTTCGACACGGCCAAGCTCGACAACGTCAATGCCCACTACTTGCGCATCGCCGACAATGAACGGCTCGTCGCGCTGGTCCTGCCGCGGATCGAGGCTAGTCTGGGTAGCGCCGTCGATGCGGCGGGACGCAGTCGCCTGCTGAAAGGAATGGACGGGCTGAAACAGCGCGCCAAGACGCTGCTCGAGTTGGCGGATAGCGCGATGATCTACGTACGGCCGCGTCCCCTCACGCTCGATCAGAAGGCACTGGCGGTGTTGACGCCGGAGGTGCGGCGGACCTTGTCTGCCCATGTCTCCCTTCTTGAGAGTCTGAAGGAGTGGCGCGCGCCGGCGCTGGAGCAGTCGGATCGCACATTTGCTGAGCAGCACGGGCTAAAATTAGGGCAGGTTGCCCAGCCGAAGCGTGCCGCCCTGACGGGATCGACGACCTCCCCGCCGATCTATGAGGTGATGGAGGTTCTCGGCCGCGAGGAGACGCTCGCCCGGCTGCGCGACGTCGGCGTTGGTTGATTGCTGGATAATCGTTACGCTGGCTTGATTGAACCCTGGAACGATCGGCCCTATCTTCGGGTCAGCTTTCGCCGGCTCCTTGGCAAGCCGGCTTGATCACATCGAGAGGATCGCAGCATGGCCACCACGACAGCCAAGACCGTCAGCCCGGCCCCGAACAACACCGTCACGGTCACGGACAACACGTCCGGCAAGACATTCGACCTGCCGATCATGGACGGCACGATGGGGCCGCGGGTGATCGACGTCCGCAAGCTCTACACCGATCACGGGTTCTTCACCTACGACCCCGGCTTCACCTCCACGGGCAGCTGCGAGTCGACGATCACCTACATCGACGGCGAGCAAGGCATCCTGCTCCATCGCGGCTATCCCATCCAGGAGCTGGCCGAGCACAGCGACTTCATGGAGGTCTGCTATCTGCTGCTGGAGGGCGAGCTGCCGACGGCGGAGCAGAAGAAGAAGTTCGTGCACGACATCACCCATCACACGATGCTGCACGAGCAACTGCTGAACGTGTATCGCGCGTTCCGCCGCGACGCCCATCCCATGGCCGTGATGATCGGCGTAGTCGGCGCGATGTCGGCCTTCTATCATGACAGCACGGATATCGGTGATCCCCATCAGCGCATGATCGCCTCGCATCGGCTGATTGCGAAGATGCCGACCGTCACCGCCTACGCTTACAAATACTCCGTCGGCCAGCCCTTCGTCTATCCGCGCAACAAGCTCAGCTACGCCGAGAACTTCATCAACATGACGTTCGCGGTGCCGGCCGAGGAGTATGCGATGGATCCGGTCGTTGCCAAGGCGATGGACCGCATCTTCATCCTGCACGCCGACCACGAGCAGAACGCATCGACATCGACGGTACGGATCGCCGGGTCGAGCGGCGCCAACCCGTTCGCCTGCATTGCGGCGGGCATCGCCTCGCTGTGGGGGCCGGCGCATGGCGGCGCCAACGAGGCCGTCCTCGCCATGCTGCGCGAGATCGGGAGCAAGGACAAGGTTCCGGAATACGTGAAGCGCGCCAAGGAACGCGAGGTGCGGCTGATGGGCTTCGGCCATCGCGTCTACAAGAACTATGACCCGCGTGCTCAGATCATGCGTCGCACCTGCCACGAGGTGCTGGATGCCCTCGGCAAGCGCAACGACCCGGTGCTCGCGCTGGCCATGGAGTTGGAGCGGGTGGCGCTGGAAGATCCCTACTTCGTCGAACGCAAGCTGTATCCGAACGTCGATTTCTACTCGGGGATCATCTTGCAGGCGATCGGATTCCCGACATCCATGTTCACGGCGCTCTTCGCATTGGCGCGGACGGTGGGTTGGGTGGCTCAGTGGAAGGAAATGATCGAGGACCCTTCGCAGCGTATCGGGCGCCCCCGTCAACTTTATACCGGTCCGCTGCAGCGAGACTACGTGCCGATCGACAAGCGGCGCTGACGAGTTTCTGCGCCGGGCGACAAAGGGGGCGTTCGCCCCCTTTCTTCACTTGCGCTCGATCAGCTCGATCTTGTAGCCGTCGGGATCCTCGACGAATGCGATGACGCTGCCGCCGTGCTTCATCGGGCCGGGTGGGCGCGGGATCTTGACGCCTTCCTTGGCGAGCCGATCGCAGGTTGCGTAGATATCGGGAACACCGACTGCCAAGTGTCCGAAACCCGTACCGAGTTGATACGGCTCCTTCTGGCCCCAATTGTGCGTCAGTTCCAGGACCGTATGGGCTTCCTCGTCGCCATAGCCGACGAACGCCAGCGTGAACTCGCCGCTCGGGTAGTCCTTGCGCCGCAGCAACTTCATGCCCAGCAATCGGCTGTAGAAGTCGATCGACTTCTCGAGATCGTGAACGCGGATCATCGTATGGAGAAGTTGGAATTTCGAGGTGTCGCTCGCCGCCGCAGCCGCCGAGCCCTTCGGTGCATTCATTGCTCTTCTCCGGATATGCCGTCCTTCGTCGTCATTCGCGATCGCGGATCATCGCCGAAAACGCCGCGTCGGCAACGACAGTTCCGTCGACCTTGACCTCGCCGCGAAACTTCCAGACCGGACCGCGATTGCGCTCCTTCGTGACATGCACGCGCAATTGATCGCCGGGTACGACGGGACGGCGGAACTTCGCGTGCTCGATAGACATGAAATAGACGAGCTTGCCCTCGGCCTCCGGGCCCAGCGTGTGCACGACAAGGACCGCCGCCGTCTGCGCCATGGCCTCGATGAGGAGGACGCCGGGCATCACCGCATGGCCGGGAAAATGCCCCTGAAAGAAGTACTCGTTGATCGAAACGTTCTTGATGCCGACGGCCGTCTGGTCGGGCACGACGTCGACGACGCGATCGATCATCAGGAACGGATAGCGATGCGGGATCATCTGCATGATCCGCTCGATCTCGATCGCCGCACCAGTGGACGTCTCGTTCTTGCCACTCATGCGTTCGCGCCTCTGACTACTCCCTAAGTCCTGCGCGTCCGTCCGATACGCGGCCATCACGACCGGCTCGGCTGCGCCGTTCGTCTGGTCCGGCAAGCCGCTCGGCCCGAAGCTGGCATTGCCGACCGCTATGTCCGCCGCCGGCTATTGCGCATCGCTCGCGCTCACCTGCTGCAGTTTGACCGACGGAAGCTTCGCATCCAGCTTCTGCTTCACTTCCGGCGAGATGTCATAGCTGGGATCGAAATACGGCGTTGCGCTCCGCAACACGACGATAGTCAATCCGTGCGCCTTGGCTACATCCCTCACGACATCGATGAGCGTCTGCACAATCTGATCCTTGGTCTTGGCGATGCTCTCGTCCAGCACACGCCGGCGCTCGGTCAACGCCTTGCCTTCCTGGTCCGCTTGCTGCTGGAGTTCTTGCGCCTTCTTCTTGATGTCATCGGCCGAGAGCGTGCCCTGCTGCGCCGCCAATTTGCGACGGGCGTCGTTCCATTGCTTCTGCTGCTTCTCGAAGTCCGAGTTGATCGCCTTCAGTTTCGGATCGGCCTGAGCTTTGAGGCTCAGGCCGGCCTTGGATTGCTGCAGGACCCCATCGGCATCCACGACGCCGAGGACGACCGGCACAGGCTGCTGTTGCGCGGATGCCGGCGTGGGACCGGCGACGCAAAGGGCCGCGACAGCCATGGCCGCGGCAGCGAAAAGCGATCGTAAGTCTCTGTGTTTCATCAATCAGAACCTCGTTCCAACGCTGAATCGGAAGAACTCTTCTTTGTCCGTGCCCTCTTTGAGGAACGGATAGGCAAGGTCGAAGGCAAACGGCCCAAAGGGGGAGTCCCAAGTTATGCCGGCACCAACCGATGCCCGGATGCTTGCCTTGTCCGTGAAGCCTTTCGTCGTGTCTACGAAATTCTCGAAATCATTGTCGAACAGGGTGCCGAAATCGCTGAAGGCGCGTCCGCGAATTTTATACTCTTCGGGCAAGCCCAACGGAAAGGACAACTGCACCGAGCCCGCGAAGTACTTGTTTCCGCCCAGGAAGTCTCCCGTGTTGAGGTCACGCGGTCCGACTCCCCTCGATCTGAAGCCGCGCAGATTCGAGCCGCCAAGGAAGAATGCATCGGTTATGCGAACGTCTTGATCGAAGCCGAAGATGTACCCCCCTTCGGCCGTGACGCTCGCCACCAGATCCTCGCCGATTGGATGGTAGTACCCGACGTTCAGCCTCGAGCGCAAATACCGCGTATCCCCTCCGGCACCGGAAGCGTCATTTGCCAGCTTGACATAGTACCCCTCGGTGGGGCTGAGCTTGCTGTCGCGCCGGTCATAGGTGATCTCCTGACTGACGACGGATGACACCGCGGCTCCGCTCTGCACCTTGATGGCTTCTGAGGACGTATCCTTGACGTCGAAAATCTCGTCATCGCTCAGGTTGTAGCGAACGTTCTGGCGCAGGAACTCGCTCCAGTCCCAGCCGAATCGAAAGCCACCGCCGGTATTTCTCTCCTTGAAGGTCGTATCGCTCGTCCGGCTGCTCTCCGTACGATAGGCGTCGATACCGGCAGAGAGATCCTGGTCAAGAAAATATGGCTCCGTGAAGCTGAAGTTCAATTGCGACCGTGAGCCGGAGATAACGAAATCGAGTCGCAGATCCTGTCCGCGGCCGAGCAGATTGCGCTCGCGCACGCCGACGTTGCCGACGGGACCGTCGGTGGTCGAGAAGCCGGCACCGAACGACAATTCGCCGGTCGATTGCTCCTCGACGGTGACGTCGACGACGGTCCGGTCTGGGCTGCTGCCCTGCGTCGTCTTCAGATCGACCTTGCTGAAGAAGCCGAGGTTTTGAATCCGCTGCCGCGTCCGTCGGATCTTGGACGCATTGAAGGCGTCGCCCTCGACGACACGGAATTCGCGCCGGATCACCTCGTCAAGGGTCCGCACATTGCCGCTGATGTCGATCCGTTCGACGTAGACCCGTGGACCCTCCTGGATGTCGTAAGTGAGCGCGATCGTCCTCTTCTCGCGGTCCTTCTCCACCTCCGGCTTCACCTCGACGAAGGCATAGCCGAGGTCCCCGATCTTGTCGCTGATAGCGTTGATGGTCTTCTCGACCTCTCCGGCATCGTACCAATCGCCCTCGACCGTGGTGATGTTATCGCGTAGGGTCGCCGGATCGAGATCCTTGAGCGTTGCCTTCACGTTGATCGGGCCGAAGGTGTAGCGCTCGCCCTCCTCGACCGTGAAGGTGATGAAGAAGGCATTCTTGTCCGGCGACAGCTCGGCGACCGAGGAGACGACGCGGAAATCGGCATAGCCATTCTTGAGGTAGAAGTTGCGGAGCGCCTCGCGATCGACCGTGAGGCGGTCGGGATCATAGGTATCGTTCGAGGTCAGGAAGCGATACCAGGCGCTCTCCTTGGTCAGGATCTGACTCCGCAGATCGGCATCGCTGAATACCTTGTTGCCGACGAAGTCGATCCGGCGAACCTCGGTGACGTCGCCTTCATGGATTTCGAAGACCAGGTCGACGCGGTTCTGATCCAGGGGGATGACCTTGGGCTCGACGGTTGCCGCGAAGCGGCCGCTGCGCCGGTAGATATCGAGAATTCGCTTGGCATCAGCCTGCACCTTGGTGGCGGTGTAGACGACGCGCGGCCGCAACTGGACCTCGTTCTGCAGGTCGGCGTCCTTGATGTGGCTGTTTCCCTCGAACGCCAATCGATTGATGATGGGGTTCTCGACCACGGTCACGATCAGGTCGTTGCCGTCACGGCGGAAGGTGACGTCGGCGAAGAGACCGGAGGAGAACAGGTTCTTCAACGCGCGGTCGATGCGCGTCGCTTCGAAATGATCGCCTGGACTGAGCTGCATGTAGGAGAGGACGGTTTCCGCCTCGATGCGCTGATTGCCCTCGACCCTGATGTTGGCGATGGGCTCGCCGGTAAACATGTTCTGGGCGGCGGCCGGCGTCGCGGCGGCCACAGCAACCACGAGGCCGAACGCGACGATCAGCCGTTCAATCCACTTCCCCAAGCTGACTCCCCCAATGCGCTTATTCTAGGTTACGAGATTTTTTAGGTAGTCGATTACCTTCAGGACCACGAGGTCGTTCCACGTTGCGAATACGACGAGCCCGAGGACGAGGGCAACGCCGATGCGCAGCCCCCATTCTTGCGCCCGCTCCCCAAGAGGCCGGCCGCGGACCGCCTCGATCGCATAGAACGTCAAGTGTCCGCCGTCCAGCAGCGGAATCGGAAACAGGTTCAGCAGACCCAGATTGAGCGACAGGGCGGGAATGAGAAACAGGAAGCCGACATAGCTGCTGCTCGCGACGTCGCCGGCAATCTTGCTGATTCGCAGCACGCCGCCAAGCTCCTGGCTTGACCGCTCGCCTGTGACCATCTGCCACAGGTTGACGATGATCTGGATCGACATGTTGTAGGTCTGGCTGACCGCCCCCGCGCAGGCCTCCAGTAAAGTCCGGCCCTCGTACTCCAACTCGCCGCCCGGTGAGATCCCGAGCCTGAAGGTCTGATGCGAGGTATTGCCGCCGCCATCGTCTACCGGGCGCGGCTGTGCGGTGATCGGCAGCTCAGCATCGCCTCGCCGTATGATCAGGCTCAGCGGCTGGCCGGCACTGTTCTGTACGAGTGACACCAAGTCATCGAAATTCTTGGTCGGCTGACCGTTGATGCTCACGATGCGATCGCCGGTTTGAATGCCGGCGGCTTCGGCTGCGCTGCCCTCCTTCACCTCGCCCACGACGGTGGATACGATGGGCTGCCCAACGATGGCGTAGAGCAGGGTGAGAGCAACGATCGTCAGCAGATAGTTCGCACCCGGACCGGCGAAGACGATGGCGGCGCGCTGCCAAACGGTCTTGTGGTGGAATGCCACCGAGCGTTCTGCGGCGCTCATATCCCGCTCGCGCCCATCCGCCTCCAGGACGCGTTCGGCCTGGCCGAACATCTTCACGTAGCCGCCGAGGGGGATGGCGCTGAACTTCCAGCGTGTCCCCAAGCGGTCGGTATAGCCGAACAGCTCCGGCCCGAATCCGACCGAGAACACTTCGACCCGCACGCCCGAACGGCGTGCGACCCAGAAGTGGCCGAGTTCGTGAATGAACACGACGGGAGTCAACAGCACGAGCAGGCTGATAATGTCGTGTGCGGCGCCGGTCAGCATACTCATCGGACAAAACTCAGTTCCTGTCGACGCGCGGGTGCAACTGGCGCGCCCCGTCGCGGCGGCGGCAGCATTAGCATAGATGTCCCGGGCTGCCTATAGTCGGGTAATCCTTGCCTGTGGCCCAAAATCATCGCCAAATCAAGATGGTGTGCCCGGCGGCCCAGCTCAATGCCGCGACCGCCAGGCTGACCGCCAGCAGGCCATCGACGCGATCGAGGACGCCGCCGTGCCCGGGAATCAGGCGGCTGCTGTCCTTGACGCCGAAATGGCGCTTCACGGCTGACTCGAAGAGATCGCCGGCCTGCTCGACGACGGCCAGAGCGGCGCTCACGGGAACCGCAATCGATGCGGGCACGTCCGCCAGCAGGAGGGAGGCGGCCAACCCGACCGCGGCCGCCGCGACCATGCCGCCGATGAGGCCGGCCCAGGTCTTGTTGGGGCTGATCCTCGGCGCCAACTTCGGACCGCCGATGCCGCGCCCGGCAACGTAGGCGCCGGTATCGGTCGCCCACACCAGCGCCAATGCCCACAGGAGCGTAGCAAGACCGTCATCCGGCCTCGCACGCAACCACACCATCGCGAGGCAGGGCGCGCCCACATAGGCAACGCCCGCGGCCGGCCAGGCCGGATTGCGCGTGCCCTCCAGGCTGGCGCCCAGGCCGACGAGCACGACGCCGGCCCCGACGATGATCAGCGCGGGGATGACGCCCGCGAGTGCGGCAACGGCGAGCGCCGCGGGCGTGATCGCCATGGATACGGCGCCGACGCGCGACAGGCGGCCGCCGCTGCAAAGGCGCGCCCACTCCCAGGCCATCGAGGCGCCCATGACGGCGACCAACCCATCCCAAGCCGGACGGCCGAAATAGGCGGCGCCGAGCGCCACGGGCGCCAGGATCAACGCCGAGACGACCCGGTTGCGAAAAGCGCTCGCGTCAGCGGGCGGCACCGTATCGGCGGTCGCGGCGGTGGAACTCGCGGATCGCATCCTCGAGATCGTCCTTGGTGAAATCGGGCCACAGGCGGTCCATGAACACCAGCTCCGCGTAGGCCGACTGCCAGAGCAGGAAATTGCTGATGCGCTTTTCGCCGCTCGTGCGGATGACGAGATCGGGATCGGGCATGTCGACTGTCAGAAGCTCCCGCCCGAAGGCCGCTTCATCGATGTCGTCGACGGCCAATTCGCCGGCCTCCACGGCTCGCGCCAGACGCCGGGCCGCGCGCGCAATCTCGCCGCGCCCGCCATAGCTCAGGGCGACCGCGAGATTGAGGCGGACATTGCCGCGAGTGCGCGTCTCCGCGTCATCGATGAGCGTGACGATGTCGTCGGCCAGGCGATCGCGATCGCCGATGACGCGGATGCGGACCCCATTGCGGTCGAGTTCGGCGATTTCGCTGCGCAGGTAGAAGCGCAACAGCGCCATGAGATCGTCGACTTCCGATGCCGGACGCTTCCAGTTCTCGGACGAGAAGCCGAACAGTGTGAGGTGCGATATGCCGAGCTCGACCGCGCCCATTACCGTGCGGCGCACCGCCTCGGCCCCGCGCTGGTGGCCGATCGCGCGCGGAAGGCCGCGCGTCTTCGCCCACCGCCCGTTGCCGTCCATGATGATGGCGACATGGAGCGGCGGACGCGCATCGGCGGATGACGGGAGCGCCTCCATCAGACGTGCATGATCTCCTTTTCCTTCAGCGCCAGCGCCTCATCGATCATCTTGATGTGCTGATCGGTGACCTTCTGCACGTCGTCCGAGCGCTGACGGTGCTCGTCCTGGGAGATCTTGTGGTCCTTCTCGAGCTTCTTGAGCGCGTCCATGCCGTCACGCCGCACGTTGCGGACGGCAATACGCGCCTGCTCGGCATATTTGTGGGCGATCTTGCCGAGCTCCTGGCGACGCTCCTGGCTGAGCTCGGGAATCGGCACCCGCACCAGCTGGCCGTCCGACATCGGGTTGACGCCGAGGCCGGCATCGCGGATCGCCCGCTCCACGGCCGCGACCAGGCTGCGGTCCCAGACCTGCACCGTGATCATGCGCGACTCCGGCACGTTGACGGTGCCGACCTGGACCAGCGGCATCTCGTTGCCGTAGGCCTTGACCACCACCGGATCCAGCAGATGCACGGAGGCCCGCCCCGTGCGCAATCCCGCGAACTCCCGCCGGAGCGCTTCCAGCGCGCCGTCCATGCGACGTTTGATTTCAGTTATTTCACCCGCAGACACGGTCCTACCCCTCGTCCCTGATGATCGTGAACCGACCTTTGCCGGCGATCACGTCGGCGAAGGTTCCCTCTTGCTGAATTGAAAACACGAGAATGGGGATGCGATTTTCGCGCGCCAGCGAGACGGCGGCCGCATCCATGACCTTGAGGTCGCGCGACAGCACCTCGAGATAGGTCAGCTGCTCATAGCGCTGCGCGTCGGGCATCTTCCGGGGATCGGCGCTGTAGACGCCGTCGACCTTGGTGCCCTTGAGCAGGACGTCGCAGCCCATCTCGGAGGCGCGCAGCGCGGCCGCGGTATCCGTCGTGAAGAAGGGATTGCCGGTGCCGGCGGCGAAGATGACCACGCGGCCCTTTTCCATGTGCCGCATCGCCCGCCGGCGGATATAGGGCTCGCACACCGCCGTCATCGTGATCGCGGATTGGACCCGCGTATGCACGCCCAGCTGCTCGAGCGCGTTCTGCATGGCGAGCGCATTCATCACGGTGGCGAGCATGCCCATGTAGTCGGCCGCTGCGCGCTGCATGCCCTGGGTCGCCCCGGTGATGCCGCGGAAGATGTTGCCGCCGCCGATCACCAGGCACATCTCGACGCCCATGCGATTGACGGACTGGACGTCGCGGGCGATGCGCGCCACGGTTTCCTGGTCGAGGCCGAACTCCTTCGTTCCCATCAGCGCTTCGCCGGAGATCTTCAGGAGAATGCGGCGATAGCGCGCCTTCAGCGACACGACGGTGCGCTCAGCCAGCCGATCCGCCATGGTCGCCTACTCCTCTGCCAAGCTGCCGTGCTCCCTCCCGGCGATGGGTGCGGATGATACACGGATTCGCCCGCCCTGATAAACCCGCGCGGCGACGGCTTCCAGGCGGAACTGTGGCAAAGTCGCGCGCGCCGGGAGCGCCCGCGGATGCTCACTCCTTGGCGCGCTCGATGCCCTCGCCGAGAGCCATGCGCACGAAGCCGGCGACCTTGACCGGCGCGCCGACCTCCTTTGCCGCCTTCGCGATCACGTCCTTGATCTTGCTCTCGTTGTCGATGACGTAGGTCTGTTCCAGCAACGCCACGTCCTCGAAGAACTTGCGCAGGCCGCCTTCGACCATCTTGCCGATCACCGCCTCCGGCCGGCCGGAGGCCTTGGCCTTGTCGGTCAGGACCGCCCGCTCGCGCTCGACAGCCGCCGGATCGACGGCTTCGATGCTCAACGCCTGCGGGTTCGCGGCCGCCACATGCATGGCCAGCTGCTTGCCGAGGGCCGCCAGCTTCTCCTTGTTGCCGGTCGACTCGAGGGCGACGAGGACGCCGATCTTGCCGAGACCGGGCGCCAGGGCGCCGTGGACATAGGACGCCACGACGCCCGTTCCGGTCGAGAGCGTGGCCATGCGGCGGAGCGACATGTTCTCGCCGATGGTCGCCACCAGGTCGGTGAGCCGGTCGGCCACGGTCTTGCCCTCGCCGGGCATGGGTTTGGCCGTCAGGTCCTGCAGGTCCTTGCTCTGCGCCGCCAGCTTGGCGACGGCGGCGACGAAGCCCTGGAACTTGTCGTTGCGGGCGACGAAGTCGGTCTCGGAGTTGACCTCGACGACGGCCCCGTGGCTGCCATCGACCACCACCGCGACCAGCCCCTCGGCCGCTACCCGGCCGGCCTTCTTCTGGGCCGCTGCCAGGCCCTTCTTGCGCAGCCAGTCGACGGCATCGTCGAACTCGCCCTTCATCTCGCTGAGCGCCTTCTTGCAATCCATCATGCCGGCGCCGGTGTTCTCCCGCAGCCGCTTGATGAGGTCCGCCGTGATCTCGGCCATGGTCGTCGATCCCTCGGATGAGTGGTGGGTCGCGGTTGGGTGATTAGCGTCGGCTGCTAGGCGGCCGGCGCG
>Ga0326726_10002358_pt1 | contig 17387 bp, 18 predicted proteins | sample MHFenrmetagenome_2_FD_207603 | JGI IMG/M metagenome (GOLD analysis project Ga0326726, IMG submission 207603) | Lab enriched peat soil microbial communities from Michigan Hollow, Ithaca, NY, United States - MHF15MN | ecosystem: Environmental > Terrestrial > Soil > Wetlands > Peat | place: USA... | reverse complement strand
CGCCTGAAGTAGTGGTGGGCAGGGACGGGATTGAACCGCCGACACCAGGATTTTCAGTCCTGTGCTCTACCAACTGAGCTACCTGCCCACCACGAAGTAGCGAGGATACCAGACGGGGTCGCATCTGTCTATGAAACCGCCCCACCACTCGCCCCCTCACCCTGCCCTCTCCCCCGGTGGGGAGAGGGAAGCTATGTGTCGGGGAGGTCGGCGCCGGTGTCAGACTCGAAGACGATCTGATCGTCTTCGTCGATGGTGAAGGATTCGGTGAGGACGAAGGGCACCTCGTGCTGGACGAGGAAGCGGGTCAGTCGGGCCACCGCGACCGGATGCGAGTCGAGGTGGAAGGATAGCGCCAGGTCGCCGATCTCGTCGATGGCGAAGAAGGCCCAGTCGCCGACGACGAGAGCTTCCATGTCGTCCTGGAAGGTGACGCCGCCCTCGAATTCTTCCGAGCCTTGGGCCAGGTCGAAGAGCTCTTGGAGCTTGGCGCGGCGATCGGCTTCGGATAGAGGCATCTTCCCTATTGCCCCCTCATCCCTATTGTCCCCTCACCCTGCCCTCTCCCCCGGTGGGGGAGAGGGAGATGGGCCTACATGCCTTTGAAGCAGCCCTCGGCGACCATGGCGCCGAGCGCCTTCTCGTAGGCCGTGAGCGTGCGCGCCACGTCCTCCTCCGAGTGCACCGCGGAGAGCCAGCCATGGTACGAGGAGCAGTCCACGCCGGTGTTGAGCAGGGCGCAGCGCAGGAGCTGGTAGAGATCGCCGCGCCGCGGCCGGTCGAAGCCGGCCAGGCCCGGCCGCCCCTCGAAGGACACGTGGATGATGGAGGACTCGCCGAAGCAGGTGCCGGGCACCCCCACGCGCTTCATCACCTCGCCGATGCCCACGCGCAGCTCGTCGGCTGTCTTGTTGGCGCGCGCGTGCAGGCCGCCGTCGGCCACCTGCTCCAGCGTGGCGATGGCCGCCGCGGCGCACACGGGATTCGAATTGAAGGTGCCGTTCTGCGCCACGCGCTCGGCGCGGTCCCACACCGAATCGCCGCGGTGGGCCATGGTGGACATGAGCGTCTTCTTGCCGCAGACGGCCGCACCCGGCAGCCCACCCGCCACGATCTTGGCCAGCGTGGTGAGATCCGGCGTCACCCCGAAGTACTGCTGGGCCCCGCCGGGCGCATAGCGGAAGCCCGTGATGACCTCGTCGAAGATCAGGACCACGTTGTGCCGCTCGGTCAGCGCGCGCAACTCTTGAAGATAGCCGGGGATGGTCGGCGTGGTGCCGGACTGCCCGCCCGCGGGCTCGAGGATCACCGCCGCGACATCGCCGCGCTGAAGCAGTCCGTCGACTGCCTTAATGTCGTTGGGCGGCGCGAGCAGCAGCTGGTCCAGGACTTGCGTGGGCACGCCGGCCGACATGGGCACGTCGAACGGCGGGTTGACCGCGGCCACCACGCCGTCGTGCCAGCCGTGAAAATGGCCGTGGAGCTTCACGACCTTTGGATGCCCCGTGTATGCACGCGCGATGCGCAGGGCCAGATGTGTCGCCTCGGTGCCCGACATGGTAAAGCGCACCATCTCCGCCGAAGGCACCAGCTTGCAGACCAGCTCGGCCCAGCGGACTTCCAGCTCGTGGCAGGCACCGAAATGCGTGCCGCGGGGGGCCTGCTCCTGGATGGCCTTGACCACCGCCGGGTGGCAGTGACCCAGGAAGAGCGCGCCGTGCCCCATCCAGTAGTCCACATAGTCGTGGCCGTCGACATCCCACTTGTGCGAGCCCTGCGCGCGCTCCACGTAGATGGGAAAGGGCTTGAGGTGACGGCTGTCGTGCGTGATGCCGCCGGGAATGACGGCGCGCGCCCGCTCGTACAAGGCGGCCGACTTCGGGTGGAGCGCGCGATAGGTGTCGAGGATCGCCGAGGTTTGGGCCATCAGGGTTTCCCTCCGTGGGATGACGAGCTCTCCATGAGACGCAGTAACTCTACCATGCCCACATGGGCCTCCACAGGCAGAGCGTCTACCGTCGCCTCGTGCTTGCGCGTGATACCGTCCACCGCTCCCGCTTTGACGCAGGCTTCGATCATGCGCCGCTCTTCGTCTCCGCTGTGCAGCAAGGCGCGACGGGTGAGGCGACCCAGCTCGGTCACGATCCCGTAGGCGCCCCAGTTCGATACGCCGGCCACCACCAGGTGGCGCGCGGGCACCACTGACGCCACCCGGGCGATCCGCGCGCCCGCGCGGGCCAGCCGCGAGCGCAGGGCGCCCATGCCGATCTCATTCCCGCCGTCGCCCACCCCCACCGTGACGACTCGCCGCGGGGCTTCGAGAAAAAGCGCGTCGAGCGGCGCATTCCACTCCCGCACCGACTCGCCGCGCATGCTCAGGTAATCGCCGCCGCGCGTGCGGCCCGGGCGCTCCACGCTGATGAGATGCGTCGGCGCGTGCTCGGAGAGCAGGCGACGCGCGGTGAGCGCGGCGTCGCCGGCCGCGTGAAAGGTCAGCACCTTCGTGGGCTCGCCGAGCGCCTCGAGCGCGGCCTGAAGCGGCGGCAGCGCCGCCGCGTCGGTGATATAGGTCACGTCCGACCCCAGCATGCGAAGCGCCCGGCCGAGCGACGCGGTGCCCGGCGGGCCGTCGGTCTCAGGCATCCCCGGGCCCACCGAGAAGCCGGTGGTGAGGAGCACCCGCTTCGCGCGCCGCAGCGCGCGGGCCGCCCGCGCGGCGCCGCCGGCCACGAAGAATCGCGCGATGCCCCGGCCGCCGGGGTCGAAGCCGAGGAGCGAATCGACCATGTGCTACGGGCGCGGGGCGGCCGGGGATGCTGGCGTGCCCGACTTGGGCGGCGACGTGGTCGCGCGAGGCGTGGTCGCCTGTGGGGCGGCGGCTGCAGGAGGCGCTGCACCGGCTGAGGGGGGCTGGAGTGGCTGAGGCACGGTGAAAGTCATCGACTCGGCAAACTGTCCCTGCTTTTCGAAGACGACGACGAGGCCCGCCTCATAGAACATGGTGGGAAAGCCACCTTGATCTCCCGCGGCCGTCGGCATGCCCCAGCCATCCATGACGGCCTGGAGGGGGAACATGTAGAGCTTGGGTTCGAGGACGAAGACCCGCACCAGCTCGGGCTTGAAGCCGTCAGGCTTGAGGATGCCCAGATCGATGGTCATGCGGACCATCCCAACCGGGGCCTTGTTGCCCTCGTAGACCCACGTCGTGGTGTCGTACCCTTCGATCTTCTGCTTCGTTTCCTTGGAGGGAGCGCCGTAGCGCTCGCGCACTTCCGTCATGGTCGTCTCGCCGGGCTCGATCCCGCCCCAGCCGGAGGCCCCTGCTCCCGCGGGCACGGCCAGGGCCAGCCCCAGCGTTACCGCGATCATTCCAATGATTCGCATACTGCTAATATCCCACAGCCGCGCCGTCTCCGCGCGGGTCGGCTCCCCCGCGGAGGACACCGTCCTTCAGGATGGCAACGCCGTGGGCATGGCCCACCTGCGCGAACCAGTCCGACACGGGCTCGATATTGTGCCCGCGCCGCGCCAGCGCCTCGCGCACCGCCGGCGGCACCCGTCCCTCGAGGCGCACCAGGTCGGTGGCATCGGTCGGCTTGATGCGTCCGTACATGAAGCGCGGCCGCTCGATGGCCTCTTGGATCTCCATCCCGTAGTCGAGCGCATTGCTCAGAATCTGCGAGTGGAACATCGCCTGCCCATCGCCGCCCATGCTGGACAGGCCCAGCACCGGTCTGCCGTCGCGGGTCACCATGCAGGCGATCAGCGTGTGAAAGGGCCGCCTCCTCGGAGCAAAGCAGTTCGGGTGCGCGGGATCGGTGTTGAAGTACGAGCCGCGATTCTGCAGCACGACGCCCGTGCCGGGCGGGACCACGCCCGAGCCGAAGGCCCTGAACAGGCTCTGGATGACCGACAGCACATTGCCCTTCCCGTCGGCGATAACGAAGCCGGTCGTGTCGCCGTCGATGTCGCCCCACTCGTGCCGCTGGGCCTTGTCGGCATCGAAGCCGGCGCGCCGGCGCGCGGCATACGGTTTGGCGAGGAGCCGCTCGATCGGCAGCCGCGCCTGCGCGGGATCCGCGACCCATCGATCCCGGTCCGCATAGGCGAGCTTGGTCGTCTCGAGCAGGAGGTGGAGGCGCTCGACGGAATCGGCCGGATATGCCGTCACGTCGAAGCCTTCGAGCAGGTTCAGCGTGAGGAGCGTGGCCAGCCCCTGGGTCGGCGGCGGCGTCTCATAGACGGTGTAGCCCCGATACGTCGTGGACAACGGCTCGCCCCACTCGCCCTCGTGCGCGGCCAGATCGTCTGCGGTGAGAAAGCCGTCGCGCTCGAGGCGGGCGGCGATGGCGCGACCCACCCGCCCCTTGTAGAAGAGATCCGGCTCCGACCCCAGCTCCGTCATCGAGCGCGCGAGGTCGGGCTGGCGGAACATGTCGCCCGGCTCGGGAAAGACACCGCCGGGCACGAAGATGCGCCGCCACTCGGGGTCGTCGAAAAGCTCGAAGCGCTCACGGATGGCCTGGCACACGATGTCGGAGATCGGGAACCCGTCGGCGGCATAGTGGATGGCCGGCCGGAGCAGATCGGCGAGCGTGCGCGTTCCGAAGCGCTCGAGCAGCATGGACCACGCCCGGGTGACGCCGGGCACGGACACGGAGCCGGGCCCCACCGAGGGGACCGCGGCGAGACCGCGGCGGCCGAGCTCGTCGAGGCTCGCGCGCGTGCCCGACCGCCCCGCGCCGTTCAGGAAGTGGACGCGACGGGTCTCGGCCTCGTAGTAGAGACAAAAGAAATCGCCGCCGAAGCCGCAGTAGTTGGGCTGGGTCACCCCGAGCACGGCATTGGCGGCGATCGCGGCGTCGATCACATTGCCGCCGGATTTGAGCGTCTCGACGCCGGCCAGGGATGCGAGCGGATGACAGGTGGCGACCATGCCGTCCCGTCCCATGGGCGCCTGCCGATGCGCGTAGCCGATCTGGGGCACTAGGCTCCTCCAAAGATGCGGGTGATCTCGTCCTGCGGAAATGCGGGCATGGGGCGCGCGTGCCCACCGGAGACGAGCGCCACGCCCTCGGAGGCCGCCGTGACGCGGCCGATGGCGGTGCAGTCTATGCCGGCGGCGCGGCAGGCACTCGCGACCGTGTCCGCATCGCCAGGCCGCACGGTCATCAGGAGCGAGCCCGACGCGATGGTGCCGAGCGGGTCGAGCCCGAAGGCCTCGCAGAGCCGGCGCCCTTCGGGAAGGACGGGCACGCGCTCGCGATCGATTCGAAGTCCCGCGCCCGCGGCCTGGGCCAGCTCCCAGCACGCGGTGGCGAGGCCGCCCTCGGTGGGATCGTGCATCGCGTGGACCCGCGCCGCGCCGCAGGCCGCGCGCGACTCGGCCACCACGCTGATGCCGGGGCGGCGCAGGAAGCCCCGCGCGCGCTCCACCACGTCGGCCGCCACTCCGCGCCGGACGGCCTCGTCCCCGCGCTCCCGGGCGATGATGCACGCGCCCTCGAGCGGCACGCCCTTGGTCAGGAGCACGGTGTCGCCGACCTCCGCGCCTCCGGTGGTCACGAGCTTGTCCTTGTCCACCTCGCCCAGCATGGCGCCGACGACAATGGGGCGCGGCAGCCCGGCCGTCACCTCGGTGTGTCCGCCCACCAGCGCGACGCCCACGGACGCGCACGCCTCGGCCACGTCGGCGAAGAGCTGCTCCACCTGCGCCTCCTGGCTCTTGCCCTCGGGCAGGAGCACGGTGGCCATGAACCAGCGCGGGGTGGCGCCCCGCACGGCCAGATCGTTGGCATTCACGTGCAAGGCGTACCAGCCCATCTCGTCCGTCGCGAAGGTGATCGGATCGGTGGTGGCGACGAGGTAGCGATCGCCCATGTCCAGGACGGCGGCATCCTCACCAACCTGCGGGCCGATCACGACACGCGGATCGGCGGCCACGTACTTGGTGAAGAGTCGCTGGAGGAGCTGGGCGGGCAGCTTGCCCACGGGCAGCGGCGGCATGACCCGACTAGTATAGGAGCCGGCCGGGACGGGGGCAAGGCGCGCGCGTCGGGTATGATACGGCCCTGTGGCGAGCCCACTCGTCGAATGCGTCCCGAATGTGAGCGAGGGCCGCGACCTGCGCGCGGTGCGGGCGATCGCCGACGCTGTGCGCAGCGTCCCCGGCGTCACGCTCGCCGACGTCCACGCGGATCCCGATCACCATCGCTCGGTCTTCACCTTCATCGGATCGCCACCCGTCGTCGAGCAGGCGTCGCTGGCGCTCGCATCCGCGGTCTTCGCGCAGGTGGACATGCGCGGCCACCACGGCATCCACCCGAGGCTGGGAGCGCTCGACGTGCTGCCGTTCGTTCCCCTGCGCGAGGTGACGATGGACGCCGCCGCCGTCATGGCCCGCCGCGTGGCCGGCGCCATCGCCGCGGCGCACCACCTGCCCGTCTACCTCTACGGCGCCTCAGCGGCGCGCCCCGAGCGCCGCGTGGTCCGTGACATTCGCCGGGGGGAGTACGAAGGTCTGGCCGCGCGCCTCACCGATCCCGCGTGGCAGCCCGACGCCGGGCCCGCGGTCTTCGTGCCACGGAGCGGTGCCGTCATGGTAGGCGCGCGCGATGTCCTCGTTGCCTACAATGTCTGGCTCGGCTCGCGCGATCTCGACGCGGCACGGAACATCGCCCGCGCGATCCGCGAATCGTCAGGCGGGCTGCCGGCAGTCCAGGCCCTGGGCCTGCCGCTCGAGCAGCGCGGCCGCGTCCAGGTCTCGATCAATCTCGTCGACTACCGCCGCACCGGCATCGGGCGGGTATACGATGCCGTCGTGGCGCACGCGCAACGACGAGGGATTCCCGTCGATCGCGCGGAGCTGGTGGGGCTGGCGCCCCGCGCGGCTTTCGAGGGGCGCTTGCCGGAGACCGTCGGAATGCCGAATTTCGCCGAAACGCAATACTTGGAGCACTATTTGTGAGCATCTCGATGGGAAAAGGCTGAATCCCCTCCCCCGACTCCATCATCGAAACGGGTGGGAGGAGACAATCATGACGACGTGGATAGCCCTTGGACTGGTGGGGCTGCTATTCATCGGCCCGCTCGTGTGGCGCACATGGCGAGACCGTCTCGAAGACCGCGCGCTATCACTGCAGGCCGACATCCAGGCGGCCGTCAATCACGCGCTCGGTGGCGAGTCGCTGGTGGCCGTGCGGGTCAGGCCGGGCGCCCAGCGCGACATGGGCACCGTGGAGATGTTCGTGCCGTCAGGCTGGGAGAGCGTGCTCGAGGAAGTGTGGCCGGTCGTGCTGTCGCACATCCCCGCCGGCTACGTGCTCGTGTTCAGGCCGAGCCCCGCTTCCGCCGCCGGCACGCTCCGACGCGCCGCCTGATCGGGGGCGCGCTCCGGCGGTGCTGCCCAAACTCGTAGCTATCGCGGGGATCCTCATGATCCTCGCGATAGTGTGGGACGCCTTCGAAGCTCTCGTTCTGCCCCGCACCGCGAGCCGCCGCTTCCGGCCCGCCCGGCTCTTCTACAGAATCACCTGGCCCGCCTGGACCGCCATCGCGTGTCTGCTCGGGCGGGGGCGGCGTCGCGAGAACTTCCTCGCCATCTTCGGCCCGCTGTCGTTCCTGGTGCTGATGGCCTGCTGGGCCGTGGCGCTCATGGTGGGCTTCGCCATGACCCAGTGGGGACTCGGCTCGCATCTGAACGTCCCGCGCGGCACGAGCGGCTTCTGGGCCGATCTGTACATGAGCGGCACCACCTTGTTCACGCTGGGCATCGGAGACGTGACGCCGAACGGGGCCATGGCCCGGGCGCTCACCGTCATCGAGGCGGGTGTGGGCTTCGGCTTCCTCGCGCTGGTGATCGGATATCTGCCTGTGCTCTACCAGGGATTCTCCCGGCGCGAGGTGAACATCTCGCTCCTCGACGCGCGGGCGGGCTCGCCGCCCACCGCGGGCGAGCTCCTGCTCCGCCACGCGGGCGACATGGCCGGGCTCGAGAGGCTGCTGCGCGACTGGGAGCGCTGGGCGGCCGAGCTCATGGAGAGCCATCTGTCGTATCCCGTGCTGCTGTATTTCCGCTCGCAGCACGAGCATCAGTCCTGGCTCGGCTCGCTGACCGCCATTCTCGACGCGAGCGCGCTGGTCATCGTCGGGGTCGACGGCGGCCCGGCGCGCCAGGCCCAGCTCACCTTCGCCATGGCGCGCCACGCCGTCGTGGACCTGGCGCAGGCCACCGGCATCGCGCCGCGCGCTCCCGATCCGGACCGGCTACCGCCCGAGGACTTCCGCTCTCTTCGATCTCACCTGGCCCAGCACGGGGTGATGGTGAAGGACGGCGGGATGGCCGAGACCACGCTGGCCGCCCTGCGCGGCCTGTACGAGCCCTACGTGGCGAGGATGGCGGTGCGTTTCCACCTCGCCCTCCCGCCGTGGCGCTCGACGATGGGCGAAGCCGATGACTGGCGCACCAGCGCATGGGAGTCGGGAGCGTCCGGCATCACGGGACTATCGAGGCACGACCTGGGAGACCACCCCGAGCTCTGAGCCGGCGCGGGCGCCGGCGGTCACTACTGTCCGACGTTCGTGTCCCAGTCGACTGAGGTGATGATGACGCGGTAGACCGGAGCCTTCAGGACCGTCCCGCAGAACTGCCAGCCGGACTGGCCCACGATCTCCCGGGCGACATTGGGAATATTCCGCGAGACCACGCGGTCGCCGTCCACGCCCTGGACCATGAGACCCACGTTTCGGGCACTCACACGCTGGTCGTTGAAGATGTTGCCGCACACCGCGGTGAAATCGCGCGTCTGCGGCTCGACCGTCCACGTGATGCGCAGGCCGCGGCTCTCCATCGAGTTGACCGGCGGCACCGAGGTCGTCTGCGCCGTTGCGGTGGTGCCCAGCAGCAGGATCATCACGGCGATGGCTCCGAAGCGTGGCAGGCGCATCAAAAGAGCCCGGAGGCCGCGCGGAACGCCGCCATCACCAGGGGCTTCGGATAGACGCCCAGACCGACGACGCCGGCGGCGCAGACCAGTATCGAAAACGCGAGGAAGGGTGACACCGGCACCGGCTGGGTGCGTTCGGGCGCGTCGATGTACATGCGCTTCGCCACGAGCAGATAGTAGAAGAGCGCCACGACGGTCAGGATAGCACCAACCAGCACCAGCCAATACATTCCGCGTTCCGCCGCGGCCCAGAACACGTAGAGCTTGGCCCAGAAGCCCGCCACGAACGGGATGCCGCCCAGCGACAGGAGGAACAGGAGCATGCAGAGCGCGAGCAGCGGCGAGCGCTGAGCCAGGCCCTTGTAGGCCACGATCGCTTCCGAGCCGTCGGACTGCGCCACCGCTTCGACCACGAAGAAGGCGCCCATGTTGCCGAAGAGATAGGCGACCAGATAGAAGAGCATCATCGCCACGCCGTCCGCCGAGACGGCGGCGAAGCCCACGAGCATGTAGCCGATATGCGCGATCCCCGAGTAGGCGAGGAGCCGCTTGATGTTCTGCTGCGGGATGGCCATGAGATTGCCCGCGATGATGGTGATGGTGGCCAGCCCCGCCGCCACGGGCACCCAGAGGAGCACGGGGTCGCCCACGCCCTCGAGGTAGAGCCGGAACATCACCACGAAGCCCGCGGCCTTGGGCGCGACGGAGAGCCACGCGACGAAAGGCGTGCTCGCCGCTTCGTACGTGTCGGGCACCCACATGTGGAAGGGGAAGGCCGCGATCTTGAACCCGAGGCCGCCGAGCGTCAGGATCATGCCCAGGACCAGGAGCGGGTGGCCGTCCTGGAGCGCCGTCGCCACCCCCGACAGGTCGGTCGTCTTCGCGATGCCGTACACGAAGGACAGGCCGTAGACGATGAAGGCCGAGGACACCGTGCCGATGAGGAAGAACTTGAGCGCGGCCTCGACCGATTCCTCCTCGCGCTTGCGGAACCCCGTCAGGACGTAGAGCGGAATGGACATGAGCTCGAAAGCGACGAAGAGCAGGATGAGCTCGCGCGCGGAGGCCAGCACCAGCATGCCGAGCAGCGAGCCGAGCATCGCCACGTAGTACTCGGTGGCCCGCCGCGCGAAGGGCTGCCCGCGAAGCGCCAGCGAGCCCAGCACGCCGAGGAGCGTTGCCACCAGGAACAGACGCTTCGAGAAGATCGCCAGCTCGTCCTGGACGAAGGTGCCGCCGAAGAGCACAGCGCCCGGCTCGGCGCGCCACGACAGGCCGAGCAGCACCACGAGGCCGATGGCGGCGAGGACGCCCACGCGGCGCCTGTCCTCCCCGCGGGTCGAGAGCCCCACGATGAAGACGAGCAGGATCAGGAGCGCAAGACCGATCTCCAGCGACATGCCGCTCATCATTGGAGGACTCCGAGCCGGATGAGCAGCGGCACCGTTGCCGTGTCGACGGGCCCGATGGCGATGCCGGGCGCGACACCGAAGAGCACGAGGGTGAAGACCAGGATGATCAGCGCCGCCCACTCGGGCCCCTGGGCATCGGGCAGGTGCTGGAAGTGCGGGTCGGCGCTCTTGGCGCCCCAGAAGATCTGCTTGGCGACGCGGAGCACGTAGACGGAAGTCAGGAAGGCGCCGATCACGCCGGGAAAGAGCCACCAGGAGAATGGCGACTGCCACGCGCCGAGAAAGGTGAGGAACTCGGCGACGAAGCCCGCCGTCGCGGGCAGGCCCAGGGAGGACAGGCCCGCGATCGTGAAGGCCGTCGCGATACCCGGCATCATCTGGCCGAAGCCGCCCATGGAGAAGATGGCCCGCGAGTGCGCCTTCTCGTAGACGAGGCCCACGAGCGCGAAGAAAAGCCCGGTCATGATGCCGTGGGCGAACATCTGGAAGACGGAGCCGTTGAGCCCGCTCTCCGTCAGGGTTGCCATCCCGAGCATGACCACGCCCATGTGGGACACCGACGAATAGGCGATGACGTATTTGAGATCCGTCTGCGCCATGGCGCTGAGCGCGCCGTAGACGATGTTGACGCAGGCGATGGCGCCGACCAGCCACACCCACTGCATCGCGCCGTCGGGCAGGAGGCCGAGTCCCAGACGCATCACCCCGTAGGCGCCGAGCTTCATGAGCACGCCCGCGTGCAGCATGGACACCGCGGTGGGTGCCGAGGCGTGCCCGTCGGGGGACCAGGTGTGCAGCGGCCAGATACCGGCCAGGATGCCGAAGCCCACGTAGAAGGCGAGGAAGACCCACGACTGCAGCCTGGGATCGAACTGCAGCCCCTCCATCTCGAGGAAGGAGAAGGAGGTGGAGCCCGAGGCGACGTAGAGCGCCAGAATGCCGACCAGGATGAACGCGGACCCGAAGAGCAGGTACAGCGTCAGCTTCATCGCGGCGTATTCCTTGGTGCCGACGCCCGTGCGGCGGAAGGCCCAGGCGAAGATGCCCTGGGGGCGGACCTCGCCGGAGGAGCCCCAGATGCCGATCAAGAGGTACATGGGCAGCACGGCGATCTCGTAGAAGAGGAAGAGCACGAAGAGATCGAGCGAGACGAAGACACCGTAGACGCCGGTCACCAGGACCAGCAGGAGGGCGTAGAACTCCTGGCTGCGCACCTTGACCGTCCACGAGGCGAAGACGCCCGCGAAGATGATGATGCTCGTGAGGAGCACCAGCAGCAGGCTCATGCCGTCCACCCCGAGCTGGTAGTTGATGCCGAGCGGCGGCACCAGAGAGAGCTCCTCGTAGAACTGGAAGCCCGCCGCCTCGCGCTCGTAGGCCGCGTAGACGGCAATGGACAGGACGAGCGGCACGGCGGTGGTGACGAGCGCCAGCCACCGCACCAGCAACGGCCGGTGGCGGGCCAGGAACATGATGAGGACGCCGCCGACAAACGGCGACCACGTGATGATCGACAGCGGGTGGATCTGGGCGAGCCAGCCGCTCATCGGGGCCACCGCACCCAGACCAGCAGCAGGAGGACACCCAGCGCGATGCCGTAGACGTAGTCCTGCGCGCGGCCGGACTGGAGACGGCGAAGAGAGTCCCCGGCGGTGAGAGTCCAGGCGGAGAGCACGTTCAGGATGCCGTCGACGAAATAGCGGTCCACCCAGCCCACGACCTTCGCCAGCCCCAGCATCAGCCCGCGGTAGATGAAGGAGAAGACGTCGTCGATCCAGAAGCGCCTGAGCGCCGCCGCCCGAATGGGCGCGAAGGCCCTCGCCAGCGCGTCCGCGCTGATCGCGCGGCGCTGGTACACGAGATACGCGAGCGCGATACCCGCGAACGCGACCACGATGGCGGTAGGCGTGAGCCACCCCAGCGTCTCGAACTCCTCCTTCGGGTGCCAGAACGCGAAGAGCGTGCCGATGCCGACGGAGAGGAGCGCCAGGATCCACAAGGGCAGCGCCATGAAGGGCGGCGCGTCGTGCACGTGATGGGCGTCCGCACCGTGCGTAGCGGCAGGCGTTCCGAAGAAAGTGATGAAGACCACGCGGAACATGTAGAACGCCGTCAGGAAGGCGCCCAGGAGCAGCATGGCGAACGGCCCAGGGAATCCGCCCGCGAGCACCGCGCCCAGGATCTCCTCTTTCGAGAAGAACCCGGCGAAGAAGGGCACGCCGGTGAGCGACATCGTGCCCACGAGGAAAACAATGGCGGTCTGCGGCATCTTCCGCGCGAGCCCGCCCATCCGGAAGATGTCGTTGGTGCCCACGGCATGGATGACCGCGCCGGCACCCAGGAAGAGCAGCGCCTTGAAGATGCCGTGCGTGAGCAGATGGAGGAAGCCGGCGGACGCGAACCCCGCGCCGATCGCCGCCATCATGTAGCCGAGCTGGGACACCGTCGAGTAGGCGAGCACGCGCTTGATGTCCGTCTGAACGCAGGCGAGCACCGCCGCGAGCAGGGCGGTGAAGGCGCCGTTCCAGGCGATGATCTGCATCACGTCGGGCGTGAGCCTGAAGAGCCAGACCGTGCGCGTGAGCAGGTACACGCCGGCCGTCACCATGGTGGCGGCGTGGATGAGCGCGGAGACGGGCGTCGGGCCTTCCATGGCATCGGGCAGCCAGATGTGGAACGGGAACTGGGCCGACTTGCCCGAGGCGCCCAAGTAGATGCAGAAGGTGATCACGCCGAGCCCCGCCAGCGGAATGACGCGGCCGTCGGCCATCTGTAATAATTCGAGGAAATCGAACGTGCCGGTGTGCCGCCACAGGAGCACGATGCCCACCAGCATGCCCACGTCGGCCGCCTTGGTAATCCAGAAGGCCTTGACCGCGGCGCGCGCCGCTTCGGGCCTCGTGTACCAGTAGCCGATCAGGAGATAGGAGCAGAGGCCCACCAGCTCCCAGCAGATGAAGAGCTGGACGAAGTTCGGCGCGAGCACCAGCCCCATCATCGAAAAGGCGAAGAGGGACTGGTAGGCGTAGTAGCGGCCGAGAGCCGGCATGGATTCGTCGGAGAGATAGCCCAGCGAGTAGACCTGGACGAGAAAGGAGACGAGCGCGACGAGGACGAGCATGATGGCCGAGTCGCCGTCGGCCAGCACGCCGACCGAGGCGAGCGGGCCCGCCTCGGCGGGAATCCACGCCCAGAGCCATTCGGAGAAGCCGTCGCTCCCCGCGGTCAGCCGGAGGGCGGCGATCGCCGCCACCAGCGCCCCGGCGGAGAAGAGCACGGACAGGCCGGCGGCGAGGCGTCCGCGCCTGCGCAGGGGCGCCACCACGGCCAGGATCAGGAAGGCGCAGGCCGGGAGCAGCAGGGCAAGGAGCGCGGGCTGGGCCGGATCGGTCATGAGCTCCCGGTCAGCCTTTGAGGATGTCCAGGTGGTCGGCGATGGCGGTGCGCCTCATCCTGAACATGAGGATGACGATGGCCAGGCCCAGCGCCACCTCGGCGACGGTGATGGGAATCGTGAACGCCGTGAAGACCATCCCGACGATGTCCGCGTTGAAGCGGGCGAACGCGACCAGGTTGATGTTGACCGCGTTGAGCATGAGCTCGATGCCGAGGAGGATGCCGATGGTGTTCCGCCGGGTGACGACGCCGAAGAAGCCGATAGCGAAAAGAAGCGCCGCTAGGGTGAGATACGCGTAAAGAGGCATGGCTATTCTTCGGGGCGTGCGAAGTAGAGGGCGCCGAGGAGGCCGACGAGGAGCAGGACGGCCAGAAGCTCGAAGGGCAGGACGAACTCGGTCATCAGCACCCGGCCGAGGGCCCGTGTCACGTCTACCGCGATGACAGGCCGCTCCACGGGCAGGTCGGCGCCGCGGAGAAAGCGGAGCACGGCGAGGAGCAGGGCGCCCGCCAGCACCACGCCCGTCACGATGTGCCGGCTCGTCTGGGTGAGCCGCTCGCCGACGAGCCGCTCGGTCACCACGATGGCGAAGACCACGATGGTGACGACACCGCCCGCGTAGAGGAGAAGCTGGACGGCGGCGAGGAACTCCGCCTCGAGCGCCAGGAAGATGCCCGCCGTCGCGGTCAGCGACAGCGCGAGCCAGAGCACCGAATGGAAGAGATTCTTTGTCAGCACCACCGAGAGGGCCGAGCCGATGAGCAGGACAGCGAGGCCCCAGAACGTCACGACTTCGAGGGTCACTCGGCCTTGCCCTCCGCTTTCGCCGCGGGCCCTTCGGCTTTGGCGTGCTCCGCCGGCGGCGCCTTGGGCGGCGTCTGCATGTCGCGGAGCCCGTTACCCGTCGCCCAGGAGGGATCGAACTGCAGCCCGATGGTGTGGAGGCGGTCCTTGTCGAGGAGGAGCTCCCGCCGGTCGCTGGTCGCCAGGTCGAAGGACTTCATCATGATGATGGCGTCGGTCGGGCACACCTGGACGCAGAGCTCGCAGAACTCGCAGGCGTACAGCTCGAGGGTGAAGACCTTGGCGAAGTTGCGCTTCTCGGCCTTCAGCATCTCGACCTTGATCACCTGCGGCGGGCAGATGTACTCGCAGAGCCGGCAGCCGATGCAGTTTTCCTCGCCGGTCTCCTTGTCATAGGTCAGCGCGAGCACACCCCGGAAGCGATCGGGGTAGACGCGCTTCACCTCGGGGTAGTGCACCGTGACGGGCTTGCGCACGAAGTTCACCAGAGTGACCCACATCGCCCGCCGGACGGCACTGAGCAAATTGCCGAGGTCGGGCCAGAAGCTCTGGCCGAGCTGCCGATTCCCCAGAGGCCTATCCAACCGCGGGCCCCTTCCACGCGGTGACCACCGCGGTGGCCATGAGCAGGACCAGGGTGGCGGGAAGGAGCAGCTTCCACGAGATGGCGAGGATCTGGTCCACCCGGATCCTGACGAAGCTCCAGCGGATCCAGGTCACGAGCAGGAAGATGAACATCGCCTTGAGCAGGAAGTAGAGCACCCCCAGCGGCGCGTGCCCGGCCGCGCCCGGGCCGCCCCAGGCGCCCAGGAAGAGCAGCGCCCCCAGAAAGGACGTGGCGATGACGTGCGCGTACTCCCCCAGCTGGATCAGCGCGAACTTCATCCCCGAGTACTCGACGCGGAAGCCCGCGATCAGCTCCGATTCGGCCTCGAGGATGTCGAAGGGCACGCGGTTCTCGGCGGCGAGCGTGGTCACGATATAGGCGATGAAGGCGAGCTGGCCGATCACCGGATAGAAGATGAACCAGTGGAGCACGTCCGGCTGGGCGGCCGCGATATCGGAGAGCTTGAGCGAGCCCGTCAGCACCACCGGCACCATGGCGGCGAAGACGAAGGGCAGATCATAGGAGATGATCTGGTTCACCGCCCGCATGACGGACAGCAGCGCGTACTTGTTGTTCGAGCCCCAGCCGCCCATGAAGAGGCCCACGATCTCCATGGCCGAGACGGCAAGAAAGAAGAGGATGCCGATATTGAGGTCGGCGACCCCCAGCCCGGGCGCGAAGGGGAGGGTGGCGAAGATCAGCATGCACGGGACCAGGAAGACGATGGGCGCCAGGTTGTACACCGGCCGGTCGGCCAGCCGCGGGACGATGTCCTCTTTCATCATGAGCTTGAGGGCATCCGCGATGGGCTGCAGCAGGCCATGGGGACCTACGCGGTAGGGGCCGATGCGCGACTGCATGCGCGCGGCAAACTTTCGCTCGAGCAGCGTGACATAGGTCACCATGCCGATGATGGCGTTCAGCACGATGAAGCCCACGGTGAAGAAGTAAATCGCCGTGAGCATCAGGATTCCCTTGCATCCCTCTCCCCCGTGAAGGGGAGAGGGCAGGGTGAGGGGGTGGTGGAATCAGAAGCGATCAACGGTCAACCTCGCCGAAGACAGGATCGACGGAGCCCATGATGGCGACGACGTCGGCGATCTTGTGGCCCGGGATGATGTGCGGCAGGAGCGCAAGGTTGGAGAAGGACGCGCCGCGCCACTTCATCCGGTACGGCTTGGCCGACCCATCGGCGATGAGATAGCAGCCCACCTCGCCGCGCGCACCCTCCACGCGGGCATACGCTTCGCCCTTGGGAATGCGCACCTGCCCCACGGATTTGACCCCCGGCCGCGAAGAGATGGGCCCCGCGGGCAGGCCGTCGAGCGCCTGGCGGACGATCTTGATGGACTCGCGGAACTCGACCATTCGCACGCGGTAGCGCGCGAAGCAATCGCCCGCCGTCTCCACCGGAACCTTGAAGTCGAAGTCCTCGTAGGAGGAGTAGGGCTCGGCCCGGCGAATATCGTAGTTGACCCCGGAGCCACGGAGGAGCGGCCCCGAGATGCCGACCTCCTGCGCCAGCTCGCGCGAGGCGACGCCCACGTCCTGGGTCCGGGCCATGAAGAACGCGTTCGACTCCAGCATCTCCTCGAACTCGTTGATGCGCCCGTCGATCTTGTCCACGGTGGCACGGCACTTCCTGGCCCAGTCTGCCGGGATGTCGTAGCGGACCCCGCCGACCTGGTGCAGGCCGTACAGGAGCCGCGCGCCCGTGAGCGACTCGAAGAGATCGAGCACGTCCTCGCGCTCGCGGATGCAGTAGAGGAACACCGTGGCGCCGCCGCCCAGGGCGCCGCCCATGTCGAGGCACCAGGTGCCGAGCCAGAGGCAGTGCGAGGCGACGCGCTGCAGCTCGGCGGCCATCACCCGCAGGTACTGCGCGCGCTTGGGCACGTCGATCTTGCCGATCGTCTCCGCGGCGCGGACGTAGGCCAGCTCGCTCGTCATCGCCGCCACGTAGTCGGTCTTGGAGGCGATGGATGGGTACTGCGTATAGGTCAGGGTCTCCGCGAGCTTCTCGTGGCAGCGATGAAGGTAGCCGATGACGGCGTCCACCGCCACCACCGTCTCACCCTCGAGCTCGAGGATGGCGCGGAAGACCCCGTGGGACGACGGATGCTGAGGCCCCATGTTCATGATGAGGCGCTCGGTGCCGCCGTAGCCCATCTCGAGGACTTGCCGCGATTCGTGGTCCATCGCTATGTCAGGCTCCCGCTATG
>Ga0326726_10002357_pt1 | contig 17393 bp, 12 predicted proteins | sample MHFenrmetagenome_2_FD_207603 | JGI IMG/M metagenome (GOLD analysis project Ga0326726, IMG submission 207603) | Lab enriched peat soil microbial communities from Michigan Hollow, Ithaca, NY, United States - MHF15MN | ecosystem: Environmental > Terrestrial > Soil > Wetlands > Peat | place: USA... | reverse complement strand
GACAAAAATTTTAAAATTTTCCCCTATCGCTCCGTACCTCAAGGTATCCTGAACCAAGGGAACCTCAGGAATCAGATAACCTTTGATGTAAGTTGGTTTTTTTCCCGATGGATCAGATAAAAAAATGGAACTAACTATCAGATTTTCCCGATTAGTCGCGCGATACCCAGAATAATAAAACCGGTGATGATCCCCATACCGGAAAGCGGAGATTGTGTTACGGGAGGCTGAGTCGGGGGGGTCGTTACAGGAGTTGCATTCGAGAGGGGAGTTGCAGGAGTAAAAACAGGAGATATCGTTGTGATGGCGGGACTTTTGCGTTCAGTTACGGTAAATGTTGTCGAGGCAACAACGTCCTGCGATACTCCCGAAACTTTCACGAGATACTCATCTGCCTTATACGAAGAGGTATCCACGTAAAAAGACCAGGCATTGTACCCGTTAATCCCAGGGCCGACGGTAACAGTACCGGTCGATCCGGAAAATTCGCCGCTCTGCAACTTATGGGTTGGACCGAACGAGGACGAGTAGATCTCGACCAGGAGATTATCGCCGACCGCCAGATTTGTCGAACCGGTGATCGTGAACGTGTCGCCAATAGAATGATTCCCGATCGGATCGATCAGGGAAACGGGTTCATCCACAAAAAAAGGAACGGTCGTAAAATCATCGTCGATATTCTGGCTTTTGATTGCCTGAATAAGAGCATACCCGGCATCAGGACGCTGGAGACTTCCCGGCCCGGTGAGCTGGAAGATTGCTTTACCTGAGCCCGACTGGCGATTGATAACCTCACCGGTGGCAGGATTATAAACAATATCGAACTCTCCATTCATCATGGGATGCTGGATGATAACCAGGTATTGGCCGGACGCAAGGTTCTGTGTATCAGCAGACTTCAGTTCAAAGACATAGGTGTTGTCCTCGCTGACCGGGACGTTTGAAATTTTAACGTAATTTTTGCCGATCACCCAAACCTGCAGCCCGTTCTGGGGATGACCGGTGGCGATGCCCCGGATAATGACCGGGTCACCGTTTGCGATGCTTGTTATTGACGTACTCCCTGGCGTGAGGGTTACTGCCATGGACGGCACAACGAGCATCGCACAGAACAATAGAAAAATTGCGTAAACAGTCTTTCCCCGATTCTCCGGGTAGTGTGTCATAATAATCCTCAGTAATCATAAGAAAGAGACCCTGATATAATCGATCAACATACACAAAAGAAGTGAGTGGGAGGAGTAAGCCTCCTTCTGTTTCAGCGGCATTCAGCTATGCGTCATACCCGGACGGATACCGAGCGATCCAAAGGTCCTGTTCTGACTTGCACCCGCAGGGATTCGCCGTTTCATCGATTCCTGTTCGTTAACGTTCAGCGGGACTCGCCCATTATGGGTGACCTCGACGGCCTTGCCGTCTCGACCGCTTCATGACTGAGAACAGGCCGTGTCGTTTCTGTGCCATTGCCGTGACTCTCGCCACCCGCACTTGTGTACGGCTGCGTGCCCGGTGGGTGGGAGGACTTTCCTCAGCAACCATAAAGGCCACCGTCGGCCGCTCTCTCCCTCTCCGGTTGTACTTGGAGTTTTCACGAGATAAGCACAGCGGTGCACAGACCGGATCTCACCACATTGCACCTTGTTCGATAGATTGTTAAATAAGGTGCGCCATAGACAGTCACAGAGTTGGAAAAGGAGATCTGACGTATGCTGCTCACTACGGATGAAGGCAGGATGGCACTCCAGCTGGGTCGCAGTGCCATCGAGTATGCTATCATTAAAAAACCAAAACCGTCGCCGTGCCTCACACCCGTCTTTCAGGATAAGCGTGGAGTTTTTGTTACCCTCACCAAAGCAGGCCAGCTTCGGGGATGCATCGGATTTCCGTACCCGGTGATGCCGCTCGGGGATGCAATTGAGGACGCAGCAGTCGCAGCTGCCACAGGTGATCCCCGTTTTCCGCCCGTCCGCAGGGATGAGCTTTCTTCTGTCAGGGTTGAAGTTACCATCCTGACCGTGCCTGTCCCGCTTGATATCGAGCCGCCCAGGCGACCTGAAATGGTTGAAGTGGGAAGACATGGCCTGATTGTACGGGGAAGGGGAAGGAGCGGACTTCTCCTTCCCCAGGTGGCAACCGAGTACTGCTGGGACAGTACAACCTTTCTCGATCATACCTGCATCAAGGCCGGGCTCCCCGAACAGTGCTGGATGAACCACAATGTCGACGTGCTCACCTTCGAAGGGCAGATCTTTACCGAACGGGAATGACAGCAACCGTTTAACCCTGTGCCGCAAATATAAGGGGACAGTTACGGTGATGCATGGGAATTGCTTTTGAGAGTCTTTACAGCGACATTGCCGGACGCACCGGCAAACTTACTGTTGGGAAAAGGACGATAAAAACTCCCGCACTTCTCCCCGTCATCAATCCTCACCTTCAGATCGTTACACCAAAGGAGATCCGATCGATGGGAGTGGAGGCATTGATCACCAACGCCTACATCTTTTCCCAGAGCCGGCAGTACCGGCAACGTGCCCTTGATGAAGGTCTGCACACGGTTCTGGATTTTGATGGCGTGATCATGACAGATTCCGGTTCGTTCCAGCTCTCAGTGTATGGGCAGGTTTCTGTAACCAATACTGAAACACTCTCGTTCCAGCGCGATATCGGCAGCGACATCTGGGTGCCCCTGGACATTCCCACTTCCCCGGGATCCGGTCATGAAACTGCAGAACGGGAGCTTGCGATAACTATGCAGCGTCTTGCGGAAGCGAAAGAGGTTTTTGGCAGGGATGCGCCCATTGCAGGCCCGGTTCAGGGTGGCATCTTCACCGATCTCCGCGAACAGGCCGGTCGTGAGGTAACGGATCTCGGTTTTACCTTCTGTCCAATCGGGGCGGTTGTCCCCCTCATGGAATCATACCGGTATCGTGACCTTGTCAGCGTAATAATGGCGGCAAAGCAGACCCTCACGCCATCAGCATGCGTCCACCTGTTCGGGGCAGGTCACCCGTCCATGTTTGCGCTTGCCGCTGCAATGGGCTGCGATCTGTTTGATTCTGCCGCATACGCCCTCTCAGCCAAGGAGGGAAGGTACCTGACGACCCATGGCAGTTTTAAAATTGACGAACTCGCCGACCTTCCCTGTGCATGCACCGTCTGCCGAACCCATACCGCAGATGAATTGCGTGGCGCGCAGGACCGGGAGCGTCTGCTCGCACTCCACAACCTGTATGTAACGGTAGCTGAGATCTCCCGGGTCCGCCAGGCAATTTTTGACGGGACTCTCTGGGAGCTGGTCGATGAACGGTGCCGGGGTCACCCCCAGTTGCTTGCCGGCTACCGGGCACTGCTGGACAAGACGGTGTCTCTGGAAAAATGCGATCGTGTCTCGAAGCGACGGTTCTTTTACCGGGGGAGCGAGAGCTGTTTCCGGACGGAAATCCACCGATACCAGCAGATGCTCTCCCGTCTTCAGCTCGGGAAGAAGGTTCTTGTGGCGTTTGATGGCGGCATACGCGACGAATTTGACGATACGCTCTTTTTCAAGCCTCCCTTCGGTCCGTACCCAAGGGAACTCAAAGAAACGTTCCCCATCGGCCAGAGTGAAATTCCTGAATGGGATGACGTCATGGTGAGGGAAGGTTGCCGGGGAATTAAGTGCCTGGTGGAGAGTCATCCGGGCAGCAGGTTTGTTGTTTCCTGCAAACCCTGCTGGGAAGTTATTGTCCGCCAGGAACTGGGAACCATCGAGGTACGAAATGAAGAAATTTGATATCAGGAAACGGGACGGCCTTGCGCGTACCGGGGTTTTCATAAAAAATGGTGTTTCTATCAGACTTCCCGTGGCACTTGAGGTCGAATCGCTCTTCCCGGACCTCGATCGACGGGAGGAGACCAACCTCCCCCTCTGCGCCCCCCTGGGACTGGCAGAACACTATCCTCCGGTGAACCGGGAACTGCCGATCTCCATCCATCCCGCGCTTGAAAATTCTGCAGAGAGCGGCGACTGCGTAATCGTTGAGAACTGGCATACGGCACTGTCCGATCCCCGGAAGTATGTTGACTGGATTATCGGACTCAAACAGAAGACACCGGTCGATACTGCATGGTATGCCCCTGCATCCGCCCTGCCCTCAAATGTCCATATCCTGTGCTATTCGGGGTTTGAGCTCTTCGATTTCCAGGCTGTCGACCTTAAAACCGCCCAACAACGGTTTTGTACACCCGAAGGAGATTTTCCCCCTGATGCGCTCGACCGGGAGATCTGCACCTGCACCGGATGCAGACAGAAAGATCTGAAAATGCACAATCGTCAGGCGCTCCTCCACGAGATTGCTCTGGTCAGGCTGTTCATTGAAGAGTCGCGGTTGCGGGACCTGGTCGAATCGCGATGCAGGCTCGATGCAGCACACGTGGCGATCCTGCGGCATTTCGACCGCGCGTATGATTTCATGGAACGCTGCACACCAATCGCACGCAATGGTATCATGCGGGCGAATTCAGGAGAATCCCTGCAACGGGCTGAGGTACTGCGATTTGCCGAACGGGTAATCACCCGGTACATTCCAACGCGGACAGATGTTGCGGTTCTCCTTCCCTGTTCAGCAAAAAAACCGTATTCCCTTTCCCAGAGTCACCGGAGGTTCCAGCAGGCAGTTGCGGGTCGGGCGCATGAACTTATCATCACCTCCCCGCTTGGGCTTGTTCCACGGGAGCTTGAATGCATCTACCCGGCGGGGCACTATGACGTACCGGTTACCGGTTACTGGGATGCCGAGGAATGTACGGTTATCTCCGGCGTTCTTGCCCGCTACCTTGATCGCCACCGGTACCGGCGGATCATCGCTCATCTCGATGGTGGTGCACTCAGGGTAGCGAAGATGGCCGCCGACATGTGCGGGATTACCCTGGAATATTCATGCATGGAACATCCGGCTCATGATTCCGCACTCAATGCACTTGATGCCGCGCTTGCCGGAGAACGGCGGATCAGGGACGACCGCCTTCACGGCATGATATCCTACCAGTATGATTTCGATCTTGATACCAAAGGTATCATTCCACGGGGTCATTTCCCGGAACTGTTTTACAGTAAAAAGAATGTGCAACTATTTTCCATTGATACCGGCACCGGCCTGCTCCGCCCGACATTTGACGGCTGGGATTTGATCCCGGAGGGATATCGTGTACTCATTGATGATTTCATTCCTGAAGGTGACGTACTTGTCCCCGGTGTTGTTTCGGCAGATTCCAGGATCCGTGATGGGGATGAAGTGCTGGTAATCGGGGCGCGTGCCCGTGCAACCGGCCGGGCAGCACTACCGGCAGATGAGTTGTTGCGATCCGGGCGCGGTGTGGCCGTACGGGTGCGAAAGATAAAGAAATTGTAATCCGTTTGCGCCATTATCGGTATTTCTTCCGTGGGAAAAATCCCAGCGAAGGAGAATATGTATCAAAGATTTGCCATTGTGGTCCTTAAAAACCAGGGATCTGCTGGTATCAGGACTTTTAGTTCACTCCAATGAATGAAAATCATTCCCCTTCTGGAATCGTGTTCTGAAAGAAAAAATCGGAATTCTGGTTATTTTTTTCGGATACGCGGAAGCGTCAATTGAAAATATTCCGTTTTTTGCGTTATTGGTGATCACAGCATGCCCCCGCGATGGCCGGTTCTGACGCGTAAAATAAAAAGGATACCGGCAAAATTACTAGGATACATATCGTAAGTATTTATGGAGTGACAGGTTTGTTTTTGATTGAGAGGATTAAACAGCGGTCAGAAAAGGATATATTCCGGTCGGTCTGGAAGGTCTGGCCATGAAAGTCGTGGTCGCTGTTCCCCGGGAAACGGTGCCTGATGAACTGCGCGTGGCGACTGTTCCGGAGATCGTAAAGAAGCTCACGCAGTCAGGATACGAAGTCCGGATAGAGCATGACGCCGGGAAGAACGCATACTACCCCGATGATCTCTTCACAGCTGCCGGAGCGAAGATGGTATTCAGCCGTCCTGAGCTGTTCAACGGTGCACGAATCGTTTTGCACGTCCAGCCCCCTTCTGTCGCCGAGATTGATCAGTTTGATGAAGGGACGATCGTCATCGGGTTCATGAACCCGTCGCGCAATCTCGAGGCGGTCGCCCGGATGCGTGACCGGAATATTACCGCATTTGCCCTCGAGCTTGTCCCCCGGATCACCCGTGCCCAGAGTATGGATGCACTTAGTTCCCAGGCAACGGCCGGAGGATACGAGGCGGCACTCCTGGCTGCCGGGAACTGTCCGAAGTTCCTCCCGATGCTGACGACAGCCGCCGGTACGATACGGCCGTCAACGGTACTTATCTTGGGTGCCGGTGTTGCCGGCCTTATGGCAATCGCCACCGCCAAACGACTCGGTGCTGTTGTTGTGGCTTACGATGTCCGGCGCGCCGCTGGCGAGCAGGTACGCAGCCTTGGTGCCAGATTCCTCGAGCTTGAGATCAATGCTGAGGGTCAGGGTGGATATGCCCGCGAACTCACACCCCAGGAAAAGGAGATGGAACAGCAGATGGTTTCCGCTGCCGTTGCAGGTGCCGATATCGTTATCACGACGGCCAATATTCCCGGTCGAAAGGCTCCCCTCCTTATCACCAAAGAAACCGTTGCGACGATGCGACCGGGCGCTGTTATCGTCGATCTCGCAGCCGAATCCGGCGGTAACTGCGAACTGACCAGGCCCGGAAAAACCGTCCGTGAACACGGCGTCACCATCCTTGGCCCCCAGAACCTTCCGGCCCTGGTGCCATTCCATGCGAGCCAGATGTATGCAAAAAACCTCCAGTCGTTCCTTGCGCTCCTTGTCGACAAGGAGGGCACGCTCATACGCGAGTACACCGATGAAATCCTGACCTCGAGCCTACTGGTCCATGCGGGAGAAGTGCGCCACGGTCCGACGCGTGACCTTTTGAGCGGAGGGAAACCATGACCGATATAACCTCGCTCTGGACCGCGGTTTATATCGCAATGCTGGCCGCATTCACCGGCTACGTCGTCATCAGCCGGGTCCCTGTAATCCTTCACACCCCGCTAATGAGTGGCTCGAATTTTATTCACGGGATTGTACTTGTCGGTGCGATGGTCGCACTCGGCCTTGCCACGACACCGCTTGAACAGGCCCTCGGGTTTATCGCAGTCATCCTCGGAGCGGCGAATGTTACCGGGGGGTACGTTGTTACCGAAAGGATCCTCCAGATGTTCGACCGTAGCGGGAAAAGACCTAAGAAGGAGGCGTGAGATGATCGACCTGTCCTTCGCGATCGAGCCGGTCTATATCGCGACGATCTTTTTCTTCATCATTGGCATGCAGCGGATGAGCCATCCTCTTACCGCCCGGAGCGGGATTGTCTGGGCCGGTGCCGCGATGCTCATCGCGACCCTCGTCACCTTCCTTACCCCGGACCTCACCAATTTCGCCCTGATGTCGATCGCGATCGTTATTGGTGGAGGCTTTGGCTATATCGCGGCAAAGCGGGTTGCGATGACCGATATGCCCCAGATGATTGCACTCTACAACGGCATGGGCGGCGGCGCAGCGGCCGCGATCTCTGCGATTGCCCTCCTCGGCGCAACCACCTCAATGACCACAGGCTCCCTCGCAGTCGTCGGCGGCCTTATCGGTGCCATATCCTTCGCAGGGAGTATCATTGCGTTCCTGAAACTCCAGGGGTGGATGCGGCCCCGGCCGATCATCTTCCCGGGTCAGAAGCTCCTCAATATGGTGGTCCTCCTCCTCGCCATCGTATCCGGCTTCCTGGTCATCCTGCAGCCGTCCTGGATCCCGCTCTCCATTGCCATGTACCTCCCGCTGTTCTTCGTCCTCTCGCTTGGATTCGGATTCCTTATGACCCTCCCGATCGGCGGGGCTGACATGCCGGTGGTAATCTCGATGTACAACGCCTTCACCGGTCTTGCGGTCGCCCTCGACGGCTTCTCGTTTGCCACCCCCAACTATGCCATGATCATCGCGGGCGTTATTGTTGGTGCCGCGGGTTCACTGCTCACCCTCAACATGGCGCGGTCAATGAACCGCTCGCTCCGGAATGTCTTTTTTGGTGCTTTCGGTGCAACAGAGGAGACTGGAGTGCAGATTCAGGGGACCATGAAACCGATCGAGGCCGACGATGTCGCGGTCATGCTCGCGTACGCGAACAAGGTAATCATCGCTCCGGGTTATGGCATGGCAGTTGCCCAGGCTCAGCAGAAGGTCAAGGAGCTCGCCGACCTGCTTGAAAGCAGGAACATCCAGGTAAAGTTTGCGATCCACCCGGTTGCCGGGAGAATGCCAGGGCATATGAACGTCCTTCTTGCCGAAGCAGGGATAGACTACAACCACCTCTTTGACCGTGACGAGGTAAACCCTGAATTTCCCGGCACTGATGTTGTTCTTGTCATCGGGGCCAACGATGTCGTCAACCCGGCGGCGCACCGGCAGGGCAGCCCGCTCTTCGGCATGCCGATCCTTGACGTCGAGCAGGCAAAGAATGTCATCGTTCTGAAACGCGGCCAGGGGAAAGGCTTCGCCGGGATCGAGAACGACCTGTTCTACCGGGACAACACCCGGATGCTCTACGGCGACGCTCAGGAGTCCGTCGGGAAACTCGTGCAGGCGCTCAAGAAGCTCTAGCACTTAAGCCGGGAGGCAGGTAAGCCGTGGCTTAAATGCCTGTATAATTTTTAGGTCGGGTACCAGTTCAGACTTTGTTTTTCACAATCGATTTCCCGAGAAAAAAATCTCCTGAATGATTAATCCAATAATAATTTTTGCAGATATAATGAGGAATTGTTTTATTAATACATTACATCAGAACCTATGCTGCAACCTCGCCGGGAGCCCCCCTGCATCAGATCAAAAATTAAAAAAATCTTAAGGAGAAAACTTGTTCTGCCTTGCGTCGGGAAACCCGTGAGGCTGGTTCACCTTCCCGGATGTAATAATTCTTGAGGTTAGCACTTTCCTCTTCGTGGATTCCTTATTTCACTTCACCTTCGGTTTTGAGTACTCCCCTGCCCGTTGTTGCACTACTTCAGGAACGTCAACTACCCCTTATTGAGAAGTGAAAAATAACATTTCATTTAACAGTTAATCCCGCGGAGGTGAAGGCTTAATCCAATCAGCAATTTTTAGCTATTTCCAGTACGAGCTTTTTCCCGAAAATTTTTTCAAATGCTCTTTTTTCTGCCTCCACGCCCCAGATTTCCAGCTGGCAGTCACCACGGGTGACTACTTCGAGGATTACCGAATTTTTTTCACTGTGGGAAAAACGCACATGCTGCACCAGCGCCGTATGACTCCGGTCAAGACTTTCTCCCAGGCGAATGAACGTGGTGAGTACTCCCAGGGTATCCCGCTCATGCGAGTCGAGATCAAGAACTTCCGGATCCTTTTTCCTCGGGGTTTTTTTGCGGTGGAACCGGGCGATATTTGCCATGAAATTTACCTCTTTTTGATCAAACCCCAGAAGTTCAGAATTTTTTATGATATAATATGAATGCGCATGGTGATTGGTGTAGGAAATAAACGACCCGATGTCGTGAAGAAATGTTGCATATTCAAGCAGTTCACGTTCCCGGTCGCCAAAGGAGTGGAGCTGTAATTCCTTTGCCGAGTCGAACATTTCCAGCACAAGACTCGTCACGGTCCGGGCGTGAGCCTCATTGATCCCGCAGGATCTTCCCAGCTGCAGTACACTGCGCTGCCGTGGCGAGAGTTCACCAAGGAGAGGGAATGCATCCATCCTTGAGCAGTAATCAACCAGGAGTCCATCCTGCAGACCACGTCCGGTGACGCTAATGGTATCCAGAGACAATTCTCTCATAAAGGTATCGAGAATGGCAGCCCCGGGTATGATGATGTCCGCACGCTCCGGGTTCATCCCGGGAATTTTTTTGCGCTGATCAAGGGGAAGGGAACAGAGCACACCGATAACCTTACGCAAATCTTTATAGCTCAGGACACCCTCTCCGGAATTCCCTTCATGGTGAACAGATTTTTGGGCAATTTCAAAAAGATTCATGATCGTTCCGGAACTCCCGATGGCAAGTACAGGTTTTTGTTCCAGTATCCTGCGGACTGACTGGATTATTGCATCCCTGACATGCCGCTGGACTTTTTTATACCTGCTTTGAGAAACCGGGCCGGTCACATCATCGGAAAGGTAAAGATTTGAGAGTCGGATTGCCCCCAGTTTGAAACTTTCAAGATACCGGTAGTTCTGTTCTCCGCCGATGGCAATTTCCGTGCTCCCTCCACCGATATCGATAAAAAATGCCAGCCGGTCGCTGAGGTGAATTCCCCGGGAGACACCGAGGTAAATCAGACGGGCTTCTTCCTGCCCGGAAATCACCCGAACATCCAGTCGGGCTTCCTGACGTAAAAGATGCAGGATTTCCTGCTGGTTCGCCGCCTCCCGCATGGCAGAGGTGGCAACGGCAACAAACTCGTCAGTTGTAAATGTGCGTGCAAGTTCTGTCAGATGCTTGCAGACAATCACCAGACGTTCAATGGCATCCGGGAGGATCTCCTCCTCTTCAAACTCACCGTCCCCGAGACGGACCTGCTGCTTTTGCCGCGAAAGAATGCTGTACGAGTGATTGGGGTTGAGCCGAACGACAAGGAGACGGACCGAGTTGGTCCCGATATCTATGAACGATACGACACGACCATCAGGACCAATTGTGCCGGATTTCACCGTATCACCAGTGTCTGCCCAAATACCTGCCTGAACAGGTCACCTCTCTCAAAAGCCCGTTCAATTTCTGCAGATGCATCCCGCAGTGCGCTCGTTTGAATAACCACCTCGTGAGCGCCTGCAGAACAATGAACTGAGGTAACTGACCCGAGACGAAGCACATCCAGACCGTCGGCAACCCGTATCAGGGAAGCCAGCATCCGGACATTTTTTTGTTGTTCAGAAGACAGGAGGGAGAAAATTCCATCGGATTCCAGACGGACTTTACCGCGATGAGTACGGGAGATCATTCCAATCATTCCCCGGTCGATGATATCGATGGGAAGAGTATCGTCAGAGATAATCATTTCTTCGCTGCGTCTGGCATGTCCTTTCTGGCCGTATTTCAGACCGATGTCATGGAGAGAACAGGCGCATTCAAGCAAGAGTCGTTCGTGTGCATGCATCTGATGAAGAGGCGCGAGATCGTCAAACATCCGGAGAGCAAGGGTTGTTACGGTATGGCAGTGCGCCATTCCATCGGGGAACCGGGCAGAAAGCAGGGATACCGAAGAGCGGATTTCATCGTCCGTGGAAATTTTACGAAGTCTGAAGCGTTCTTTTCTTCCATTGGTCATGGTGCTGCGGAGCTCATCCCAGAGACCTGCACGCCCGACTGATTCCCAGTACCTCACAAATCTGCGGTATATCTGTTTTCGCTCCTTCTCCCGTTCGGACAGGAAGTGCCGGTAACTGGTCACCCTGCTCGTCTGCAGATGAGGGGGGTTAAGACCAGTGCGGGATGATGAGCGTTCGTCGAGGAGCATCTTCATAACAGTATCAATCCAGACATCACAATCATGGAGGTCACCGAGAATTTCCTGGATTTTTTTCACTCTTGAAAGGGGTTTTTTGAGATTCCTTCGAAAGACCGGGGCGTATATTTCCATGGTGTACCTGAGTTTTTTTGCCGCAATTCTCATCGCATGATGTTCTGCAACAGCGTCCGGATCATGTACCCAGCGCTCATACTCACGCAGGGCATCGAGCCGCCGTGAAATGCGGGCAGCAGCAACCGGGGGGATTCCCATCCAATCCCGGTGTGTGCGGGCGTCCCTTCCCCGGGTTACCAGATCTGTGCATCCGGCCCTGATATCTTCGGGCGTATCACCTTTTTCCAGGTTTTCCAGGGCTGACAAAACGGCACTCTGGAGTTTCCGGCGCTTTTTCTGCAGCTGCATGAGCAGGAAAGTCTCTGCATCATCCTGTGGCACGGCCGGACGGCCACCGGCCGGGAAAATTCCATCCTTTTTTTGTGCTCTCTTCTTTTTGAGTTGTACTAAAAATGCTATCTGGACATCCGTATCCCGTGCATCGCCAAGTGCCCGGGTAATCTTTTGCAGTTCCTGCATCCACATCCTGAAGTTTCTGGGGGGGAAACATGACTCAAAAAGGGGGAGGGCGGCCCTGAGTCGCCGGGATGCAACACGCATCCGGTGGATGTGTTCGATATCTTCTGCAGACCTGACACCCTCGATTTCATGGAGAAATGCCTCGAGGAGAGGAAGAATCTGTTGCGCGCCGAAAATGCAGGTTGTTTTTACCGGTTCCGACTCCTTAACGGAGATCATTGTACCAGATCCCCCGGTGATCGACCAGCCAGTTTTGTACATTCAGGGGTTGCACATCCCGGTCAGCAATCCGTCGTTCATAACTCCCGTCACCTTTCAGGATGCGTGTTTTTACCGTATCGGTCAGCTGGGCCGGAAGAATATCGGATGTGATCGCGTGTCTCATGCCCGGATCTTCAACCGGGAACAAGACCTCGATCCTTCGATCCAGGTTACGGGGCATGAGATCAGCACTCCCCAGGAAAACCTCTTCGTTGCCACCATTATGGAAATAATAAATACGGGCATGTTCAAGAAAGCGCCCGACAATCGCACTTACCGTTATATTTTCGCTTACCGGGCTGATCCCGGGCCGGAGGCAACAGATGCCGCGGACCTGCAGTTCAATTTTCACGCCCGCTTGTGATGCACGGTACAACGCCGCAATACAGATGGGATCGACAAGAGCGTTCATCTTAAATATCAGGTGCCCGTCACCCCGTTCGTGGTGGAGTGAAATTTCACGGTCAATCCGGTCGATAATCCCGTTGCGAAGGGTTACCGGTGCAACCAGCAGTTTCTGATACTGTTCTATCCGTGCATATCCCGTAAGGAAATTAAAGAGGTTTGCAACATCCTCCCCGGTTTCTTTATCGCAAGTAAGGAAGCTGAAATCGGTGTAGATACGGCTCGTGGTTGCATTGTAATTTCCGGTCCCGAGATGCATATAACGGCGTATCCCATCTTTTTCCCGCCGGACGACCATGCAGAGCTTCGCATGGACCTTAAGGCCGACAACCCCGTATACGACATGAACCCCTTCGTGTTCAAGGGCACGGGCCCACCCGATATTATTCTCTTCGTCAAATCGGGCCTTGAGTTCGATCAGTGCGGCAACAGCCTTCCCGTTCTCGCGGGCCTCCATGAGGGCATTTACGATGGGGGAGTTCGAGCCGACGCGATAGAGGGTAATTTTGATGGCAAGTACGTCCGGGTCGTGAGCTGCCTGGCGGATGAAGTTTACGACCGGAGAGAAACTGTCGTACGGGTGATAGAGAAGAATAGGGTGGTGGCGTATGGCAGAAAAAATATCCTTTCCTTCGGCGAGATCGGAAGGAACTGACGGGAGAAACGGGATGTCTTTGAGGTCAGGGCGATCGAGCGAAAGGAGTTCCATAAGATCGGCCATGCCGACCGGATGACCAACACGATACAGCATGGGAGGGGAGATTCCCAGTTTCTTTTCCAGCATGGTGCAGATGCCGTCATGCATGGAACAGTCAACCTCGATGCGCACCGGTTTTCCCCGTGCCCGCTGCTCCATGATCTCTTCCACCGTGGTGAGGAGATCTGATGCCTCATCCACCTCTATTTCGAGATCCGCATCGCGGGTAATCCGGAACGGGAACGACGCAATTACCTCCAGACCGGGAAACAACATGTCAAGGTTCGCAGCAATTATCTCTTCGAGATACACGAAATGTACCCCGCCAGTATCACCGCCTGAGCTGTCTTCTTGGGGAGGAACCCTTACAAGACGCGAGAAAAGGTTTGTCGGGACTTTCACCCGGGCAAAAAAATCCTTTTTATTCAGGTCCCTTACGATAATGGCAAGGTTCAGGGAAAGGTTTGATATGAAGGGAAACGGGTGAGCGCTGTCGAATGCAAGTGGTGTCAGGACCGGAAAAATTTCTTCGATGAAGAACCTGCGCATTTCGTCCTTCTGGGGAGGAGTAAGATCTGCATACATGTGAATGAAGATCCGGTTTGCCGTGAGGCACGGGAGGATTTCCCTGTGCCATGCATCGGACTGGGCAGTGAGTTCGGGAAGAAGCATCCGGCGGATAGCTTCCAGCTGCTGCCCCGGCGTCATACCGTCCGGGGGAGATTTCAGGACTCCCTTTGCGAGCTGCCGCTGAAGACCGGAAACACGCACCATGAAAAATTCATCGAGGTTGTTTGCAAAGATCGCGAAGAACTTCACCCGTTCCAGCAGAGGCTGGGTTTCATCCCGTGCTTCATCAAGAACATGCCGGTTGAAGCGTATCCAGCTCAGTTCACGGTTGATATAGAGTGAAGGGCTGTCAACGGTCAGGTTCTGTGTATCCATGTCTGTGCCCCTGCAGGTAAAAGATGTCAGCTCGCGTCTCTGGTGTATTACAGTAGAGAAAGGTGTATTATAAAATATAGCCTTCCGTGGAAACGATCCGGGGTACCCGAGATCAAAAACAGGGACATGGTGCCTTTTGAAGAAAATCCGGATTTTCCGGATCACCCGTTGAAATTGTGGAATTTATGACAATGTTCAATGAACTCCTGTTTCCGGTGGTCGCTCGCGTTCAGCGGCGGCCTGAGATACCCGATCTCGGGTGTCTGGAGGGCAGGGCAGTACGGACAAAGCGCTGCATCCACATCATCTGCCTTCTCACGCACCGGGCAATAATAGATACCGTCAATACATTCCACCTTATCCCCGCCGGGAAACGGTGTCCCGACCGCATGACCCGGTTCATTGAGGACAACCATACAGAACCCGGCGAGCAGGAATTTCAAAAACCGTAGTCGGGCATCTTCCCTGGTATCTGCAGATCCGCACTGTGTCGTCACCATATTCCAGAAGTCTTTCTGACGGTCTGTAAGCGGTTCATGCATAGTCCCGAAAATCCCCTGTTGTTTCATCAGGTTTATTTTCTGCCATGTCCCTGCCAGGTGCTCTGCGATCTTTATTTCCAGTTGAACCCGGTATCCGGGAGAGACATCCCGAATCCTGATCCCAAAATTCCGTTTCATCTGCTGGAGGTCTTTGGGAGAATAGCGGAGCGTTATCCGGGAGATGGTCTCACCGAGCTCACCACGTGTCGTGATCCGGCTCAGGAGGATGCATTCGGTCTCGATTTCTCCGGATTCTCTCTCTGTACGGGATTGATTTTCCTGGAGGGTCTTTTTGAAGATCATGCAGATGTCTCTCGAACTGGATTCTGATATTCCTGATTCCAAAAAGTTTGTCTGTCAGTTTATTTGACGGTTTAATGTTTTTCCCGCAGCATAATTAATATCTCGTTGTTGTGTTTTGCGTCGTATGACCAGGCCCGAACCAGAATGATGATAATTTTACCCTCTTTTATTGACCGGCTTTCCTGATTATTTGTCATCAATCTATTCAGAGATTATTGCCGAAATCAGGATTAAGTACCAAAAGTCTGAAAAGCATCCGCCGATACATCGGTAGCCTTACGACAGCAATTTATGATGACTGTCTGTCTCAGGACCTCTTTCGAAATTCGGCTGATGGGGGGGGCGTTTTCTGAGATTTCCTGTTGCTGTTCCGCCACGGGAGCATTCCGACGCGGTGGTGGCATTCCCACCTCCGGGAAGTGTTCCTCCAAGGAAGCCGGAACAGGTGAAGGTTACAGGAACGTTGATCTCCCGAAAAAGGCATTCCGCATCTGCCGGAGCGCTTCATCCTGTATAGTGAGATTTACACTTACCGTTGAAAATACCCGGAAAAGGCCGGACATTTTTTATATTCTCCTTTACCACTCAATACTATGGTGATTTGCCATGAGTGAGTGCTTTATTTGTTAAAAACCTGCGTTTTTTAGATACCACGTTACGGGACGGGGAACAGACCCCGGGTGTTTCGTTAAACCCGGACCAGAAACTTGAGATTGCCACCAGGCTGGCCGATATTGGCGTCGATGTGATAGAGGTTGGCTCAGCTGCCGCATCGGAGGGCGAACGAAATGCGATACGGATCATATCTGATGCAGGACTTCCGGCAGAGATCTGTACCTATGTCCGGGCATTGCGCCAGGATATCGATTTTGCTGCCGATTTTGCTGCCGATTCGGTCCACCTTGTGATACCGGTCAGTGATCTGCACATCGCAAAAAAGATGCGAAAGACCCGTGAAGAGGTCGCCAGGATGGCGTATGATGCGGTCGAATATGCAAAAAGCCGGGGGCTCATCGTCGAACTTTCCGGGGAAGACGCTTCGCGGGCTGACCAGGACTTCCTCTTCCAGATCTTTTCCGAAGGAGTTGACCGTAAGGCGGACAGGCTTTGTTTCTGCGATACGGTAGGGGTTCTGACCCCCGAAAAGGTGGCAGAGTATATTCCGCCTCTCGCAAAAATCGCCCCTCTCTCCATCCATTGCCATGACGACCTCGGGTTTGCCCTCACCAATACGATGTCAGCACTGAAGTGCGGGGCCTCCTGCGCCCACGTGACGGTCAACGGGCTGGGAGAACGGGCTGGCAATACACCGCTCGAAGAGGTCGTGATGGCGCTCGAGATCCTTTATAGTTACCCGACACGGATCCGAAAAGAGGAGATCTATTCGCTGTCCACCCTGGTTTCGCGCCTCACGGGTGTCCCGCTGCCTATCAATAAGGCGATCGTCGGGGAGATGGCATTTACCCACGAAAGCGGTATCCATGCGCACGGGGTGATACGTGAACCATCCACCTATGAATCGATCACCCCTGAAATGATAGGACGTAAGCGGCGAATCGTGCTGGGGAAGCACTCGGGTTCTGCATCCGTAGAGGCGGCACTCCACGAGATGAGTTACAAAGCAGACGAGCCCCAGGTGAAAGAGATTGTCAAGCGGATCAAGCAGCTGGGCGACGAGGGGAAACGCGTGACCGATACCGATCTCATGGCTGTTGCCGATGCGGTGCTCTCAATCGAATGCAAACCCATTATCCGGATGCGGCAGTTCACTGCGGTATCCGGCAGCAACATGATCCCAACCGCATCCGTAACCCTGTTGGTGAACGGCCAGGAGATGACCGGTGCAGCCACCGGTGCAGGACCGGTGGATGCGGCGATGGAGGTCCTGCGCAAATGTGTCGCTGACGTGGCCGATATCCAGCTGGAGGAGTACCATGTTGATGCGATCCGTGGCGGGACTGATGCACTGGTCGACGTAACAGTAAGATTAAGTAAAGACGGGAAGATAATTACATCACGCGGCGCCCGCACCGACATCATTATGGCAAGCGTCGAGGCGATGATCGCTGGCATGAACAGACTACTGAGGGAGGAACATGAAAACCGGGGCAAAAATCCTCGTT
>Ga0326726_10002356_pt1 | contig 17394 bp, 13 predicted proteins | sample MHFenrmetagenome_2_FD_207603 | JGI IMG/M metagenome (GOLD analysis project Ga0326726, IMG submission 207603) | Lab enriched peat soil microbial communities from Michigan Hollow, Ithaca, NY, United States - MHF15MN | ecosystem: Environmental > Terrestrial > Soil > Wetlands > Peat | place: USA... | reverse complement strand
CGGGATGAAAGTCTTCTCCAGCCAGTCCTGATCGTTGATCATCGGCCAGACCTTCTTGCCGTCGCACTCCGCCTGGAAAACGTCGGGGTACTGCGTCGCCGAGTGGTTGCCCCAGACGGTGATCTTGCGCACCGAAGAGAGGGGCTTGCCGATCTTCCGGGCGATCTGGCTCACCGCGCGATTGTGGTCGAGCCGCATCATCGCGGTGAATTGCGTGGGCTTCAAGCTGGGCGCGTTCTTCATCGCGATGAGGCAGTTGGTGTTGGCGGGATTGCCCACCACCAGCACCTTGACCCTGCGGCTCGCGACCGCGTCGAGCGCCTTGCCTTGCGGCGCGAAGATCTTGCCGTTTGCCTCGAGCAGGTCCTTGCGCTCCATGCCGGGCCCGCGCGGGCGCGCGCCGACGAGGAGCGCCACCTCCACGTCCTTGAAGGCGACCATGGGGTCGGAAGTCGCGGTCATGCCCTGCAGCATCGGGAAGGCGCAGTCGTCGAGCTCCATCATCACGCCCTTGAGCGCCTTCTGCGCCTTCTCGTCCGGGATCTCGAGCATCTGCAGGATCACCGGCTGGCTCTTGCCGAGCATTTCGCCGCTGGCGATGCGAAACAGCAGGCTGTAGCCGATCTGGCCGGCGGCGCCGGTGACGGCGACGCGAATGGGCTTGTTGGGCATGAAAGGACTCCCCGAGGAAGGCTTGAATATATCCGGCTTGGCGCTTTTGCGCAGCACAAAGCGGAATTGAAGCCTGCTATAATTTTGACTGTCGTCAAGATTCAAGATAAACCGACGAGCTGCGGAAGGATTGCTTTACATGCCTGATCTGACGGCGAAAAAAAAGCGTCCCCGCTGGTATAACCTCAGTCCACTCAATCTTCCCATCCCGGGTCTGGTTTCGATTTTCCACCGCATCAGCGGCGCGCTGCTTTTCGCAGGGCTCGTCTGGTTCCTGTACCTGCTCGACATGAGTCTTGCTTCGGAATCCGGGTTTGCCCGCTTCCGGGCCGTCGTGGGGCACCCGGTGGCGAAACTGGCGCTGCTCGCGCTGGCGTGGTCCTATCTCCATCACTTCTGCGCCGGCATCCGCTACTTGTTTCTCGACATCGACCGGGGTCTGGATCTCGCTCCGGCGCGCAAGAGCAGCTACGCCGTGCTCGCCGTGAGCCTCGCGCTGACCGCATTCGTGGGAGTAAGGCTGTGGTGAGCAAGGTCGTCGTCGGCGCCCACTACGGGCTCAAGGACTGGCTCGCGCAGCGCGTCACCGCCGTGGTGATGGCGGTGTGCACCCTAGTATTCCTCGCCGTGCTTCTGAGCGGCGGGCCCGTCACCTATCAATCGTGGCAGGGCCTGTTCACCAGAGGCCTTATGCCGCTCCTCGTTCTGCTGTTCGTGGTGAGCGTGCTGATTCACGCGTGGATCGGCGTGCGTGACATTCTCATGGATTACATCAAGCCCACCGCGCTCCGCCTTGTGTTCGAGGTCGTGACGATCCTGTGGCTCGTCGGCTGCGCCGGGTGGGCGGTGCGGATACTCTGGAGGCTGTAGGCGGTGGAACTCTCCAAGCGAAGTTTCGATGTGGTCGTGGTCGGCGCGGGCGGCGCCGGCCTGCGTGCCGCGCTGCAGCTGTCGGAATCGGGATTGAGCGTGGCGGTCCTCTCCAAGGTATTTCCCACGCGCTCGCACACGGTGGCGGCGCAGGGCGGCATCGGCGCGGCGCTCGGCAACATGGGCGAGGATTCCTGGCTGTGGCACATGTACGACACGGTCAAGGGCTCGGACTGGCTCGGCGACCAGGACACGATCGAGTTCATGTGCCGCGAAGCGCCGAAGGCGGTGTACGAGCTCGAACACTACGGGATGCCTTTCGACCGCAACGAGAACGGCACGGTGTACCAGCGTCCGTTCGGCGGCCATTCGCAGAATTTCGGCGAGCGCCCGGTGCAGCGCTCCTGCTGCGCCGCCGACCGCACCGGCCATGCCATGCTCCACACGCTCTACCAGCGCAACGTCCGCGCGCGCACCCGGTTTTTCGTCGAATGGGTGGCGCTCGATCTGATCCGCGATGCGAGCGGCCAGGTGCTGGGGGTCACGGCGCTCGAGATAGAAACCGGCGAAGTCATGATCCTCCAGGCCGGTGCGACGTTGTTCGCCACGGGCGGAGCCGGACGCATGTTCTATTCCTCGACGAACGCGTTCATCAACACCGGCGACGGGCTCGGCATGGCTGCGCGCGCTGGCATTCCCCTCCAGGACATGGAGTTCTACCAGTTTCATCCCACCGGAGTCTACGGAGCAGGCATCCTGATCACGGAGGCCGTCCGCGGCGAGGGCGGGTATCTGCTCAACAAGAACGGCGAGCGCTTCATGGAGCGCTATGCGCCGAACCTGAAGGACCTCGCATCGCGCGACGTGGTGTCGCGGGCGATGGCGACCGAGATCAAGGAAGGGCGCGGCGCGGGTCCGCACGGCGACTATCTGCTGCTCAAGCTCGACCATCTCGGACCCGAGGTGATCGACAAGCGCCTGCCGGGGATTCGCGAGATCTCGAAAAAGTTCGCCAACGTCGACCCGGTAAAGGATCCCATTCCCGTGGTGCCGACGGCGCACTACATGATGGGTGGCATTCCGACCAACTATTGCAGCGAAGTCATCGCGCCCCGGGGCGCAGACAAGGAAGCGACGGTGCCCGGATTCTACGCAGCGGGCGAATGCGCCTGTGCCTCGGTGCACGGCGGCAACCGCCTCGGCACCAACTCGCTCACCGAGCTGCTGGTGTTCGGCAAGTCGGCGGCCGATTCGGCGATCCGCTTCCTGAAGGAGAACCCGGGCCGCAAGGACCTGCCCAGGGACGCCGCCGACCGGTCGCTGGCGCGCCTCGCGCGGCTCGACAATCAGAAGAACGGCGAGAGCGTCGCCGAGGTGGCGAGCGACCTGCGCCGGACGATGCAGGCGCACTGCGGTGTTTTCCGCTTTCCCGACCTGCTCGCCGAAGGCGTGAAGAAAATCCGCGGTATCGCCGACCGCGTCACGCGCACGCAGATCAAGGACAAGAGCAAGGTGTTCAACACCGCGCGCATCGAGGCGCTCGAGCTGGAAAATACGATCGAGGCGGCCCGCGCGACCATGGTGGGCGCCGCGGCGCGCCAGGAATCGCGCGGCGCGCACGACCGCGCCGATTTTCACAAGCGCGACGACGTGAACTGGCTGAAACACACGCTCTGGTACAAGGAGGGCGACCGGCTCGACTACCGGCCGGTTCACATGAAGCCGCTCACGGCGCAAACCATCGAGCCGAAGGCACGCACCTACTGATCCGGAACTTGGAGGACGCATGCGCTTCAGGATTTTCCGTTACGACCCGGACAAGGACGACAAGCCCACCATGCGGGACTATGACGTCGCGCTCGACCCGCACGACCGGATGCTGCTCGACGCGCTGGTGCGCATCAAGGAGCAGGACGACAGTCTCTCGCTACGCCGCTCCTGCCGCGAGGGCGTGTGCGGCTCGGACGCGATGAACATCAATGGCAGGAACGGCCTCGCCTGCATCACCAAGCTCGCCGATCTCAAGGAGCCGGTGGTGCTGAAGCCGCTCCCGGGGCTGCCGGTGATCCGCGACTTGATCGTCGACATGACCCAGTTCTTCAAGCAGTACCATTCGATCAGGCCGTACCTGATCAACGACGACCCGGCTCCGGAAAAGGAGCGGCTGCAGTCGCCGCAGGAGAGGGAAGAGCTCGACGGCCTGTACGAATGCATCCTGTGCGCGTGCTGCTCGACCTCCTGCCCGTCGTTCTGGTGGAATCCGGACAAGTTCGTCGGGCCCGCGGGGCTCTTGCAGGCCTACCGTTTCATCGCGGACAGCCGGGACCAGGCGACCGCCGAGCGGCTCGACGACCTCGAGGACCCTTATCGCCTGTTCCGTTGTCATAGCATCATGAACTGCGTCGAGGCTTGCCCGAAAAACCTCAACCCGACCAGGGCCATCGGCAAGATCAAGGAGCTGATGGTGAAGCGTTCGGTATAGCCGGCATGACCAAGGTCGAAATGAATCGCCTGCGCTGGCGCTGTCGGCGCGGCCTGCTCGAGAACGAGTTGGTGCTCGAGCGCTTTCTGAAGGAGCACGGGTCGCAGCTCGAGGGCGAGCGCCTGAGCGCATTCCAGGCCCTGCTCGACTACGGCGACGAGGAGCTGTGGGGCCTCGTCAGCGGGCGCAGCGAGTGCCGCGATCCGGCGCTCGGCGAAGTGGTGCAGCTGCTGCGGAGTTGTTGAAGAACTTATCGGAGACCGCCATGGGTTCCACGAAAAAAGCCACGCTCTCCTACGGGGACGGCAAGTCGATCGAGTTTCCGGTCCAGTCCGGAAGCATCGGCCCGGACGTGGTCGACATCCGCACCCTCTATGGGAAAACCGGCATGTTCACCTACGATCCGGGGTTCCTCTCCACCGCGAGCTGCAGCTCCAAGATCACTTACATCGACGGCGACCAGGGCGTGCTGCTCTATCGAGGCTACCCGATCGAGCAGCTCGCGGTGAACTGCGATTTCCTGGAAGTCTGCTACCTGCTGCTGAACGGCGAGCTGCCGAACCTCAAGCAGAAAAAGGAATTCGACGGCATCGTCACGCACCATACCATGGTGCACGAGCAGCTCATCCGACTCTATTCGGGCTTTCGGCGCGACTCGCACCCGATGGCGGTGATGGTCGGGGTGGTGGGCGCGCTCTCGGCCTTCTATCACGACTCACTCGACATCAGCAATCCCGCGCACCGCGAGATCTCCGCCTTCCGGCTGATCGCGAAGCTGCCGACCATCGTCGCCATGGCCTACAAGTACTCGGTCGGCCAGCCTTTCATGTACCCCAAGAACGATCTCTCCTACACCGAGAACTTCATGCGCATGATGTTCGCGGTGCCGCCCGAGGACTACAAGGTGAGCCCGGTGCTGGTGCGCGCGCTCGACCGCATTTTCATCCTGCACGCCGACCACGAGCAGAACGCGTCGACCTCGACCGTGCGGCTGGCCGGCTCCTCGGGTGCCAACCCCTTCGCCTGCCTCGCCGCGGGTATCGCCTGCCTGTGGGGGCCGGCGCACGGCGGCGCGAACGAGGCCTGCTTGCAGATGCTCGAGGAGATCGGCGACGTATCCAAGGTGGGAGAATTCATCAAGAAGGCGAAGGATAAGAACTCGGGCGTGCGCCTGATGGGCTTCGGCCACCGCGTCTACAAGAACTACGACCCCAGAGCGAAGCTCATGCGCGAGACCTGCCACGAGGTGCTCGAAGAGCTCGGGCTGCACGACGACCGCATCTTCAAGCTCGCGATCACCTTGGAGAAGATCGCGCTCGAGGACAACTACTTCGTCGAGCGCAAGCTCTACCCGAACGTCGATTTCTACTCGGGCATCGTGCAGCGCGCTCTCGGCATCCCGGTGTCCATGTTCACCTGCATCTTCTCGCTCGCACGCACGGTCGGCTGGATCGCGCAATGGCAGGAGATGATCACCGATCCCGAGTACAAGATCGGCCGCCCGCGCCAGCTGTACAACGGCCCCGCCCGCCGGGACTTCGTTACCCTCGACAAACGCTGAGCTCCCGCGCGAACGCATCCCGCGCTGCCAACCAGGGGCCAACATGAGCGTCATGAAGGAATTCCTCTCGAATTCCCATCTTTTCGGAGCCAACGCACCCTTCATCGAGGAGCTGTACGAGGCCTATCTGGGCGATCCGCAGTCGGTCCCGCAGCAGTGGCGCGACTACTTCGACAGGCTGCAGGACCTGGCGGGAGAGAAAGGCGGGGCGCGCGACGTGGCGCACGCCCCGGTGATCGAGGCCTTTGCGCAGCGCGCGAAAGCCGGCGCGGCGCGACCGGCGCCTGCAGTCGCGGGCCTCGACCGCAAGCAGAACTCGGTGCTCCAGCTCATCGCCGAGTACCGTTTCCGCGGCGTATTCCTCGCGGATATCGATCCGCTGAAGCGCCACGAGCGTCCGCGCATCGCCGAGCTCGATCCCGCCTATTACGACCTCAGCGACGCCGACATGGGCACAGTGTACAACACCGGGACACTGATCGGTCCGGAGCAGGCGACCTTGCGGGAGATCATCAAGACCCTGCAGGACACGTACTGCGGCACTCTGGGCGTGGAGTACATGTACCTCAGCAGCCGCGCGGAGAAACGCTGGATCCAGGAGCGCCTCGAGCCGGTGCGCTCGAAGCCGAGTTATTCTGCCGATACCAAGCGTCACATCCTCGAGCGGCTCACCGCCGCCGAGAGCCTGGAGCGATTCCTGCACACGCGCTACGTCGGGCAGAAGCGCTTTTCGCTCGAGGGCGGCGACACCCTGATCCCGGTGCTCGATAACCTGCTGCAGCGCGCCGGAGCGGCCGGGGTGCAGGAGCTGGTAATCGGCATGGCACACCGCGGGCGGCTAAACGTGCTCGTCAACACGCTCGGCAAGATGCCCAAGGACCTGTTCGCCGAGTTCGAAGGCAAGCACGCGGACTCGGTCCTCGCGGGCGACGTCAAATACCATCAGGGGTTCTCTTCCGACATCGACACGCCCGGCGGGCCGATGCACCTGACGCTCGCCTTCAACCCCTCGCACCTCGAGATCGTGAATCCCGTAGTGGAGGGCTCGGTACGGGCGCGCCAGCACCGCCGCAAGGACCGCGGAGGCGATCAGGTGCTTCCGGTCCTCATCCACGGCGACGCCGCGGTCACCGGCCAGGGCGTGGTGACGGAGACGCTCAACCTGTCCAGCACGCGCGGCTATGGCACCGGCGGCACGGTGCACATCGTGGTGAACAACCAGATCGGCTTCACCACGTCGGACCCGCGCGACAGCCGCTCGACCCTGTACTGCACCGATGTGATGAAGATGGTGGAGATGCCCATCCTCCACGTGAACGGCGACGATCCCGAGGCGGCGGTCATGGCGATCGAGATCGCGCTCGACTACCGCGCAAAATTCAAGAAGGACGTCGCGGTCGACCTGGTGTGCTTCCGCAAGCTCGGCCACAACGAGCAGGACGAGCCGATGGTGACGCAGCCGCTCATGTACAAGATCATCGCCCAGCACCCCGGCACGCGTAAGCTCTACGCCGACCGCCTTGTATCCCAGGGCGTGATCGGCCCGGAGGATGCGGACAAGATGGTCGCCACCTTCCGGCAGGCGCTCGAAGGCGGCTACCACACCAACAAGACGATCCTCTCCAACTACAGGCCGCCGTTCGCGGTGGACTGGTCCAAATACAACCGCACCAAGTGGAACGAGAAGGACGACACTACGTTGCCGCTCGCGGACCTGCAGATGCTCGCAGAGAAGCTCACGACGGTTCCGACCAACTTCAAGCTGCACCCGCGCGTGGAAAAGATCATCGCCGACCGGCGCCTGATGGGGCAGGGCAAGATGCCGGTCGACTGGGGCATGGCGGAGAATCTCGCCTATGCCTCGCTCCTCAAGGACGGGTTTGCGGTGCGCATCTCCGGGCAGGACAGCGGCCGCGGCACCTTCTTTCACCGCCACGCGGTGCTGCACGACCAAAACCGAGAGAAGTGGGATTCCGGCGAATATGTCCCCCTCAGGAACGTCGCGCCGAACCAGGGCGATTTCGTTGTCATCGACTCGGTGCTCTCCGAGGAGGCGGTGCTCGGCTTCGAGTACGGCTATTCGACCTCGGAACCGAACGAGCTCGTGGTGTGGGAGGCGCAGTTCGGCGATTTCGCCAACGGCGCGCAGGTGGTGATCGACCAGTTCATCGCGGCGGGCGAGGTCAAATGGGGCCGCATCTGCGGCATGGTGATGCTGCTGCCCCATGGCTACGAGGGGCAGGGTCCGGAGCATTCCTCCGGCCGCATCGAGCGCTACTTGCAGCTGTGCGCCGACCATAACATCCAGGTGTGCGTGCCGGCGACCCCGGTGCAGATGTTCTTTCTCCTGCGCCGTCAGATGATCAGGCCCTACCGCAAGCCGCTGGTGATCTTCACACCCAAGAGCCTGCTGCGCCACAAGGAGTCGGTTTCGCCGCTGGAAGAGTTTGCCGAGAGCAAGTTCAATCCAGTGAACGCCGAGTGGGACGAGGACATCCGGCCGGAGAGCGTCAAGCGGGTGGTCTTCTGCACGGGCAAGGTGTTCTTCGACCTGCGCGCGGGGCGCAAGGAACGCGGGTTGCGCGACGTCGCGATCGAGCGGGTCGCACAGCTCTACCCGTTCCCGCACGATGAGTTCCAGCAACGGCTCGATCTGTATGCAAACGCGCACGAAGTCCTGTGGTGCCAGGAGGAACCGGCGAACCAAGGCGCGTGGCACTGGATCCAGCGCTACATTCTCAAGCACATGCGCGAGGACCAGGTGCTCGGCTACGCGATGCGGCCGTCGTCGGCCTCGCCCGCGGTCGGCTACCAGTCGCTGCACAACGAGCAGCAGAAGGAGCTGGTCGATGCTGCGTTCAGGACGCTCGCCGATAACCTGGTACGGTCAGTCCAGGGCACGGGCAGGAAGTAAGACGCATGCTCATCGAAGTCAAAGTCCCGCAGCTGTCCGAGTCGGTGGCGGAAGCCACCCTGCTCGCCTGGCACAAGAAGGAAGGCGAACGGGTGAAGCGCGACGAGAACCTGATCGACATCGAGACCGACAAGGTCGTGCTCGAGCTTCCTGCCCCCGCGGACGGCGTGCTCTCGAAGATCGTCAAGGGAGACGGCGGCACCGTGAAAGCCGGCGAGATCATCGCGACCATCGACACGGACGGTAAAGCGGCGGCGTCGGTCGCGGCTCCCGCAAGAGCTGCACCACCGGCGCCTCCTGCTGCTGCGCCCGCGGCAAAACCTGCGCCGGCTCCGGCGCCCGCCATGCCCGCGGCGAGAAAGCTCGCCGGGGAAAAGGGCGTGGAAACGGCGTCCATCGCGGGCAGCGGCAAGGGCGGGCGGGTCACCAAGGCGGACGTGCTGGAGCACCCGGCGACAGCTCCCGCCGCGCCGGAGGCAAGGCCTTCGCTGCCCCAGCCTCCCGCGCCGGTGAGCGTCGACCAGATTCTCGCCAACCGGCCCGAGCAGCGCGTGCCGATGAGCCGCCTGCGCGCGCGCATCGCCGAGCGCCTGGTTCAGTCGCAGTCGACCGCGGCGATCCTCACGACCTTCAACGAAGTGAACATGCAGCCGGTGATGGACCTGCGCAAGAAGTACCAGGAGCGCTTCGAGAAGGAGCACGGCGTGCGTCTCGGCTTCATGTCCTTCTTCGTCAAGGCGGCGGTCCACGCGCTGAAGAAATACCCCATCGTCAATGCCTCGATCGACGGCAGCGACATCGTCTACCACGGCTACTTCGACATCGGCGTCGCCGTCGGCAGTCCGCGCGGCCTGGTCGTTCCGATTCTTCGCGATGCCGATCAGATGAGCTTCGCCGAAGTCGAGAAGAAGATCGCTGACTTCGGCAAGCGCGCCCAGGACGGCAAGCTCGCGATCGAGGAGCTCACCGGTGGCACGTTTTCGATCTCCAACGGGGGCGTGTTCGGCTCGATGCTCTCCACGCCCATCATCAACCCGCCGCAGTCGGCGATCCTCGGCGTGCACCTGACCAAGGAGAGGCCGGTGGTGGAGAACGGCCAGATCGTCATCCGGCCGATGAACTACCTTGCGCTCTCCTACGACCACCGCCTCGTCGACGGCCGCGAAGCGGTGCTGTCGCTGGTGGCGGTCAAGGAGGCCCTGGAGGATCCGGCGCGTCTCCTTCTCGACCTGTAGGAAGTGCTTATCGCTAACGCGCCCCGATCGGGGGGTCCGTCGTCCGACAATAGATGCGTTTCACCTGGGATCTCGACAAGGAACGTCGCAACAAGCGGATTCACGGCGTTGGATTTCAGGAAGCGACAACCGTATTTGGCGATTCACTGGCCGTAACGGTGTTCGATCCAGATCATTCAGTTGGTGAGGAGCGCTTCGTGACTGTCGGGCAGTCCAGCTCCGGGTCGCTTCTAGTCGTGTATCACACCGAACAAGCGGGTAACATTCGCATTATTTCGGCTCGCCGAGCCACAGCTCATGAACGAAAAGACTATGAAGCATAAGGTTAAGGAACCAGAAATGCGTTCGGAGTATGACTTCTCGGGAGGCGTGCGCGGGAAGTACTACCGGCGCTACATGGAAAGCAGCAACGTCGTTGTGCTCGAGCCGGATGTCCATCGACGGTTCAGGAACTCCAGCGCGGTGAACAAGGCGCTTCGCTCGCTCATGCGTGCGGAAGGAACACGGCGCGGTCAATCAAAGCGGTCTACGCGAGCACGCCGAGATCGGCGCGCCTGAGATGGCGCAGTCATTTGACGTCGTCGTGATCGGAGGTGGTCCGGGCGGATACGTCGCCGCGATCCGCGCCGCGCAGCTCGGCCTCGCTACCGCCTGCATCGACGACTGGAAGACCGCCGACGGCAAGCCCGCCCTCGGCGGCACCTGCACCAACATCGGCTGCATTCCCTCCAAAGCACTGCTGCAATCCTCGGAGAACTTCGAGCAGGCCGCGCACGGGTTCGCCGAGCACGGCGTGCGCGTGAAGGGCCTCGAGCTCGATCTTGCGCAAATGCAGAGTCGCAAGGACAAGGTCGTGAAGGCGAGCAACGACGGCATCGTCTACCTCTTCAAGAAGAACAAGGTGGCGTTCTTCCACGGCCGCGGCAGCTTCGTAAAATGGGAAGCCGATGGCTCGGAGATCGCGATCGGCTCTGAGACTCTCGCGGCGCGCAACGTCATCGTCGCGACGGGCTCCAGTCCGCGCGCGCTGCCGGGCACGGCGTTCGACGAGAAACTGATCCTGAGCAACGACGGCGCGCTCGCCATGCCCGAGGTGCCGAAGCGCCTCGGGGTCGTCGGCGCCGGCGTGGTCGGACTCGAGTTGGGCAGCGTCTGGCGCAGGCTCGGGTCGGAGGTGACGATCCTCGAGGTCCTGCCTGCGTTTCTCGGCGCCGCCGACGAGCAGATCGCGAAGGAGGCGGCGAAGATCTTCGCCAAGCAGGGGCTCAGGATCCAACTCGGCGTGAAGATCACGGCAGTGAAAGCGAAGAAGGAGGTCACGGTCGAATACACCGACGCGGAGGGCAGGGCGCAGAGTGCCGCGTTCGACAAGCTTATCGTCTCGATCGGCCGCGTGGCCAACACGCAAGGCCTCAATGCCGCTGCGGTCGGCCTCAAGTTCGACGAACGCGGCTTCGTCGCGGTCGACGAGGACTGCCGCACCAACCTCGCGGGCGTGTGGGCGATCGGCGATGTAGTGCGCGGGCCGATGCTCGCCCACAAGGCCGAGGAGGAGGGCGCCGCGGTGGCCGAGCGCATCGCGGGCAGGAAGCCTCACGTAGATTTCAACACCATCCCCTGGGTGATCTACACCACGCCCGAGATCGCCTGGGTGGGCAAGACCGAGCAGCAGCTCAAGGCCGAGGGCGTTGCGTACCGCGTCGGGACGTTCCCCTTCATGGCGAACGCCAGGGCGCGCGCGCTCGGCGACACGAGCGGCCTCGTTAAATTCCTTGCCGACGCCAGGACCGATACGATCCTCGGGGTGCACATCATCGGCGCGTTCGCCTCCGAGCTGATCGCCGAAGCGGTGGTCGCGATGGAGTTCCGGGCGAGCAGCGAGGATATCGGCATGATCTGCCATGCCCATCCTTCGCTCTCCGAGGCGACGAAGGACGCGGCGCTGGCGGTGGACAAGCGCGCGATCAACATCTGATGATGCGGGAAGGCTCTCTGGAAGCCGAAGCAGAGCAGCAACTCTCGAAACACGGGCCCGTCGACCTTTATCATCGCGCGCTCGATCGGCGCGGGTTCAAGAGCGACGCGTCGCAGCTGCGGGCGGTTGGCCGCTTGCAGCAGCTCTACGAGGAGTGGACCGCCTACAAGGCACGGCGCTCGAGCGCGCTCAGGCGCCTGGTGGTGCGCCCGCCGCTGCCGCGTGGCGTCTATCTCTGGGGCGGCGTGGGCCGCGGCAAGAGCTTCCTCATGGACAGCTTCTACCTGTGCCTGCCGCTGGTGCGCAAGCGGCGCGTGCATTTCCACCACTTCATGCGCGACGTGCACCGGGAGCTCGCGGAGCTGAAGGGGCGCGAAGATCCCTTGGCCGCGCTCGCCGAGCGCATCGCCAAGCGCTACCGCCTGATCTGCTTCGACGAGATGCACGTCAACGACATCGCCGACGCGATGATCGTCGGCCGGCTGCTCGGCCGGATCATGGACCTCGGGGTCGTCTGCTGCATGACCTCGAACTACCGTCCCGACGAGCTGTACAAGGACGGCCTGAAGCGGGAGAACTTCCTGCCGACGATCGAGCTCCTGAAGACGCGCCTCGACGTGCTGCACGTCGACGGCGGGGTCGACTATCGGCAGCGCATGCTGGAAGACGTCCAGGTTTATCACTCGCCGCTCGGCGCGCACGCCGACCGCTCGCTGATGGAGGCCTTCAAGAGGATCGCCGAGGTCGAGGAGGAATTCCACGAGCTCGACGTGGAGGGGAGGGTGATCCCCTACCTTCACCGCGCCGGCGGGGTCGTCTGGTTCGATTTTGCGGTCGTCTGCGGCTGGGGGCGCTCGCAGCATGACTATCTGGATCTCTCCAGGCGCTTCCACACGGTGATCGTATCCGGCGTTCCGCGCATGGGCCTCGCGCTCGCCGAGGAGGCGCGCCGCTTCACGCTGCTGATCGATGTGTTCTACGACAATCGCGTCAAGCTGGTCGTCTCCGCCGAGGCGGCTCCGGAAAAATTGCTGAGGATCGAGGAGGACCCCCGCGACGCGCGGCTGCGCGCCATGGTGTTCGAGTTCGACCGCACCGCGAGCCGGCTGGTGGAGATGCAGTCGCGCGCCTATCTGGCAGAGGCGCGGCGCGCTCCGGATTGAGTGTGAGGTTCGCGCCGCCTCGCCCGGTATAATCGCTGCAGGGAAGGGCCCGTGAACAAATTCAAGGCTTATCGCATCCGCGAAGTGGAGAAGAAGGCGACCGGGCGCTTCGAGGACCTCGCCCTCGACGACCTGGATCCCGGGGAGCTGGTGGTGCGGGTGGCGTATTCGAGCGTCAACTATAAGGACGCGCTCGCCGCGACCGGGACCGGGAAGATCATCAGGCGCTTTCCCTGTATCGGCGGAATCGACCTGTCGGGCACGGTGACCGAGTCGGGCGATCCTCGTTTCGCGCGCGGCGACGCGGTCATCTGCACCAGCTACGACCTGGGCGTTGCGCACGACGGCGGGTACGCCGAGTACGCGAGGGTCCCGGCCGACTGGGCGGTACCCATGCCCAAGGGGATGAGCCTTTACGAGGCGATGGCGCTCGGCACGGCCGGATACACCGCCGGCCTCGCGGTGGTGCGCATGGAGGCGAACGGGCTCGCCCCCGCCAACGGTCCGGTCGTTGTGAGCGGTGCGACCGGCGGAGTGGGGTCGATCGCGATCGATGTGCTGTCGCGCCTCGGATACAGCGTGACGGCGCTGACCGGCAAGGACGGGGAAGCGGATTACCTCAGAATGTTGGGGGCCAAGGACGTGATGTCGAGAAAGGGTCTCGATCTCTCGAAGATCAAGCCGCTCGACAGGGCGACCTGGGCCGGCGCCGTGGACAATCTCGGCGGAGAGGTGCTCGCGTGGATGGCGAGCACCATGATGCAGGGCGGGACCATCGCGTCGATCGGTCTGGCGGCGAGCATGAGCCTGAATACGACGGTCGCGCCCTTCATCCTGCGCGGCGTGAGCCTGCTCGGCATCGACTCGGGATACACGCCCATGGCTCAGCGCCGGGAAGTGTGGCGGCGGCTCGCGGCCGACATGCGCCCGGCCCACCTGAAGGAGATGACGCGGACCATCGCCTTCGACGAGCTGCCCGGCGCGTTCGAGGGGTTGCTCAAGGGCGCGGCAAAGGGGCGCATCGTCGTCGACATGGCCGCGTGACATGAGCGCGAATCCGCCTTCCCTGAGCCCGAAGCAGCGCGTCCTTCTGGTGGACGATTCGCGCATCGTGCGCACCACCATCGCGCGCCTCATACGGAAGAGCTTCGATGTCCGGGAGGAGGCCGACGGGGAATCGGGCTGGAAGGCGATCGCGTCCGATCCGTCCATCGTGGTCGTGTTCTCCGATATCCAGATGCCGCAGCTCGACGGCTTCGCCCTGCTCGAGCGCATCCGCAAGTCGGACGACCAGCGGATTCGCAGCATTCCCGTGATCGTGATCTCCGGGGACGAAGAAGACGCCACCAAGCAGCGGGCGAAGGCCGCCGGGGCGAACGACTTCATCACCAAGACCACGGATGGCACCGAGATCCTGGCGCGCATCGACAATCTGCTGCACCTCGTCGAGGCCAAGCAGCAGCTCGTCGTCAGCAAGCAGGCGATCGACCAGACCGCCACCCGCGACCCGGTCACCGGCGCCTTCACGCCGCACTTCCTCCTCACCGAGGCCACCAAGCACTTTTCCCACGCGCGCAGGCACGGCGCGTCGCTTTCCGTGCTGGTATTCCAAGTCGACACCTACGGCGAAATCACCGAAAAAGTCGGCAAGGCCGTCGCCGACCAGCTGGTCGCGAGGATCGCCAAGCTGGTGATGGGTACGCTGCGTGCCGAGGACTCGATGGGGCGCGCCGCGGAGGCGAGCTTTGCGGTGGTCTTCCCCGGGACGTCCTCGCAGCAGGCGCTGGCCTTTGCGCGGCGCATGAACGAACAGCTCGAGAAGGCGCAGGTGACCTACCGCGGCCAAGTGCTCAGGATCAGCGCGAGCATCGGATTGTCCGCGCTCGACGTGGACACGGCAACGTCGATCGAGGAGCTGATGAAGCTCGCCCAGCAGCGCTTGAGGGACGCGGCGAACCGCAAGGCCCAGCAGCGCATCGTCAACCAGGACGAAGTGAGCCTCGTGAAGCCCCTGACCCTGCCGAGCGACATCGACCGGGCCGTGCAGGTCATCGAGAACGCGAACACCCAGCAGCTGGGCGAGGCGGCGACCGAAGCGCTGCGGCGGATGTTGCCGTTCATCGTCGCGGTGTGCCGCAAGCTGAACGTAGAGATCCCGCTCGACAAGATCACCCAGGCGCTGCGCAACCAGCCCAAGCAGGGAGGCGACCCATGAGCAGCTATCGCGATTTCCACACGCGCTCCATCGCGGACCGCGAAGGTTTCTGGGCGGAGCAGGCGAGGCTCGTGCACTGGGAGAAGCCGTACTCGAAGGTGCTCGCATACGATAGGCCGCCGTTCGCGAAATGGTTCGTCGGCGGCCACACCAATCTGTGCCACAACGCGGTCGACCGGCATCTGCAGGCGCGCGCCGGCCAGAAGGCGCTCGTCTACATCTCCACCGAAACCGGCGAGGAGCGCACCTTGGACTACCGGGAGCTGCACGCCGAGGTGCAGCGCGCGGCGGCGATGATGAACTCGCTCGGGGTGGGAAAAGGCGACCGCGTCATCGTCTACATGCCGATGATCCCCGAGGCGGTGTTCGTCATTCTCGCCTGCGCCCGCATCGGCGCGATCCACTCGGTCGTGTTCGGCGGGTTCGCCGCGGCGAGCCTCGCCGCCCGTATCGACGACGCGCGTCCCAAGCTCATGGTCACCGCCGACGGCGGCAGCCGCATGGGGAAGGTGGTCTTGTATAAGGCCTTGGTCGACGAATCGCTCAAGCTCGCCAAGCATCCTCCGGCGAAAGTCTTGATCCACCGCCGCGGGCTGGACAAAGCGATGCCCACCGTGGCGGGGCGCGACCTCGACTACACGGAGCTCCGCACGAAACACCTCGACGCGAAGGTGCCCGTGACCTGGCTCGAGTCGAACGAGCCGTCCTACATCCTCTATACCTCCGGTACGACGGGCAGGCCCAAGGGCGTGCAGCGCGACGTCGGCGGCTACGCGGTCGCGCTCGCCGCCTCGATGAAGCACATCTTCTGCGGCGACGCGGGCGAGACCATGTTCACCACCTCCGACATCGGCTGGGTGGTGGGGCACTCGTACATCATCTATGCGCCCCTCATCGCCGGCATGACCACGATCATGTACGAAGGCGTGCCGATCCGGCCCGACGCCGGAATCTGGTGGAAGATCGTGCAGGACCACAAGGTCGACGTGATGTTCTCGGCGCCCACCGCGATCCGCGTGCTGAAGAAGCACGACCCGGCCTTCCTGCGGAAGTACGATGTGTCGTCGCTCAAGCACCTGTTCCTCGCGGGCGAGCCGCTCGACGAGCCGACCCATACCTGGATCACGCAGGCGCTCGGGAGACCGGTGATCGATCACTACTGGCAGACGGAAACCGGCTGGCCGCTGCTCTCGGCGCATCCCGGCGTCGAGAAGACCCCGCTCAAGATGGGCTCGCCCTCCTTTCCCTGCTACGGGTACGACGTGCGACTGCTGCATGAGGGGACAGGCCAGCCGGTCGCCGATGGCGAGAAAGGCGTCGTCGCAATCGAGCCGCCCCTGCCGCCGGGGTGCATGTCCACCGTGTGGGGCGACGACGAGCGCTTCGTCGAGACCTATTTCCGTACCTTCCCGAACAGGCTGACCTACTCGACCTTCGACTGGGGCATACGCGACCAGGATGGCTACTACTTCATCCTCGGCCGCACCGACGACGTGATCAACGTCGCCGGGCACCGCCTGGGAACGCGCGAGATCGAGGAAGCCGTCAGCGTGCACTCCAACATCGCCGAGTGCGCCGTCGTGGGCGTCACCGACTCCCTCAAGGGCCAGATGCCGCTCGCTTTCGCGGTAGCGAAGGATGCGTCGCAGCTCGGCTCCGCCGAGGGCCGGGCACGGCTGGAGAAGGACGTCATGGAAACCGTCGACCGGCAGCTGGGCGCCATCGCCAGGCCACGTGCGGTACACTTCGTGTCCCTGCTGCCCAAGACCCGCTCGGGCAAGACGCTGCGGCGCGCGATCCAGGCGCTCGCGGAAGGGCGCGATCCGGGCGACCTCACCACCATCGAGGACGCGGCGGCGCTGGAACAGATACGCAGCGCGCTGAAAGGCTGACCATATTTTGAGGACTGAATGAAGTGAAAACCAAACCCTGTCTCACCCTGGAAGATTGCAGGAAAATCGGCGCCGCCGCGATGGCCGAGGCGCGCAAGAACAACTGGAACGTGGTCATCGCCGTTCTCGACGACGGCGGCCATCTGCGCTGGCTCGAGGCGATGGACGGCACCACGCCGTTCAACTCGCAAGTCGCCGTCGAGAAGGGCCGCAGCGCCGCGGTGTCGCGACGCTCGACCAAGAACTGGGAGGATCGCGTCGCGGCCGGACGAAACGCGATGCTGAACATGCCGGTGCTGCCCGTCCAGGGCGGAGTGCCGATCATGTCCGGCGCCGACTGCGTTGGCGCCGTGGGCGTGTCGGGCGTGCAATCGCACGAGGACGAGCAGATCGCCAACGCCGGAATCGCGGCGCT
>Ga0326726_10002355_pt1 | contig 17394 bp, 14 predicted proteins | sample MHFenrmetagenome_2_FD_207603 | JGI IMG/M metagenome (GOLD analysis project Ga0326726, IMG submission 207603) | Lab enriched peat soil microbial communities from Michigan Hollow, Ithaca, NY, United States - MHF15MN | ecosystem: Environmental > Terrestrial > Soil > Wetlands > Peat | place: USA... | reverse complement strand
TCGTATTGATGGCAAACTGATTTTACCTGAAGAGTCAAAAGTCTACCTGGTGCTGAATAAACCAAAGGGATATGTAACGACTCTGCGCGACCCGCAAGGACGGCCTGTTGTTGCAGATTTGCTCTCCGGCATATCGGAAAGGATATTTCCTGTTGGACGATTGGATTATGATTCTGAAGGTTTGTTGTTAATGACCAATGACGGAGATTTTTCCCTGAAAATACAACATCCCCGATTCATGATTCCCAAGACCTACATGGTCAAGATCGAAGGGAATCTGACAAGCAGTGATATTAACAAGCTTCAGGATGGAATCAAGTTGAAAGATGGAAAGTTTAAACCAGTGAGTTTTCATATACTTAAAACAAACAGAAAGAGCTGTTGGCTTTCTTTGACCATTGCTGAGGGAAGGAACAGATTGCTCCGAAGGGTATTTGAGACGCTGGATCATGCTGTTATCAGGCTCACCCGAACGGCCATTGCCGACATCAATTTGGGTAGAATGCGGGTTGGAACATTCAGGCACTTAACCAGGAAAGAGGTTCAGAAACTGCTGTCATTCTCGAAATAATTTTTTCAAAGTACCTAAATTACATAAAAATTTGTCTTGACATTAAAACAAAAATGCATAATATTCGTTAAAAATAGAAATAAATTGCCATGTTATTTAAAAGTGATCCTTTATATTTATTATTAATGCAAAATTGTTATTACTAAGCGTCGTGAGGAGGGCGTATGAATAAATCAGGACTTATTGAGACTTTAAGCAGGAAAGAGAACTTAACAGAGAAAAAGGCGATTGATGTTGTTAGTCTGGTTTTTAAAGGCTTTACCGATGAACTAAAAAAGGGCGGCAGGATAGAAATTAGAGGGTTTGGCAGTTTCGTCGTTAGAAATTATACCGCCTACACCGGCAGAAATCCTAAGACAGGAAAAAATATAAGGGTAGAGCCGAAGAAGTTACCTTTTTTCAAAGTCGGTAAAGAACTCAAAGCGAGAGTTGATGGTAAGAAGTAGGCTGGCATCCTTTACTGATAAACAATAATTATTGCAACCTGCCAAAATTTTAACGCTAAACGTTAGGGGATCATTTCGTGATCCCTTTTTTAGCGCTTCTACGGACATGTGAATTGCAATGTAATTCTCTCCCCGCCTTTTGGATGCATTCATCCCTTTAGTGTATATAAAAGGGATTTTATTAGTAAGATTGTTGCCTTTGAATAATAATACATCGACTAATTCAGCTAAGGAAGAAAAGGCAAAAAAATTGCCATTTGTTCATATTATTCTTTTTCTGATTACCCTTTTTTGCACCCTCATTGCCGGTACTTTACAACAAGGGATCAACCCGCTCGAACATCCCTGGTTGATCTGGAAGGGCATACCTTTTTCATTTACGCTCTTGCTGATTCTGGGTACACATGAATTCGGCCACTATTTCATATCCAGGAAACACCACATTGATGTAACCCTTCCGTACTTCATACCGGCGCCTTCCTTTATCGGTACTTTCGGGGCATTCATTAAGATGAAATCACCCATTATGGATCGGCGGATCCTTTTGGATGTCGGTGCCGCCGGCCCTCTCGCTGGTATGTGTGTTTCAGTTCCGGTACTGCTAATCGGCCTTTATCTTTCAGAGATCCGGTATGAAACGGTTGAAACGGGGTTCAGTCTGGGCTCCTCCATTTTTTTCTATCTTATGAGTTGGATGGTTCATGGATCTATGCCTGATAACGCAAACCTCATTTTGCATCCGATAGCATTTTCCGGTTGGATCGGGTTGTTGGTTACCTGTCTGAATCTGCTGCCTGTCGGTCAGCTTGATGGAGGTCATGTCGCCTATGCAATCATCGGCCCGAAGCAAAGGGTTGTTGCAAAAGCAGTGCTCATCATTCTTGTTATACTGGGTGTCTCAAGTTGGAGCGGTTGGCTTGTATGGGCGGGCATCCTGTTTATTATGGGGACAAATCACCCGCCGGTTGTTTATGACTGGATCCCTCTCGATAGAAAAAGGAAAGTCATCGGCTGGATCACTATATCAGTATTCGTCATGACCTTCACACCTGCGCCATTTTGATTTATATCAAACCTTCTTCGCGAAAGCTGAAAAATCTGTTTTCACCGATAATGAGGTGGTCATGAACTATAATATCCAGTATCTTCGCTGTTTCTCGGATTGTTTTCGTCAGGCGGATGTCCGCATCGGAGGGCTTTACATGACCTGAGGGATGATTATGAACCAGGATGATGGCTGACGCTTTTCTCTTCAAAGCATTTTCAAGGACCTTTCTCGGATAAACAACAGCCTGATTTACAATGCCATCCTCAAGGGCTTCAATCTCAGTAATCCTGTTTTGCGCGTTCAGGTAAATGACACAAAATTGCTCGTCTTTGAAACCACCCATATAAGCCTTGCAGTAATTCAACAACTCGCTCGTGCAATTTATCTGGGGTTTTTCCTTTGCCTTTTCTTTGAGGTACAGGGTTCCAAAGTCCTTTATGAGCTTTATCAGGATTGCCGTATGGGTGCTGATACCTTTGACCTTCTCGAGGCTGTTTTTCTCTGCATCTATTATGCCCCTGAGGGAACCGAATTCATGCAAGAGTTCCTTGGCCAGTGGTTTGACATCTTTTCGAGGGATGGCATACGATAAGAGAAGCTCCAGGACTTCGTAATCATGAAACGCGTCAATGCCTGATTCAGAAAATTTCTGTTTCAGGCGTTGACGATGATATTTATAGGATGGTTTGTCGGGAGACATTCTCGCGGTAAATCTTATTTTCTATAGTTGAATCAACCCAGATTAGCTTTGACAAAATCCCAGTTAATCAGTTTCTCTATAAAGGCAGCAAGATAGTCAGGCCTCCTGTTCTGATAATCAAGATAATATGCATGTTCCCAGACATCGACGGTAAGCAGAGGTTTCAATCCATGTGCAATCGGTGTATCGGCATTGGCGGTTTTTATTATTTTTAATTCACCCCTGTCTGAGACCAGCCAGGCCCATCCGCTGCCGAACTGGGTTACACCCGCATTCTTAAATTCTTCCGCGAATTTTTCAAAACTTCCCCAGGCTTTGTTGATCTTATCCGCAACTGCCCCGGCTGGCTTACCGCCACCCTTTGCTTTCATGCACTGCCAGTAGAAAGAGTGATTCCACACCTGCGCCGCATTATTGAAAATACCGATTTTTGCCGCATCGCCTGTCGTCTTCTTGATGATCGACTCCAGAGATTCATTGGCAAGATCAGTTCCAGCTATTAGTTTGTTTGTATTGTCAACATATGTCTTGTGATGTTTTCCATAGTGAAACTCCAAGGTGTTTGCACTGATCACGGGCGCCAGCGCATCCTTCGCGTAGGGCAGGTCGGGTAATTGTATGGCCATATTCAGTTCTCCTTTCATTTTAAATAGTACTTATCTCGGTTTATAGTAATAATAGCACATTAAGGTTTAATGGTGCAAGAAATGATCGGACCGGTGATGTGGCAAATAATGAAGAAGAAATTTCAATCGTACAGAAGGGCTTTGAATCTGGTCATCACAAAAATCTCCATCATAGCCTTACCCTTTGGTGATTCTTTTGTAAGTAAGACCTGAAACAAAAAAAATGAAATTAATCAAGACAATCATTGCCCCTGTGGGAAGATCAAGAAAAAAAGATAAAACAATTCCCAAGACCACTGAGGTCATCGCGGTTAATGAAGCAGTCACCATCACGGCCTTAAAGCTTCTCGCGATCTGGAGTGCGGTTACCGCAGGGAAGATTAGTAATGCGGAGATCAGCATAATGCCGACGACTTTCATGGATAAAACGACCGTTACTGCTGTCAGGAGAACAAATGTTGAATTGATGAACTTCGTATTGATGCCCGAGACTTTTGCAGAGTCTTCATCAAAAGTAATGGACAATAGCTCATTGTAATAAAAGATGATAATCAGGATAACCAATACGGAAAGTAGAATGGAGATAACTACCTCGGCATTGCTGATTGACAGGACACTGCCGAATAAATAGCTGAAAAGGTCGACATTAAAACCGCCGGCAATACTGGATAGCATAACACCCCCTGCAATACCGAGGGATGAAACTACACCAATTGCGGCATCTCCGTATAATCTTGCCCTTTCTGTTAGCTTTAAAATACCGAGCGAGCATATCATGACAAGGGGGATAGACACATACAGAGGAGACATCTTCAGAAGCAAAGCTAATGCCACACTGCCGAATGTAGCATGGGCAAGGCCGTCACCTATGAGAGAAAATCTTCTCAACACCAGGAATACACCCAGGGTAGAGCAAAGTATCCCTATGAATGTGCCGGCGATCAATGCCCGCTGGATAAATCCGTATCGGAGAAATTCAGTCAGTTCCATGAGTTCCCGGAGGTTGGTTTAGGTTCGGATTAATGCCTGTGGCAGATAACGTGTTGAGCGAACTCTCCAAAGAATTGCGTAATTTCACTGGATTGGCAAAAATCCTCAAAGCTTCCATAAAAAATAAGCTTCTTATCAATGTAGAGCAACTTTGAAGTATATCTCCCGATGTTGCCCATATCGTGAGTAACGATTATAACTGTGACCTTTTTCTTCTTATTAAGGTTGTTCATGATATCGAAAAAACGATCCCGCATTTCCGGGTCTAAGGCATCTGTTGGTTCATCGAGAATGACGAATTCGGGATTATTCACTAGGGCTCTGGCAACAAGGGTCCGCTGCTGCTGGCCGCCGGAAAGTTCCCCTATGGGTGTGTTTTTGAGGTTCTTTATATCAAGCAGATCAAGTGTATTATCGACCGTAGAGTCATCATATCTATTCATGTGTTTGGGGAAACTTTTTTTAGAAAGCAGACCCATGGCTACAACTTCACTGACTGTCGCCGGGAAACGAGGATTAACGGCGGACATCTTTTGAGGGAGATACCCTATTCGCGCCCATCCGGAAAATGTGCTGATGTCTTTGCCAAAAATTGAAATATTTCCACTATGTGGTTTTAACAAACCGAGGATGATCTTTATTAAAGTAGTCTTTCCCGAACCATTGGGTCCGACAAGACCAATATAATCACCCGCCTTTACGGAAAAGGATATATCGCTTAAAACCTCTGAGGAGTTATATCGAAAGTAAAGATTTTCTATGGAAAGTACATCTATGGACATTGTAATCCAACCTTAAGGTTTTTTAAATTATTTTCCATCAAGGAAATAAACTTTACTCCACTGTCCATTTCTTCCCTGGTTACATTATGGGCACCATGGAGCATCAAGAGGCTGCAGCCCGTTTCTTTTGAGATTACCTCGGCCATCTTAGGCGAAATGAGCTCTTCATAATATATGTATTTAACTCCATATTTTTTTACAGTATGAGTTAGTTCAACAAGCCTTTTGGGAGTTGGTTCAGCGTCCGGAGCAAATCCTTTATATGCAGAGATATATTTTAAATTATATCTTTTCGCTAGGTAACCGAAGGCAAAATGCCCTGCATGAATAATGATTTTGTTCCTGCATTGTGACAGCGCATCTTTATACTTTTTGTCAAGGTCATCAAGCTTTTTCTTGAATTCATTGGAATTGTTTGCGTAAAAATCTTTATTTTGGGGATCTTTGGCAATCAAAGCGACGGCAATAGTATCCACCATTTTAATGGCATTTGAGAAATCAAGCCAGATGTGGGGATCCGGACTTCCTGCTTCATGTTCATGGGTATTTTCAGATTCTTCATCTGTATGAGACCCTTGTATCAAAGCTATACCTTTGCTTGTGTCAACAACAGTAAGTCTTTTGGCATCAATACCCTTTAACAGATTGGTAACCCAAGGTTCCATAGACTTGTTTGTAAAGATGAAGAGATCAGAATCCTGTATCCGTCTTATATCAGCTGGTCTTGGTTCAAAGGTATGGGATTCAACGCCCGGTGGCAACAGCAGACTCACATCCACCTTTTGCTGACCAATATTTCTCGCAAAATCATAAAGAGGAAAGAGGGTAGTTACAATCTTAAGATTTCCCTGACCAACAATCTTTTTTTCATTTTTTGGGCAGGATGGAAGGAATAGAAACGTGATTGATAATAAAAGGATGAAAAACTTTTTCATTTTTTACCTCAAATTTTTAAACCTTTCTATCATAAACAAATTACATTCTCAATATATACAAGAGTTTTTTCTTGACAAATGCTGGATTTTATATCAATTTGAGCATCGATTCATTTTTTGAATATTTATTCTAATATTTGAATTAAAGTTCAATCATGGAAAAGTCGAAAAGAAAAGAAATGGAATTTCAGCTCCGCAGGACTGAAATCCTAAGTGAGGCGGAGAAGATTTTTGCCTCAAAGGGTTTTCATAATGCGACTATGGCGGAGATTGCCAATGCATCGGGTTTTTCCATTGGGACACTTTATCATTTCTTTTACGGGAAAAATGCCCTGTATACGACAATGGTTACCGAAAAACTTGAGAAAATGTATTCTGAAATCAGAGAGTCGGTGAACAGGGAAGAGATGATAGTAAATAAAATAAAGAAATTAGTTGAATCACAGTTTCACTTCGTCGAGAACAATGTTGATTTCTGTGGCTTGCTTATACGTGACGAGGGTATGACTGTCTCGGACGGGGGAACCACCCTCAGGGAAAGATTAATAGCCAACTACTTCAAGCATATTGCTTTTGTTGCAGACATCATGCGTTTGGGTATGGACGCAAAAACCTTCAAAACTGAGGATCCGCAAATGATGGCTTATTCACTGCTTGGCATTATTCGTGCATTCACACATTACTGGTTATTCACGGAACAGGATACTCTTCTAAGTGATAAGGTCGATTGTGTCACGGACATCTTTCTGAAAGGGGTAATACTGGAAGTCAAATGATGATTGGGCGCATTTACCTGAGTGTCTTTCTGCTGGTACTGTTTGTCACGACTATTCCAGTCTGTCTGTATGCCAGAGAGTATTCACTTGAAGATCTTTATCGCATTGCACTGGAGAGGGCAGAAAGGATCAAACTTTCAGAAGAGGACTTGTATATCGCAAAGACCGGCAAGGACAAGGCAGTGGCTGCGCTGCTTCCGCGACTATCCGCCTTCGGCAGTTATACAAAATATACGACCGAGCAATACAATGATACGGGTACGCTTCTTCAACCAAACAGCGCAACTTCCTGGGGTCTGAGGGCGGATGAGTCACTTTCTCTAAGCGGACGCGAGCTCACCGCATTTAATATCTCAAAGGAAAACATCGTGAAGAGTCAGTATGATCTTTATGCGACTCGAGAAGGATATCTTCTGACGATCGCGTCTGCCTATTATGATGTCATGAAGGCGAAAAAAGTCGTCGATATCGCTGAGTCTAATCTGGAAAGACTCAGCAAATATAGAGATGCCGCGGAGAAACGATTGAAGGTGGGAGAGGTTACCAAAACGGTTCTCTTCCGTGCCGAGGGGGAACTTTCGGGTGCCAGATCCGATGCTATTAAGGCAGTAAATTCTCTAGAACTAACGAAGGCCATACTGGCAAGGACAGTCGGCATTGCGGGAGATTTTCAGCTGAAAGAGACAGCCCCACATGACATGCAAATTTTGCCTGAGTCGTCCTTCCAGGAACTAGCTTTTTCGCAGAGGGCGGACTTGAAGAGCCTCGAAATACAGAAGAAGATGGCTGAAGAACAGGTTCGGTATACAAAGGGCGGATACTGGCCAACTCTCTCCGTCTCAGGAGTCTATGCTGGAGCTGATCAGTCGCCGGATACCCTGACTCTGATCAAGGACAGCAGGTATGGAATGCTGTCGTTGAACTTCCCTTTTTTTGAAGGCGGCCTGACAAGGGCGCAGATCAATGAGGCCAGGGCAAGGGAGAGGCAATCCGGACTCCTTTATGACGATTTTAAAAAATCCATCGGGGTTGAAGTCCAGGGTGCATATCTTGATCTCGTGACGCAAAAGGGAATTCTGAAATATCTGGAGGACCAGGTCGTCTACGCCAGGGATAATTTTAATGCCGTTTCAAAGCAATTCGAGTTCGGACTGGCTCAAAGCCTTGATGTAATGGATGCCAACACGCTGCTGGTTACGGCAGAAAGAAGCCTGGTACAGGCAGTCTACGACTATCAGGTAGCTATCCTGAAAATGAAAAAGGCCACAGGGACGCTTCTCAAAGCAGTCGTAGGCGAAGGGTCATGACATTAGATCAATAATAGCTGATTGATAGGTAGACCATATGACATATAATCATCTGAGAGATTTTATTGTCGGTTCGGCCACGTGGCTGCTTTTCACCATAATCTTCATATTCATGATTCATGGTTGCTCATCGAAAGAAAAAATCGCCATGCCTCCCCCTCCTGTCGCAGTGGCATCGGTAGTCGCAAAAACAGTTCCTGTCCAGATTAATGCCGTCGGGAATGTTGAACCTTATCAGACCATATCGGTAAAGGCCCAGATTACGGGACAGATAACAAAGATTAATTTCAGAGAGGGCCAGGATGTGAGGAAGGGACAACTTCTCTTTGAACTGGACTGCCGTCCCTATGTAGAGGCGCTAAAGCAGGCCGAGGCCAACCTTGCCAGGGATACGGCCCAGGCGAAAAATGCCGAGGCCGATCTGCAGCGTTATACGGCCCTTCTGGAGGATCAATTTGTGACGAGACAACAGTATGACCAGGTTCGCACAAACTGGGCCGCCCTCGAGGCAACTCTGAAAGCGGACAAGGCCGTCGTGGAAAACAGCCGCGTACAGATTCAATACTGTTCCATAAATTCGCCCATCGATGGCCGGACAGGATCGGTAAAGGTGCACCAGGGCAACATTCTAAAGGCCAACGATGTGGAGGTCGTCGTGGTCAATCAGATAGAACCCATCTATGTTACGTTTGCCATTCCCGAAAAGGATCTGCCAGCGGTAAAAAAATACCAGGCCCAAGGTAAGCTTAAGGTGGATGCCCTGATGAACGGTGATCCACGTCCCGACACAGGGATGCTAACGTTTATCGATAATGCCGTAAATAAAGTAACAGGCACCATTACCCTGAAGGGGACTTTTGCAAACCGAGAAAAGCGGCTCTGGCCCGGTCAGTTTGTCACTGTCATCCTAACGCTCACAACCCTACCCGATGCGATAGTAGTCCCTTCGCGCGCTGTTGACACGGGCCAATCCGGCCAATATGTCTTTGTCATTAAGCCCGATCTCACAGCGGAAATGAGACCGGTCACGATTGGTTCTTCGCTCGGTGGAGAAACTTTAATACTTAAAGGACTCCAGGTGGGAGAACAGGTAGTCACGGATGGACAGTTGCGTCTCATACCGGGAGCCAATGTGACAATTAAAGAAACGCCCTGACGCGATATGGTAAAGGGGTTACATGAACATTTCGGAAATCTTCATACGCCGGCCGATCATGACGACGCTCGTCATGGCGGCGATTCTCCTCTTCGGCATTGTTGCCTATAGATCGCTTCCCGTCAGTGACCTGCCCAATGTAGATTTTCCTACAATCCTCGTATCGGCAAATCTACCAGGTGCAAGCCCGGAAACCATGGCATCCTCAATCGCGACACCCCTCGAGAAACAGTTCTCCACGATTGCGGGCCTCGACTCCATGACCTCAACGAATGGTCTCGGAATCAGCAAAATCACCCTGCAATTCAATCTGAGCCGGAATATAGACGCTGCCGCGCAGGACGTTCAGACTGCTATAGCTACCGCAACAAGCCAGCTTCCCCAGAATATGCCGACACCCCCTACGTTTCGGAAGGTGAATCCCGCGGATTACCCTATACTTTATATCGCTATGAACACACCCACACTTCCACTCTCGACGGTTGACGAATATGCAGAGAATCTTCTTGCACAGCGTATTTCCATGATCAGCGGTGTTGCTGAGGTAATGGTGTACGGATCCCAGAAGTATGCTGTCCGGGCCCGCCTCGATCCCAGGGCGCTGGCTGCAAGATCCATCGGTATTGATGAGGTTGCAGCTGCGATTGCATCAGGGAATGTCAATCTCCCTACAGGTACACTTTGGGGAACTCATCAGGCCTTCACCGTTCAGGCCACGGGACAGCTCTACAATGCGGCCGCCTACAGGTCTCTTATCGTGGCCTACCGGGGTGGGTCGCCGGTCAGGCTCGGAGAACTTGGCAGCGTGGTAGATAGCGTCCAGAATGACAAGGTAGCTGCGTGGTTCGATGGAAAAAGGGCCATTGTCTTGGCCATTCTACGCCAGCCCGGCACCAACACTATAGAAGTAGTGCAGTCCATAAAGGATATACTGCCGCAGTTTAGCCGGGAGATCCCGGCGTCGGTGAATCTTGAAATCATGTACGACCGCTCTGTGCCTATCAAGGATTCGTCCAGAGACGTCCAGTTCACACTTATCCTGGCCCTGGTTCTTGTCATTGCCGTAATCTTTGTCTTTCTCCGCAACCTTTCGGCAACAGTCATACCGAGCCTTGCCTTGCCGATGTCGATCATAGGTACCTTCGCAGTCATGTACCTTTGCGGCTATAGCCTGGATAACCTTTCATTGATGGCCCTTACACTGTGTGTCGGGTTTGTGGTGGACGACGCCATAGTTATGCTCGAAAACATTGTCCGCCACATGGAGCATGGTGAAGGACCGGTTGACGCATCCCTCAATGGGTCACGTGAGATAAGCTTCACCATTCTTTCCATGACCCTCTCTCTTGTAGCTGTTTTCATCCCCGTTCTTTTCATGGGCGGTATTGTCGGCAGGCTGCTTCACGAGTTTGCCGTCACGATAGCCGTCGCCGTTCTTATCTCCGGATTCGTGTCGCTGACATTGACCCCCATGCTATGCAGCCGGTTTCTCCGACCGCCTGCCTCAGAGAGACATGGAAGGCTCTATCAGATTTTCGAGAGGTTCTTCGAGGGAATGCGTCACCTCTATGAAACAACTCTTAAATGGGCCCTCACATACAGGTTTATAACCCTCATGATTTCGTTACTCTTCCTATTGGGGGTTATTGGGCTCTATTTTATTACGCCGAAGGGATTTCTGCCCAGTGAGGATACGGAACGGCTAGTCTGTTTTACAGAAGCAGCGGAAAGCATATCCTTTGCCTCGATGGTCGAGCAGCAGAAAAAACTTGCCGCTATCGTGCGCGAGGACGCAAATGTCATGAATGTTATGTCCAGCGTAGGAGCTGCAGGAACAAGCGTATCACCTAACATAGGCCGCATGTTTATCCGCTTGAAGCCGAGGAGCGAGCGCAAGCTCAGTGCGGATGAGGTGATTCAGGAACTCAGACCGAAACTTGCAACGGTTCCGGGAATCCGGGTATTTATACAAAACCCGCCACCGATAAATGTCGGAGGAATGCTGACGAAGAGCCAGTATCAGTTCACCCTTCAGAGTGCGGACATCAATGAGCTTTACAAATACGCTCCGACCATGGAGACTAAACTCAGAGAGCAGCCGGGTTTTTTGGACGTGACGAGCGACCTCCAGATCAAGAGCCCCCAGGTTTATGTAAAGATCGACAGGGACAAGGCATCTGCCCTCGGCCTGAGTGCAGGCCAGGTGGAGGACGCCCTCTCGAGTGCTTACTCGTCCCGTCAGGTGTCGACGATCTATGCACCGAACAACCAGTACTGGGTAATCATTGAACTTGAGCCCCAGTATCAGATGGATCCTTCTGCACTTTCCTTTCTCTATGTCCGTTCCACATCGGGTAGTCTGGTTCCCCTGAGCACTGTTGCGAGTATGGAGCGAACAGTAGGTCCTCTTACCGTTAATCACCTCGGGCAGCTTCCGGCCGTAACCATCTCTTTTAATCTCGCCCTCGGGAAATCACTAGGCGATGCTGTGGCAGGGGTACAGAAGACAGCAATGGCGGTCCTGCCGGATACGATCACAGGCAGCCTCCAAGGTACGGCCCAGGCCTTCAAGTCATCCATGGCGGGACTCGGCATTCTGATACTTGTCGCTATCCTGGTAATATACATTGTGCTTGGCATTCTGTACGAGAGTTACATCCATCCGATTACGATACTTTCAGGTCTCCCCTCTGCGGGACTCGGGGCGCTTCTGACTCTGCTCTTGTTTCATATCGATCTTAGTCTGTACGCTATTGTAGGAGTGATAATGCTGATTGGAATTGTGAAGAAAAACGCCATTATGATGATTGACTTTGCCCTGGAGGCGGAGAGAACGGAAGGGAAGAATCCGGAGGAAGCGATCTTACAGGGAGCTCTTATCCGGTTCCGCCCCATCATGATGACGACCATGTCGGCGCTCATGGCCACATTGCCCATCGCCCTCGGTTGGGGCGCGGGTTCGGAATCACGGCGGCCTCTGGGTATGGCTGTCGTAGGAGGCCTCGTATTTTCACAGATAGTAACGCTATATATCTCCCCTGTCATTTATATTTATCTTGATAAATTTCAGAAAGGGGTGCGTATGTATTTTAGCCGGTTTCAACACAGGGCAGGGTAAAACTCTTTATGATTGAATCTCCTATTATCGTAAAATATTGTCGAAGAGTAGGTATTGAAGGATACATATAGCGAAGGTGGCGGAGTTCTATTGCAGATGAAATTTTATCTTATATTTGTTGACTCGTGCATTAACGTGTTTGAATGTCTCCTTCTGGAAAATTGCAGGAGGAATCAACAGACACAAGAGGTTTTTCATGATAAAGAAAGATAGGAAAATGAAGCTTCATTATGTGAGTTCACTTATAGTTATATGCCTAAGCTCGGTCTATCTCCTTATGCCGGGGTGCGCAAAAGAACAAAAGAGCGGCGATTTATCTCAACCGACCGTACAGGTATCTGATGTCATCCGGCGGGACGTACCCGTGTATTCGGAATGGATCGGCACAACCGACGGCATGGTAAATGCCGTAATACGTGCCCAGGTTCAGGGTTATCTCATCAAGCAGAACTACCATGAAGGCGATTTCGTAAGGAAAGGACAGATCCTCTTCGAGATTGATCCGCGCACCTTCCGGGCTGCCCTCGATCAGGCAAAAGGACAACTGGGCGAGCAGATGGCCCGGTGGACAACGGCTAAGGCAAATCTGACCAGAATAATACCGCTCGCGGAACAAAATGCCGTAAGCAAGAAAGACCTCGACGATGCCGTGGGACAGGAGAAGGCAGTGCATGCGGCTGTGATTTCTGCAGAAGCATTTGTTGAGAAAGCGAGGCTCGACCTTGACTTCACAAAGATTGTTTCACCTGTTGACGGTATCGCCGGTATCGCCAAGACGCAGATCGGGAACCTGGTCGGTCCCGGAGTGACAGAGGAGCTGACGACGGTTTCTACGGTCAACCCTATCAAGGTTTATATCTCCGTAGGTGAACAGGAATATCTTATAGCGACAGGAAAAGGCCAGAACGGTTTCAAGGACAACCCGCTGGAGATGATACTATCCGATGGAAGCATTTATCCTTATAAAGGTAAGTTCACTATCGCTGATCGCCAGGTAGACGTGAAAACAGGAACCATCAGAGTGGCGGCCATCTTCAAGAATCCCGGCAATATTCTTCGCCCCGGTCAATTTGCGAAGATCCGTGCCAGGATGAAAATCAAAAAAGCATTGCTGGTACCTCAGCGGGCCGTCATGGAACTTCAGGGCAGTTTCCGGATTGCAGTGGTGGATCAGAATAACAAAGTGGAGATACGGCCTGTGAAGGTGGCTGAACGTGTTGATGATATGTGGGTGATTGATGAAGGGCTGAAACAGGGAGAACGAGTCGTTGCTGAGGGTGTCCAGAAGGTCAGACAGGGAACTATCGTAAATCCAATGAGCTATGGGTCAGAACCTCAGCCCGGAACCGGGCAAACCCAGAAGTCTGACGTAAAACCGCCGGCGGAACCCAAGGCGGAGAAGAGGTAGATCGGCGTGGCAAAGTTCTTTATTAACCGTCCTATCGTTGCCATGGTCATTTCCATCATGTTCGTGATTATCGGAGCCGTGGCTCTTGTGCAATTACCCATTTCGCAATTTCCCGAAATAGTCCCACCAGAAATCCAGATCAACACCATGTACACGGGAGCCGATGCATTGACGGTAGAGCAGTCGGTCGCCACCCCCATCGAGCAGCAGATGAGTGGTGTGGACAACATGAATTACATGTTCTCTCTGAACTCCAACATCGGCATAATGAGAATGATCGTATCCTTCGACGTTGCGACTAATCCAAATACAGACCAGGTCCTTACTCAGATACGACAGAATCAGGCCGAGCCGATGCTTCCGATAGACGTGCGCAATTACGGTGTCACCGTCCAAAAATCCAGGTTTGCGCCGTTGATGATCTTCTCCCTGTATTCACCTGAAGGAACGCACGATGCGGCTTTCCTTTCAAATTACGCCAATATCAATCTCAGTGACCAGTTGCTGCGCGTCCCGGGTGTTGCCATGGTTTCGATCTTTGGGGCTGGACAATATGCCATACGAATCTGGGTCAAACCCGACACCTTGGCAAAGCTGGGTATCACCGTTCCCCAAATCATTGATGCTGTCCAGAAGCAGAATGCGGTGAATCCAGCCGGCCAGATCGGCGCCGAGCCTGCCCCTCCGGGGCAGGAATTTACTTATGCAGTTCGTGCCCAAGGCCGTCTCATCTCCGAGCAGGAATTCGGCGAGATTGTTATCCGGGCGAACCCCGACGGATCGATTGTCCGTCTGAAAGACGTAGCCCGTATTGATTTGGGAACGCAGGTTTATAACATCAGAGGCAGACTGAACGGCAAACCCGCCGCCAATATTGCCGTTTACCAATTACCCGGGACGAATGCTATAGCTGCTGCCCAAGGCGCCAGGAAGGTAATGGAAGAAGCAAAGGAGCGGTTTCCCGCCGATCTCGACTACGCGCTCGGCCTTGATACGACAAGAGCAATCACTGAAGGAATAAATGAGATTGTCAAGACGCTCTTTATCGCCATAATCCTAGTCGTCATCGTGGTCTTCATCTTTCTCCAGGGCTGGAGGCCGACCCTTATCCCCACAATTGCAGTTCCGGTCTCCCTCATCGGCACTTTCGCATTCTTCCCTTTTCTCGGCTTTTCAATTAACACCCTGTCCATCTTCGGCCTTGTTCTCGCGATAGGCCTGGTTGTGGATAACGCCATCATCGTGGTGGAGGCGGTGGAGAGGCACATGGAGGAGGGCATGGCTCCGAAAGAGGCTGCGCTCAAGACAATGGAAGAAGTATCAGGCCCGATGATAGCTATTGCGCTGGTCCTGTCTGCGGTTTTCATTCCCACAGTGTTTATCCCGGGGATTACGGGCCGTCTCTACCAGCAGTTCGCCGCGACAATCGCCATCTCGGTCCTCATCTCAACATTTAATGCGCTGTCCTTAAGCCCGGCGCTGTGCGCACTCTTGCTCAAGCCGAAGTCAGCTTCGCAGGGACCGCTCGGAAAATTCTACGCCCTCTTCAACCGCGCCTTTGGACGCGCCACAAACGGCTATGTTTCCTTTTCGGGCACGCTCATACGCAAGAGCGTACTCAGCCTTGTTTTCCTCGCCGGGATCACGGTTGTTTCCGCCGGATTCGGCAAGGGGATTCCAGCAGGCTTCCTGCCGGAAGAAGATCAGGGATACATGTTCATTAATCTAGCCCTGCCAGATGCAGCCTCGCTGCAGCGTACCGACGCTGCTTGCAGAAAGATCGAGGAGATCCTTGCAAACACGCCCGGAGTGAAATACTCCACGACAGTCGTTGGCGTGAGCCTGCTCAGCATTGTTCAGAATACCTACAGCGGTTTCTTCTTTGTGAACCTGAAGGAGTGGAAAGATCGGCAAAAGCCTGAGGAGCAGTACGAGGCCATCATGGCCCATCTCAATCGAGAACTCGGCAAATTGCCGGAAGGAATTGCCTTTGCCTTTTCACCCCCCGCCATTCCGGGGATCGGCACCGCAGGCGGTGTCACACTGGTTCTGGAAGACAGGGCCGGTAAGGATATTGCATTTCTTGCAGAAAACGTCAGCAAGTTTCTGGAAGCGGCGCGGCTGAGACCGGAACTGGAGCGTGTGACGACGACCTTCCTGCCCGGCGTTCCCCAGGTCTTCATCAATGTGGACAGGGACAAGGTGCTCAAGCAGGGAATCGATTTGAGACAGGTGTACCAGACGCTTCAGACTTTCATGGGGGGATACTTCGTAAATTACTTTAACCGGTTCGGCCGCCAGTGGCAGGTGTATGTCCAGGCGGAGGGAGAATATCGCAACAAGGCAGAGAAGGTAGGACAGTTCTTCGTACAGAACGAAAAAGGGGACCCTGTGCCGCTCTCTGCGGTAACGACGATTGAATCGCGATCCGGACCCGAATTTACGATGCGGTATAACCTCTATCGCTCGGCACAGATCAACGCCACGGCCAAACCCGGCTATAGCTCCGCCCAGGCGATGAAGGCCCTCGAAGAAGTCTTTGCCCAGACAATGCCAAGGGAGATGGGTCTCGATTACATGGGTATGAGCTTCCAGGAAAAGAAGGCCCAGGAAGGAATACCGACATATGTCATCTTCGGTTTTTCGCTTTTGTGCGTCTTTCTGATCCTTGCCGCGCTGTATGAAAGCTGGTCGCTGCCTGTCAGCGTTCTTCTGAGCACGCCCGTCGCCGTTTTCGGCGCGTTCGCGGCGATATGGCTTCGCGGCCAGGTGAACAATATCTACGCGCAGATCGCTCTCATCGTGCTTATCGGTCTTACTGCCAAGAATGCCATCCTCATAGTTGAGTTCGCGAAAGCGAAATATGACGAGGGGATGTCCATCACAGATGCCGCCCTCGAGGGAGCACGGCTGAGGCTCAGGCCGATCCTCATGACATCCTTTGCGTTCATGTTCGGTGTGTTGCCCCTTGCCGTATCCACGGGTGCGGGCGCTGTTGCGCGGCAGATCATGGGAACAGCCGTCATGGGCGGGACATTGGCTGCATCGCTGATCGCAGTCTTTCTCATTCCCGTTACATTCTATGTCGTCATGGTTCTCTCCCGCAGGAGAAAAAAAGATGATCGGCAGAAGAGCGAGGAAAAAGACAATGCGTAAAATTATCATCTTCTCACTTCTGGCAATTGTCCTTTCCGGCTGCATAATGGGTCCGGACTACCGAAGGCCGGCTTTGGAGACTCCCGCATCCTGGCGCTTTGAAGAAAAGGAGGAAAAAGAGATCAGTAATGCCGCATGGTGGGAGCAATTCAATGATCCCGTCCTGAATGCGTTGATTCAAACGGCATTGAAAGAGAATAAGGATGTCATGCTAGCCACGGCACGCGTGGAAGAATTTATAGGCCGGTATGGCATAACCCGCGCCTCCCTGTTCCCTCAGGTTGGCGCAGGAGCAGTTGCGGGCAGAAGCAGGGCCACGGACACAGGTGCGACTCCTCTCACAACCGCCACAATTAACCCCGCGGACAACTATTC
>Ga0326726_10002353_pt1 | contig 17398 bp, 15 predicted proteins | sample MHFenrmetagenome_2_FD_207603 | JGI IMG/M metagenome (GOLD analysis project Ga0326726, IMG submission 207603) | Lab enriched peat soil microbial communities from Michigan Hollow, Ithaca, NY, United States - MHF15MN | ecosystem: Environmental > Terrestrial > Soil > Wetlands > Peat | place: USA... | reverse complement strand
GGGCACCGCTGCCGGCTGCGGGCGCAAGTAATAGCTGTTGCAGAGCGCGCCGGCCGGAACCGTCGTCGCACAGACGGGCGCCGGCACGGTGAACGTGCCCGAGCGGAACGCCTGCGATGACGTCAGGTAGACCATGAGATCGTCGGTGATCTGAAAGTCGAGGGTCGCGCGCCAGTCGGTCGCGTCCCAGTGGTCGCTCGCGCTGACGGTAGTCGAGCCGCCGCTCTGGGGAATGAAGGTGTCGTTCGCGAACAGCGTGTTCGAGAAGTCCTTCTTGTCGTACGACTCGCGAACGCCGAGCGTGAGATTCACGAGCTTGCTGAAGTGGATCGTGCCGTTCGCGAACAGTCCGTACGCAGTCGCGGTCTGATCCGTCGAGTTGTCGCCGGTCACCCTCAACCTCCGAACGGTGCCCGCACACGGGATGCCGAGCGAATCGTTGCAGCCCCAAAGATTGCCGTTCGCCGATCCGCCGGCCGGCGCCGTCGGGCCCGCGAACGCGAACGTGCTCGAGCCGATCGCGTTTTGCAGCGCCTCGCGCGGATTTCCGGAATCCTCTTTGAAGTAGTTGAAGCCCGTCACGAGGTCGACCTTGCCCTTCGCGAGCGTGAGGTTGAACTGGAGCTCCTGGTAGAAGACGTCGGACGTGACGGTGGACGGCCGGAACTCCATGCCGAGCAGCTGCCAATCGCTGACGCCGCTGCTCTTGAAGCTCGAGACGCCGGTCGTCGACACCATCGAGACACGATCCGAGATCTGCCACGTCACGTTCGTGTCGAACTGCTTGTATGTCGCCTTGTTCCACTGTCGGCACTTGTCGTCCCAATCGGGATTGGCGTCGTCGAGGAAACACCAGCTCGGCATCGTGTAGTTGTCGAGCACTACGCGCGGATCGTTTTGCCGCAGCCGTTCCTGGCCCGCCGCCTGCAAGAAGTCGGACACCCAGTCCGCGTAGTTGCCCTGCCAGCAGACAGTGGGGTTGCTCGGATTCGTCGGACAGACAGGATCCATGTTGAACTGCGTAATGTCGGTCGGGCTGCCCTCGGAGTCGGAATCCGTGTAGAGCAACCCGAACGTGACGCTGAGATCGTCGCTCGGGTGCCAAGCGAGCTGCAGCCGCGCGATCGAATCATCGGAGCCGCCGAGCAACTGCGGGCCTCGATGCAGGTACCCCTCCTCGGTCAGATACGCGCCCTGTGCCCGCAGAAACAGCTTGTCGGACAACGGCACGTTGATCATGCCCGAAAGGTCGTAATGCTCGAGGTTGCCGGCGGTGAGCTTCAGATATGCGTCGTGATCGGGACCCGGCTGTTTCGAGAACACGCGGATCGCGCCGCCCGTGCTGTTCCGACCGAACAGCGTGCCCTGCGGGCCGCGCAGCACCTCGATCCGATCGACGTCGAGCACGCGCATGACGGGGCCCGTCGTCCGCGGCATGAATACGTTGTCGATGTAGAAGCCGACGCTGCGCTCTCCGGTCGCACCTCCACCGCCGCTGATGCCTCGTATCTCGTAGGTCGGCGACGTGTTACCGGTGCCGCGCGAGCCCTTGATATCGAGGTTCGGCGTGATCGTCGCGAGCTCGAACATGTCGTTGATACCCCGAAGCTCGAGACTTTCACCCGTGAACGCGATGACCGAGATCGGCGTCTCTTGCAACGACAGCTGGCGGCGCTCGGCAGTGACGATGATCTCCTCGAGTTGCTGGGCGCGCACGGTGCCCACGACACCTGTCCCGATACCAATTGCGCAAACTACGCTGCTCGCACGGGCCCGCGCCCGCGCACTGACACGGATTGGCATGGTTGTTTCCCCCTCTATTTCCCCCAGGACAACATTGCACCCGGCGCGACGACGATCTGCCCGTGCGGCACCTCCCTATCCGCGCACGAACCCTCTCGCACCTTGGCCGACTCAGTGTACCCGAGGCCGGTGAAACCTCCGAGCCGCCCGATAGCGCCGCCTGCCGGTCAGGATGAGCGTTGCTGACGAGAACCGATTCGCGCGCGACTCCGAGCTCACGTTTGGGGGCCGGCGCCCTTGCGATATTGGAACACCTGGTCGAGCGGCGCGTTGAACGCGGCCGCGATTCGGAACGCGACCTCGAGCGACGGCGAGTACTTGCCGAGCTCGATCGCGTTGATCGTCTGACGCGTTACGCCGACTTTCTCGGCCAAGGCCTGCTGCGTCATCTCGCCGTGCTCGAAGCGCAGGCGACGGATGTTGTTGTCGATCGGTAGGCTCGACATCTTTAGCCCCTCCGATAGAGCACGATCTCGCTGCCGAGCTTGATCAGCCACGCGATGAAGATCGCGAGCAATACGGTCCACATCAGCGTGCCCGCGCGTCCGTGCGCGTGGAACGCGGCCATCGCGATGAGCTCGCCGACGACGAGCGAGTAGAAGCCGATTCGGGCAGCACGCAGCTCGATGAACCGCTCGCGCTCGTCCTTCGGCGTGCGCGCGTCCTTCGGTGACTGCGCGGCGACGATCAAGTGGAGCACGACCTGAAGGACTATGAAGCCAACGAAGATCGCGAGCGCGAGGTGCAACGGATTGACCACGTCGTTGCCCTGCGCATCGTGTGTGTGGAAGTGCTGGCTGAAGACGACGCCGAGCGTGAGCAGCAACAAGCAGACGAACGAGATCCAGGCACTTTTCTCGCGGAATGACATCGTAGTTCGCTCCCAAACGCTGTGGATCGCCGCGCGCGTCGCGCCACCGGACAGGTCCTCCGCCGGCCGAACGCTGCCGGAGCTTCGGGGAGGAAGGGCCGAGCGAATCTCGCCGGCGGAGGACCCTAACGGAGCGCGAAGCGGCTAGCGCTTTGTATTCTTTACGCGACGTAAGGTATATTTAACCATACTCCATGTCAACTATCTTAGACACCATGTACGGTTTACCGGTCTCTAGCGTCGATTCGATGCTCCTCTAACCCTGCGGCGAGCATCGAGCGACGAAGGCCGCGCCGGGCCCGAAGTGATACCCTGCTGCGCTCGGACCGCCGGCCTCGCACACGGAGTGCGCGTAATACCCGCGATCCGGAACGTCATGTCCGCCGCAACCTCACCACGACTCAGAGCGCCGGAGCTATTCGGCTACCGGAAGTATTGGGCGCACCGGCTCACGCCGGCGCCGTTCCTGCCGATGTCGCGCGAGGAAATGGACGAGCTCGGCTGGGATCAGTGCGACGTGATCCTCGTAACCGGCGACGCGTACGTCGACCACCCGAGCTTCGGAATGGCGATCGTCGGCCGCGTGCTCGAGTCGCAAGGCTTCCGCGTCGGGATCATCGCTCAGCCGGACTGGCGAACGACTGCAGACTTCGAACGGCTCGGCGCGCCCAAGCTATTCTTCGGGATCACGGCCGGCAACATGGACTCGATGGTGAACCGCTATACGGCGGACCGGCGCGTGCGGCGCGACGACGCGTACACGCCCGAAGGCGTCGGCGGCAAGCGGCCCGACCGCAGCGTGATCGTCTACTCGCAGCGCGTGCGCGAGGCGTTCCCTGAAGCCGCGATCGTGATTGGCGGCATCGAGGCCAGCCTGCGCCGAATCGCGCACTACGACTATTGGCAGGAGAAAGTCCGCCGCTCGATCGTGCTCGACTCGCGCGCGGACCTGCTCGTGTTCGGCAACGGCGAGCGGCAGATCGTCGAGATCGCGCATCGGCTCGCGGCGGCCGAGAAGCCCGCCGACATCAAGGACGTGCGCGGCACGGTGTTCGTCGGCGGCGCGGCCGGTGAAGGCTGGACCGAGATCGACTCGACGCACCTCGATTTGCCGGGACGCATCGACAAGCACCCCGACCCTTACGCGATGGAATCGGAGATCGCGGCGGCGGCGCGCGAGGCGGCCGCGGTCGAGCCCGGCGTGAACGTCGTGCGCTTCACGCGCCGCGTGCCGACGGCCGATCGCGAGCGCAGCTACATCCGCCTGCCGAGCTATGAGCAAGTACGCGACGACCCGGTGCTCTACGCGCACGCGTCGCGGATCCTGCACACGGAGTCGAACCCGGGCAACGCCCGCGCGCTCGCGCAGCGGCACGGCGACAAGGACGTCTGGCTCAACCCGCCGCCGATTCCGCTCACGCCGCCCGAGATGGATCGTATCTACGAGCTGCCGTATCAACGCCGGCCGCATCCCGTATACCGCGACGCGAAGATCCCGGCGTACGAGATGATCCGCTTCTCCGTCACGATCCAGCGCGGCTGCTTCGGCGGCTGCACGTTCTGCTCGATCACCGAGCACGAGGGCCGGATCATCCAGAACCGGAGCGAGGGCTCGATCCTGCGCGAGATCGAGACGATCCGGGACCACGTGCCCGGCTTCACGGGCGTGATCTCGGATCTCGGCGGCCCGACCGCGAACATGTACCGGCTCGCATGCAAGAGCCGCGAAATCGAGTCCGCGTGCCGGCGCCCGTCGTGCGTCTATCCCGGCGTCTGTCCGAACTTGAACACCGATCATGCGCCGCTGATCAAGCTATATCAGAAGGCGCGCGCGCTGCCCGGTATCAAGAAGGTGCTGATCGCGTCGGGCGTGCGCTACGACCTCGCGATCGAGTCGCCCGAGTACGTGAAGGAGCTCGCGCAGCACCACACCGGCGGGTACCTCAAGATCGCGCCCGAGGCGATCGGCGAAGGGCCGCTCTCGAAGATGATGAAGCCCGGCGTCGGAACGTATTACCGATTCAAGCAGCTGTTCGATCGCTACTCGCAGGCGGCGGGCAAAGAACAGTATCTAATTCCGTACTTCATCGCGGCTCACCCGGGCACCACGGACCAGGACATGCTCGAGCTCGCGCTGTGGCTCAAGCAGAACGGATACCGCGCGGATCAGGTGCAGGCGTTTCTACCGGGGCCGATGGCGACCGCGACCGCGATGTATCACTCGGGCAAGAACCCGCTGCGCCGCGTCACGCGCGACTCGGAAGAGGTGCACGTGCCGAAGGGCCTCAAGGTGCGGCGGCTGCACAAGGCATTCCTGCGCTATCACGATCCGAACAACTGGCCGATGCTGCGCGCCGCGTTGAAGCGGATGGGGCGCGAGGATTTGATCGGCAATGGCAAGCATCAGCTCGTGCCGCGGTTCCAGCCGCGCGGCACCGGCAAGTCACCCGAGGGCAAGCGGGTCGCGCAGGGCAGGCCGTTCAGAACTCAGCACACGCGCTGAGCGCCGCTCGACCAGCCGCGCAACCGCCCGCCGCTCGGTGCCGATAGAGACTTCGTGATGCGCGACGCCGCGGCCGCGATTCGAACCCGGCTCCGCGCGCTCGCGAACCCCGCGATCGCCAAGCGCTCGGCACGCTTCTTCAAGGCCAGCGCTGGCGAGTACGGCGCCGGCGACCGCTTCCTCGGTATCCGAGTGCCGGACGTGCGCCGCGTCGCGCGCGAGTTCCGTGGCGCACCGCTCGGCGCCGCCCTTGCGCTGCTCCGCTCGGGTCTGCACGAGGAGCGATTGCTCGCGCTCGTGCTGCTAGTAGAGCGTTTCGAGCGCTGCGGCGAGAGTGAACGCGCGCGGATCTACGCGCAATTTCGCAAGCACACTCCGCACTACGTGAACAACTGGGACCTCGTCGACACGGCCGCGTATCAAATCGTCGGTGCGCACCTAGAGACGCGCGACCGCTCGCCGCTCTACGAGCTCGCGCGGTCGCCGAGCCTCTGGGAGCGGCGCATCGCGATCGTCGCAACGTTCGGCTACATCAAGAAGGGCGCGTTCGACGACACGCTTGCGATCGCGAGGATCCTGCTGGACGATCGCGAGGATCTGATCCACAAGGCCGCAGGCTGGATGCTGCGCGAAGTCGGCAACCGCGATCGCATTGCGCTCGAGCGATTCCTCCGCGAGCATTACGCCGCGATGCCGCGCACGATGTTGCGTTACGCGATCGAGAAACTGCCTGAGCGTCGTCGTAAGGCGTATTTGCGCGGAACGGTGCGTTAGGCTTCAGGCGCCGCCATGCGATCGCACGAAAGATCGCAGACTGCGCGCGATCGGCGTGAACCCGTAGTCGTAAGCCGGGACGAGAACTCGATAGGCAGGATAGGCCCACCTCGGCAGCGGGAAGCGCCGGAAGTGCACCGGGTCCGGCGTCGTGGTGGTTTGTAGGAAGTAAGTCAAGCGGTCCCTACCGCGTTCTCGCATGCTGTATAGCAACGGCGAGAAGATGTGCGGCGAATCTGCGAGCAGCGTCCCCTTCGGCTTCAGCGAGAACAGACTGCGAATCACGCGCGACCCGATGCTTTCGACTGCCGCGCGGTCGGCGTCGATTCGCGCGCGAACGGCCGCTGGGATCGGCGCTTGCAGCAACGTTTCGGCGAGATGCGCACCCACGAGCACGATTCGCTCGCAGCCGAGAGAGGTCGCACGCTCGAGTACCGGCTGCGCCAACTCCGGACGCATCGATCGGTAGAACTGCGCGACGTCCGTGATCATTTGGAGGCGCTTCCATCTGCTCTTTGCGCCCACCATGCTCAGAATCAGCAGCATATCCACCGCGGAGAACGTACGCAGCTGCGCGCCGCCGAAGTCGTGAAAGACGGAACGCTCCCAGAGTCCTTTGTAATCGATCGGGAATGGGTAGCGACGAGCCGTGAGCGACCAGTGCGGCTCGATGCAGAGGAGCCCGGAGACGAAAACATACTCCTTCTGGTCGTGCTCGAAACGCTCGCGTGACTCATCCGTCGAGAGATTGTCGTCGCAGCGATAACCGCTGTCGCGCAACAGTCGGGACACCGCGCGTAGGTCCTCGCGGCGCACCAAGAAGTCGAGGTCGAAATAGGTCCGGAGATAGCGGTTACCGTACAGCAGCTCCGAGCTGACGGGTCCCTTGTAGTGCAGAACGCTGACGCCTGCTGCATCGAGCGCGGCAGATACGCGTACCAATTCGTCCGAAAAGAGCTCGGCGCGAAACCTCAGCAACTTGCGCTGTTCCGCGAGCTGTCGATAGGCCGCCTCCGGTACGACGTCCCGGCAGGCCGCCAGGCTCTTGAACAGGAGCGGCACGACGTAGTGCTTCTCCGCGAGCGCGAGAGCTCGCTGCCAATCCACGCCGCGCTCGACCGTCGCGCGAATATCGGCGCGTTGACGATCGTCGAACGTGCAGCGTGCGCACGCGATAACTAGGGCGTCGGTTGGATCGAGCCCGAGCTTCACGGCGCGACCAAACGCGGCGCGTGCAGACGCCTGAACGGGCGCGCGAGAACGCGGCCCAAGCGCTCGAAGTACAACCATGGAATCCGCCATCGCGCGGTCGGCCGTTGCTGATAGGCGATGTGCTCGGCGCTCGGCAACAGAGCGAAACGAAAGGCAGCTCGGAACAGCGCCCGTTGAGCTCGCGCACGACGCACGAACTCGTCCACGGACACTGACGTTCGTAGTGCGATCGACAGAAGCAAGCGCGACTCTTCCGAGTTGCGCGGCGCACCACGTCGGCGGAGCTCGGCGAGCACTTCGCCTGGCACTCCGATACCCAGCTCGCCGCGAAAAAATTCGAGTAGCAGCGCGACCGGCAGAGCGGTCCCGAGATCGACCGCCCCAGCAATCAAGCGATCGTAATCCAAAGGCTCTGGGCGCCGGAGCAGGAGGTACGCATCACAGGCCCATCGGAGGTTGCGGGACTTCTGCGCGGCGGCGGTTTCGGCGAGCGTATGGCAAAGGCGATCGGCGGCGCCAAGGACGCGAATCCGAAAGGTGTCTACGCGTAAATCTTCACAGCGGGCTAGCAGCCCCGAGGGCTCGGCCTTCGCGTGCGGCGTGAGGTATAGCCGGGAACGCAGTGTGAGCCCCAGCCCCGTTCCGTGCCGGTATGTCTCGACCACGCCGCGCGGCAATGTCACCGTGTGTTCGTGACGAAACCCCGCTGCGGCCGTGGCGCGTCCGCCTTGTTTGAGCTGCCCTGCCGGCAGCACGAGATCGATGCCGTGGTTGTGGCGCACCAGCGGTTGCTTGTAGACCGTAAACGCGTACGCGGCGCCGTTGACGAGGATCGGCTCCAGGCCGGCCGCTTCCATGGCGCGATGAAGCCCTTGCAAGGTGTCGATGAAAATGCGGCTGCGAAGCTCCTCCCGAACTTGCGCGACGCGCATATACGTCGCGAACTCATGGCCGGGATCGACGCCGTTCTCGCTCAATCGATGGCTGACAAATGCGAGGAGCCCTTTGAGTCCGAGGTAGTCCGTCTCAAAGAACCTGCGTGGATCGCCACCGGCCGTCTGCAACCACGCAGCCCACCGAGCGCTCGCCGCCGCTCCATCCGACAGAATGGCCTGGAGCAAGCCGACAGACCGCTGCCCCGGCACGATGCTTGCCAGTAAAGCGGCCCAGGGGGTTGACGAGTCGGTCCCCACTTCACCGCACTCAGCTTGCGGTCTGGCGAGTAGCGAGCTTCTTCCGCAGGATCGCGAAGAGTTCGTCTCCATCCGCGGCACCGCGACAGCGGCTCAAATTGTTCGCGTGCAGCCGGCGGCGAACGAGGACTTCGTCTAGTTGCTCGAACCGTAGCCCGGCCGCGCGAGCACGAGTCACCCAGTCTTGCGTGTCGCGGTGAAGCAGGGCCGGATCGAACGGACCGACGCGATCGAATGCGCCCTTACGCACGAGCAACGTCTGGCTCGGCCCCGGTTGTGGCCGCGCCGTGTCCGTGTCCTTCAAACGCGCTTCTTCCTCCGCGAGGTCTTCGGCCCAGAAGTTCTGCATCAGCGAAGTGCAGACCGCGAGGCGCGGATCGCGCTCGAAACAGCGCAGTTGAGTCTCCGTCTTGGCCGGCAGCCAGAGATCATCCGCATCGAGAAACGCGACGTAGTCTCCGCGCGCTTTCTCGATTCCGCGATTTCTGGCAGCCGAAGGGCCGGCGTTCGCCTGGCGTACGGTTGTTATTCGGTCGCCCATCCCCTCTAAGATCCGAGGAGTGTCGTCGGTCGAGCCGTCGTCGACGACGATGATCTCGATCGGCGCACGTGTCTGCCGAAGCACACTGCCAAGCGCCTCGGTGAGATACCTCTCGCCGTTGAACACGGGAATCACACACGAGACGAGCGCGGAGCGGCTCACTTTGCTTCCTTCGCGAGGCTGGGTAACGGCGGGTCCAACGCAAAGATCTCCGCCATGTCGCCGAACTTGCGCAGCTCGGGCTTCACATACGCAGACTTGGCCGTCCCGTCCGCGAGCTGCTGCGCTTCGCGCGGCGCACTGACTCCCGACGCCGCGTCGATGAGCCGCTCGGCGGCGAGCTTCGCCACGAGCTCCGCAACATCGGAGGCCGCTGCGCCCGGGGACACGTCGTACTCCGCGGCGATCGTCGAGGCAATGTCTTGGCAGTCGCGATTCTGCTCGATTAGCGACCAGACGCGGCCGCCGACCTTACCCATGCTGTAGTACAGACCGGTCGTGAGATTGATGAGAATCGCCTCCCCATCGATGACCTTGGCAGCGACCTCGCCGCGGCGTACTCCGAGTCGTTCGTTGCTGCCGATCACGTCCTTCTCCTTGTCACACGCTGTGGACTTCGTTGTTAACGGCCCAGTTGCAGGCGTTTCGCCATGACTTCCAGAAGCTGCTCGTATCGCTCCGACGCTGTGCTCTCGCTCGCGTCCGAGATATTGGCGCCGTGCAGGTGCCGATAGACGAGCACTTCGGGGACGATCGCAAGCTCGATGCCCGCGTCTCGCACCCGTGTGAACCACTCGACGTCCTCGGCGCGGCGCAATTTCTCGTCGAGCATGCCGGCGTGCGCGAATACATCACGGCGGATGAGCGACGTTTGGAAGACGTAGCCCGGCGGGTCGTTGGCAGAGGCATGCGCCTCGAGCGCGCGTCGGTCCGCGTCGAGGTGTTGAGCCCAGACGTTCCGCAACCGAGTGATGCAGACTCCGACCGCCGGGCACGCATCGAAGAGGGCGAGTTGCTTCGCGAGCTTATCGCGGTGCCATTCGTCGTCCGCGTCCTGGAAACAGATGAGCTCCCCAGCGGCCATCCGTATGCCCCTGTTTCGCGCCGCTGCGGGCCCCGCGTTCTCTTGACGAACTACCCGCAGTCGGGACCCATACGCCTCGAGCACGGCCGCAGTGCCATCCATGGACCCATCGTCGACGACGATGATCTCCTGCGGCGGCCGCGACTGCTCGAGCACGCTGTTTAGAGCGCGGTCGAGGTAGCGTTCGGCGTTGTACGCCGGGATAACACAGCTGACCGTGGTTGACATGACTACCGACTCACTTCGGCGGCCATCGCCTTTACGGCGTCGGGTATCTGGTCGACCTCGCTACCCAGCTCGAGCCAGTATGCTGGCACTCGCTCCGCGAGCTCGGCGACACGATCGAACGCCCGCTGGCTCGGTCGCGGCAAGAACATTACGGAGGTCGGCGCGATCGCGAACAACGCTTCGGCCTTGGACGCGCGCCGATAGGTCGTCGCTTCACTGCGCACTACCCGCGGCAGCACGATTGCAGCGATCGACACCGAGCGCCGAAGGGCGCCCGGGAATACATCCTCCAAATAGAGAATCGATTTGTCCTCGAATTCCTGATGCGCCGGAACCGCGTGCGGTTTGAGATCCGGGAAGCGTTCGAGGTGATGGACGTTCAGTAGGCAAGAGGAGAACAAGCCGTGCCCCGTGTACCCACTTTCGGTGCTCTCGATGCCTACGAAGTCGTCGCCGAGATAGCTGAGTCCGGCGCGAAGGCATGCGACTGACGACGTCGACTTGCCTGCCCCACCGTTGCCGACGAACAGGATGCCCGTGTCACCGTCACCGATCAGCCCGGCGTGCACGAACTGAACGCCTTGTTCGTCGAGCCAAGCGGAGATCAGCTTGTGTTGCGGGCGCGCACGCTCGTCGAGGTATTGGCAACGAGCTGAAGACACACAGCCCACGATGCGGCTCGACGCCGTGTCTAGCCAGCTCACGCTCAAGTCGCGCCGCTCACAGACGTAACGGCCGTCCTCCGACACCCTCAGCAGGATCTCGACGTCATCATCGCGCCGGCGCTCGCGGCCGAGCTCTCCCGGAACTCCGATGCCGGTGGCGGACTCGTCCCATACCCGGATCGTGAGGTCGGGCCGCCCCGCGACCGGCATCACGAGATGGCTGAACGCGCGTCGCATCGTCCCGGCGAGCTCCGACCCGACGATCTCGACGCTCGCGCGAAACCCTGCAATGCCGAGATGGAATCGCGAAAAAGCCGCCGGATGGGACTCGCGGGCACGCGCGAAGTCCGCTTCCATCGAGCCGAAGGGCACTTGGTCTACCGGAACTCTTTGCTCGTCCGCTGTCATCTATGAAGCGTCGGCTCGTGTTGTTTGCGCGGTCGCGGTGGGACTGTCGGTTCCCAGGTGCGCCTGCTCTTGTTTTGGAGCCCGCTCGGCTGGTCCACGTCCTTGGTGGGCTTCGCCGACCCGTTCTGCAGGTCTCAAGCGTAGTTCAATTGCAGCTCGCCGTGATACCAGACTTTTACATAGTCACCTTTGCTCTCAATATGTTAGCGATCCGTTTGAGTCGGCAACCGGTTCGACGCAGCAGACTGGCGCAAGTACGTCACAACGTGTAGCGAACGACCACGCGCGCGACGCGGCCGTGCTCGGTGGACCACTGCACGAAACGCTCGCACACCTGTTTCGCGGTCGCATCGTCCGCGAGCTCGACCGGTTGCTCGGCGAAGCGAGCCTCTGCAGCCTCCTGCCCCGGCGTCACGCGGCTCGCGGTCCACGGCGTCTCGGAATCCGCGGTGCGAACGTAGAGCTCGACGTCGTTCACCGTCGCGGCGGCGGGAATCGTCGCGCATAGAGTCACGGGGCTCGCATCGGCCTCCGTGCAACCGCTCGAGGGCGCAGAGGTCGCCGGTGAGGTCGGCGGATCCGAAGCTTCGGCCGTGCTCTCACCAACCTCCGGTGTCTCGGACAACGCGGGCTTGCACGGCGGCACGCTCGCCATCACGACGACGCCTTGCAGCCCGATGTTGCGCAGGACGCTCGTTTCGATCTCGTTGTAGGCGCCGGTGAGCTGCCCCTCGGTGCGGCTCATCTGCTCGATCCGCGCGCGCAGCTCGGCCGTCACGAGGTCCTGCGCCGCGCGCCGGTGGTCGGCGATCCACTGCGACAGCGCGAACCCGCACACGCCGGCGCCGACGAGCATCACGGCGATCACGAGCTGCGGCAACCGGCTCTTGCTGCGTGAATTCGCCGCGCGCGCGCGCGCGGCCGCGTGCGCGAACGACGCCTTGAGCTGAAGGAGCGCGGCGAAGACAGTGGCGGTGGCTGCGATGATCGCAGCGAGCACTCCATCGGACATCGGCGAGCCTCCCGGGGCAGCGCATGAGGCTACACGGCGGCTCGCGAGGGAGCCTGCGAAGACCGTCACATCGGGGCGCGCCGACGACCACGACTTATGTCAGCCGCGACAGACCGCGGTAGAGGCGATCACTTCCCCGTCGAGCGCTTGGGTTTGACGCGCCGCCGGCCTTACCGAGCGGGCGCCGGCGCCGGCGGCGGCCGCGGCGCATCGCCTGCGCGCGTCTGATCGAACACCTTCGTCGCCATCGCGATCATGCCCGCGATGTCGCTCAAGTTCGCGGGCACGACGAGCGTGTTGCCCTTCTGCGCGAGGTTGCCGAACTGACGGATATAGTCCTCCGCGACACGCAGCTGCATCGCCTCGCGCCCGCCCGTCGCGCTCACGGCCTCGGCCACGCGGCGCAGACCCTCGGCTGTCGCCGTCGCGACCGCGAGGATCGCCTCGGCCTCGCCTTGCGCCTCGTTGATCTGCTGTTGGCGGGTGGCCTCGGACTGCTTGATCACGCGCTGCTTGTCGCCCTCGGCTTGGTTGATCTTCGCGTCGCGCTCGCCTTCGGACGTCAAGACCACGGCGCGCTTCTCGCGCTCCGCGCGCATCTGCTTCTCCATCGCGGACAGCACGTCGTGCGGCGGGTTGATGTTCTTGATCTCGTAGCGCAGCACCTTCACGCCCCACGGCTCGGTCGCTTTGTCGAGCTCGCTCACGACGTTCACGTTGATCTTCCCGCGCTCCTCGAACGTGCGGTCGAGGTCGATCTTGCCGATCTCGCTACGCAATGTCGTCTGCGCGAGCTGCGAGATCGCGAAGTTGTAGTCCGAGATGCCATACGACGCACGCGCGGCATCGAGTATCTGTAGATACAGAACCCCATCGATTCCGACCTGCACGTTGTCCTTCGTGATGCAGATCTGCTCCGGAATGTCGACCGCGCGCTCCTTCAAGCTGTGCTTGTAGGCGATGTTCTCCATGAACGGCACGAGGATATGGAAGCCGGCCGACAGCGTGCGGCTGTACTTCCCGAGCAGCTCGACGATGAACGCGCTCTGCTGCGGGACCACGATCAAGGTCCGGCGCAAAGCGAAAATGACGAGCAGTGCCGCCGCGACGCCGATGATCAACAAACCTTGGTTCATGGATGCTCCGAATGGCTAGTGAGTGCCGCGGATGTGCAGCGTGAGCCCATCGACCGATTCGATTCTGCCTTCCTCGCCTGCCGGGATCGCATTCTTGCCAACGTTCAGCGCAGTCCACGACGCGCCGCGGTACTCGATGCGCGTCGACTTGCCCGGCGCGAGCTCCTCGGGAATTCTCACGAGCTGATGCACGTCACTTTCGACCTTGCCGTGGGGCCGGTTCTTGAGCTTCGCATAGATCTGCTTGCGCATCGTGACCACCGCGGCGATCGCCAACGCCGCGAACAGCAGCCATTGAAGCCAGCCCGGTAAGTTGATCCCGAGCATGCCGATGAGCCCGACCACGATCGCGGCCGCGCCGATGAAGATCAGGAAGAACTGTGCGTCGATCGCAAACAGTTCGATGGCGAGCAACAGCGTGCCGAGCACGAACCAAGTCCACCACTGCATGTTTGCACCTCTTCTGCGAACCGCCGGGGCTTCTCGCCGGCGGGATTATCGCGGCGGCCGCCCCGCGATCACAAGCGCCGTCGCGGTGGCGCCGTTTTCAGCGCGCGGCGGCCGAGCCGCTCGCGGCGGCTTAAGCGCCGCGGCGGGGCTTCGCGGCCCCGTCGAGCTTCGCGACCAGCGTCTTCGGCGCCGTGAGGCGGTAGCTACGCTCGACGACGCTCGCGACCTCGCGCCAATCGACGCGCCCACGGTCGAGCCGCAGCCCAAACCAGCCGCGCGGCCCAATGTACGCGGGCAAGTAGTAGCGCTCGGGGTCTCGGCGCGCGCGATCCACGTTCTCGCCGAGCTCCGACTTCACGCAAACCGATACGATTCCGTCGCCGTGGTGGTCGTCGAGGAAATACGCGAACACTTTGCCGCGCACGCGGTAGGTCGCATGACTGCCGCTCAGCGCCCGCTCGGCGCTCGGGAGTGCGAGGCAAACGTCGCTCACCTTCGCGAGTGTCTTCTCGTTCTTGCTCATGCACGTCCTCCGCCGAGCTTTCGCCATCGACGACGGCGCCCAACAACGATCGCTACCGCCACTCGAGTCGGGGGCGCTACATCCGCTCCGGCGCCTCGATGCCGAGCAGCCCGAGCCCGCGCGCGAGCACGCTCGCAGTCAACGCGCAGAGCTTGAGCCGCGACTCGCGCGTCGCGTCATCGGGCGCGCGAAGCACGGGGCAACTCTCGAAGAACGCAGTGAACGCGGTCGCGAGATCGTAGAGGTAACCGGCGAGCCGGTGCGGCTTCAGCGTGTCCGCGGACTCGAGCACCGCGGCGCCGAAGCCGAGCAGCTCGAGCCCAAGCGCGCGCTCCGCGGGCTGGGCGAGCGCGACGGGCGCCTGGGCGGTCGCGGCGGCGACGCCGGTCTCCGTCGCCTTGCGGAAGATCGAATGGATTCGCGCGTGCGCGTATTGAAGGTATGGCCCGGTCCTGCCCTCCGCCGCGAGCATCCGGTCCCAGTCGAAGACGTAGTCCTTGATCCGATCGTTCGCGAGGTCCGCGTACTTTACGGCGCCGATGCCGATCTTCGGCGCGAGCGCGCGTCGTGCGGCCGGATCGAGCGTCGGATCGCGCTTCGCGGTCTCGGCGTCGGCGCGCTCGATCGCCTCGGCGAGCAGAGCCGCGAGCGAGACGGTGTCGCCCGCGCGCGTCTTGAGCATCTTCTTGTCGGTGCCGAGGATCGAGCCGAACGCCACGTGCTCGGCGCGCGCCGGCGGCTCGAGCCAGCCCGCGAGTTCGCCGGCCGCGAATACCATCGCGAAGTGCTGTGTCTGCGGCGCGCCGACGACATAGAGCAGACGCGTGCCGTGCAGCGTCCGCGTCCGGTAACGCAGAGCGGCGAGATCCGTCGCGGCGTAGCCGTAACCGCCATCCTGCTTACGAACGATCAGCGGCAGCGGCTCGCCCTCGCGGTTCGTGAAACCCGGCACGAAGACGCAGAGCGCGCCGTCGTTGATTGTCGCGATTCCGCGCTGCTCGAGGTCTGCCGCAACCTCCGGCAGCATCGGGTTGTAGAAGCTTTCGCCACGCAGGTCGTCGTCGCGCAGCAGCACGCCGAGCCGGTCGTAGTTGTCGTTGAAGTGCTTCTTCGAGATGTCGATCAGCTCACGCCAGAGCGCAAGCGTGTGCGCGTCTCCGGCTTGCAGCAGCACCACGCGCCGGCGCGAGCGCTCCGCGAACTTTGGATCCTGATCGAACTTCACGCGCGCGTTGCGGTAGAACGCGCTGAGCTCGCCGACGTCGGAGTCCGCTCCGCCCGTCTCGCCCTGGCCGAGATCGACGAAATGCTCGATCAGCATCCCGAACGGCGTGCCCCAATCGCCGACGTGGTTTTGGCGCACGACCTCGTGGCCGAGCGCGTCGAGAATGCGGCCGAGCGCGTCGCCGATGATCGTCGAGCGCAGGTGGCCGACGTGCATCTCCTTCGCGACGTTCGGCGCCGAGTAGTCGAGGATCACCTTGTCGCGCTTCGCGGCGAGCGGCACGCCGAGACGCGGGTCCGCGGCGAGAGCAAGCGCCTCGCGCTCGAGAAAGTCGCGCGCGAGCGTGACGTTGATGAACCCGGGCCCCGCAATCTCGACGCGCTCGCTGATGCCCAGCAGATCCAGCTTCGCGACGACGGCCGCGGCGATTTCGCGCGGCGCTCGCTTGAGCGCCTTGCCGAGCCCCATCGCGAGATCGGCCTGGTAGTCCGCGCGCTCGGAGCGGCGGACCATCGGATCGACGCCCGCGTGCTCGGCTCCGAATGCGGCCACCACGGCGGCCTTCAGCCGCTCGGCCAGGAGAATCCGCGGGTCTGCCATCTCGTTCGCCTTGGGGTATGGCGCGAATTATACGGTCAGCCGCCGTGGCACACGTATGCGCGTCGAGGAGACCGGCACGATCCGCGAGGCGCTCGTGGGCATCTAAAAAACGCACCGCACTCAAGGTGTTGGGCGACATGGCGGCGCTGCCGGATAACGCTGCATCAATCGATCGTCGCGACGCGCCTGCGTCGAGCCACCGCTATGAGCACCTCGCGCGCAGAAGAATCATCTCATGCGCGCGACCAAGAGCCGGTCGCCAGATTTTGTTAAATCGCGATCGATCGCTCAGTGCGCGCGCAGAACACTCGTCTAGGCGCTCGCCGCCTCGCGAGCAGCAAACCAGAGTGCTCGAACCGCTCGTCGCTCGCTCACGAAAAAAGGTCTGACGTCTCCCGGACTAGCGTCCGGAGCGCTACGCGATATGATTGCGCTGCAAACAAGAAGAGCTGTTGCGCCGCGCCGGCGGATGATTTTCCGGCGACAGTGTAATCGGCCATTTCGACATGCCCTTTCGCTCATCGCTGTTCGTGACTGCAGCGCTCCTCGGCGCGCTGCTTGCGCCGCGTTTTGCGCTCGCCCAGCACGCATTCGAAGACGAGATCCTTGCGTACGAGGCGCAGGACGCCGTAAATCCGCCGCCTCTCGGCTCGGTCGTAGTGACGGGCAGCTCTTCGATCGTAAAGTGGACGACGATCCAAACCGATCTCGCGCCGCTCGATGTCATCGCGCGCGGTTTCGGCGGCAGCACGACCGACGATCTCGACTACTACCTCAATCGCATCGTGCTCAAGTATCAGCCTCGCGCCGTCGTGATCTACGAAGGCGAGAACGACATCGACAACGGCCAAACGCCGACGTACGTCGCGAACCGGATGGCAGGGATCCTCGCGCGAATCACGGCGGCGCTACCCAATGCACGCGTCTACGTGATCTCGATCAAGGCGAGCCCGGCGCACATTCAATTCTGGGCGGGGTGGGAGACTTGGGCGAACCAGCTGCTGGCCGCCCTGTGCGCGACCGACGCGCGCTACAACTACATCGATGTCGCGTCGCATCTCGTCACTTCCAACGGTGTGCCGATTCCCCAGTACTACGACACCGATGGCGTCCATTTGACCTGGCAGGGGTACCAAGTCTGGACGGCCGCCGTCCGCCCGGTGCTGCTGC
>Ga0326726_10002352_pt1 | contig 17400 bp, 17 predicted proteins | sample MHFenrmetagenome_2_FD_207603 | JGI IMG/M metagenome (GOLD analysis project Ga0326726, IMG submission 207603) | Lab enriched peat soil microbial communities from Michigan Hollow, Ithaca, NY, United States - MHF15MN | ecosystem: Environmental > Terrestrial > Soil > Wetlands > Peat | place: USA... | reverse complement strand
TTGGGTAGGATGTTACAGAACGACGGGGAACCCGCCTGCCAGGGTTAAACCTATAACGCCTTAAAAGATAAAAAACACTTGACTGGAATAAACAAGGAAGTAACATGCGAAAATTTGCGTTGAGAAGGTTAGGATTCAGGACAAATTGTTACCAGACAGACCAACGGTAGGTGACCAAAAGTCGTTTATTTCTCCCGGTAATCACTATCATGGTCAATCGTAATGCCCTTAAAAAGGCTCCTCTCACAATAACCACGGTGATTATTTCAAAGAGAAAGCGCGATTAATGAATCCCCTTTTTTAATCATAGTGCTTAATGAACGTATCCGCGTTCAGGTGTACCTCTTGCCCTTCCTTTGCATTGTTTTTAGCCAATGCTCTATGATGTAAACGGAGACACTTCTTAAATCATTTGCCAAAATCTTCCCGCGGGTTTTTGCCACCCGCACCGCTCCCATTGAAACACCGGCAACTCTTGCGATGTCTCGATCAGTGTAAGTGTAGATTTTCTTAGTCTCACCTTTTTTCATTCTTTCCCCCCTTTTAATCACAACGTCTAAATCTGATTTTACCTTACCATAAAATTTCGATTTTTCTTATTGAATTCTTTTGAAGCTTAGGGCAGGCACTCACTTCCCATCCCGCTACCACAGGTTACTGATTTCACCTACAACTCTGCAATAGTGAGTTGATCTTAGAGTTGATGATTACCGAAGGAAATAAACAAAAAAGGCAGAGCCGAATGACCCTGCCTTTAATCTTTTATTAAATTTTTTCAATTCAGAGGTTCCCGTTAGGCGGGGGCGTTATTTCTTTTCTGCAAAAGCACAAAATCCCTGTTGGCCATCACGCTCACCGTACTACTGAGAAAGGGTAAAATCCAAAGTCCGTGCATGAGAAATACTCGTCTTTCCCCTCGTATGTGCCTCTGGGATTTCTGAAAACAGTTAGACAATATTCAAGCCCCCAGAGATTGTTTTGAAACTGCTGGCACTCCATATCGCCATCAATCCGGGTCTTACCCGTATCGGAGAGATTTGGTCTTCCTCCGCGATAAGTCAGTTCCCCATTCTTCTTTTTGTCATACCACCATTGATGACTATCCCTACCGATTCCTGTTATCGTCCGACCGAAGTTCAGTCTCTTGATCTCTTCTCCGGTCAGCTGATTTTCCTTGAACGCAGGGAAATATCCTGATGGTTGCCCTTCTACCCCTGCCTTGATTAGGCCTTCCGCAACCCGATCGGCGACAGCTCGGTCCTTGAAAGGGAAAAAATACATGATTTCTGGCAATCTGAGTTCACCAAATGGCCACCACCACTCTTCTTTTTTATAAGTTTCCAGTGCAGCCCGCGCCTCCTTCTCGCGGCCGAGCAGACCATAGATAGATGCAAGCCAGGGAACACTGGAAGTAAATTCAGGGTTAATTCTACGCGCCTTCTCAATCAAGTTTGCCGCCTCTTCCAGGTTCCCCATGCAGAACTGGGCGACCCCAAGTAAAAACAAATAGCGGCTTGGATTGTGCGGGTCGAGCCGAATCGCCCGATCGATGAAATCGATTGCCTCCTTCGTTTTGCCAGTGTTTAACAAAACAAAGCCCATTCCTGAACTACAAGCGGGGTCGTTGGGATCCAAAGCGAGCGCGCGTTCGGCTTCGGAAACCGCCTCACCATGCAGACGCAGGTAAAGATGAAGATCGGCATTGACTAAATGAGCAATGGATGTGGGATTCTTCATGGCCTGTTTGAGATATTGCCCCACCCGCAAACGAGTCTCAAGCCACGAACCTCCTAACACCTTGGCCCATCCGGGAGTCACAGTTCCCATCCCATAGGCTAAAGCCAGGGCCGCATACGCCCGTCCATAGTTCGGATCCAACCCGATCGCCCTTTTGAAAGAATGAACCGCCCAGGCCAAATCATCTGGTGTCATCCGGAGATAATGCACCCAGCCTCGTAAGAATTCATCATAGGCCTCTACGTTATTCGTTCCTTTCTGAACTATTATTTGTTTTTCGCTTCCGGTCAGCTTCACCGCCAAGGCAGAGACAATCTTCTGGGTAATCTCATCCTGCAAAGCAAAGATCCTGTCCATTCTTCCGTCATATCGTTCCGCCCAAAGATGATGGCCACTTAAGGCATCTACAAGCTGGGCATTGATGCGGATTTCGTTACCGGCTCTGCGGACACTTCCTTCCAGGACGTAACGCACCCCGAGTTCTTCGGCCACTTGTTTAATCTTTACGGGTTTCCCCTTATAAGTGAAAGTTGAATTCCGGGCAATCACCATGAGACCAGAAATTTTGGATAAGTCGGTTATTAAGTCCTCGGTCATCCCATCACTGAAATATTCCTGCTCCTTATCTTCACTCATGTTGACAAAGGGCAATACCGCAATGGATGGCTTATCCGGCAAAGGGAAAGCCATCTTTTCTTTGGAGGCAGGTTCGATCCGTGGTGCACGCAAGTAGAAGTTCCATACAACTCCTCCGGCCACCAAGGCCAATACAACCGCTGCTGCAACAGCTTTCCATCCCCATCTTGTTTCTTTTGGTTCTTTCTCCCCAATAACTTTACCAACAGCCTCTGGCCCCATTAGGACCTTGTATGCTCGAACTGGATCAGGAATGTTCTTAACAGTCTGCTTTCCCAGGTACTGGTAACCCACCGACAGCTTGTTCTTGACCTGGTCAAAACCAGTACCTGATATGCAGATGCCTCCTGCTTCAGATAGGCTCTCTAAACGGGCTGCAATATTGACTCCGTCTCCCAAGATCTGCTCTCCATCCTCAATGACATCTCCGAGGTTGACACCGATCCGAAATTCCATCTTTCGATTTTCAGGAAGATCAGCATTTCGAGTTTTCAGTTCCTTCTGAATCTCGACAGCACACTCAACCGCATCCACCACACTCCCAAACTCAGCCAGTACATTATCTCCAGGAGCATCCACTACCCGACCACGATGATGTCGAATCAGGTCAGTCATTACCTCTTTGTAAGCATTTAGGGTACGGACTGTCCCTTTTTCATCTTCGCCCATGAGGCGGCTGTAACCCTTCGCATCTGCACTGAGGATGGCAGTTAGCTTGCGTTTAACTTCTTGGGTGGTCATGGAATTCTCCAAAGATTAGTTGGGAGGTTGGTTTAAATCCCTATGGTTTGGATAAGAGTCTACTAATTTTGGATAAAAACTTCAACAAGAATTATCGATTACGGGATGAAAGGTTGTACGGATGCACGACTTTGAACAATCAAGACTTCAGCAAGAAGTCTTCATTTTCCCAAGATCCCGCTGATCAAAAAAACCATGTTGAGACTTTCACCTACAAATCTTCGTTCTGAGGAATTGGTTGGATTGATGATTACTCGAAGAAATCTTCACCTCTCTTTTCCCGAAGCTCTCTATCTTTGGGAGAAACGGGCTGATTCATTGACAAAAAGCTATTTTCTATTAATAATAGTTGGGTAAAATTCCTAAGTGAATTAAAAAGGATGTTACCTGCTATGAAAACAATATGCCGATTAATCATTGCATGTATAGTATTTTGTTGGTCTGCGCATGCTGGTGCTCATGACAACTTCTCACGAGTTTGGGAGGCAGGCCTCGCGCTTATCCGGGTGCATGTCGAAGATAGAGATGGATTCTGTCTTAGCTATGGGCAGAACTATCAAGCAAAACAAAAAGACCTGCGTTCTCAGCTGTCGGAATATGAATACAAAGAAGATGTTGTGGATCCCATAGGAAACAATGTTATGTCTTATGCGGTAATTTCCGATGATATTGTTCTTGTAAAAGCTTTTGCGGAAAAGGGCGCAAGCCTGACAAAAGTACATGATGGAACACTTTTCCATCTGGCCGCCGCCTATGCATCTCCCCCAATTTTGGATTTCCTTTTATCAAAGGGTTTAACCCCCGATGAGAAAGATGGACATGGTGGAACGCCTTTAATGGTAGCAGCAGGAGATAATCGGATCGATGCAGTTAAATGGTTTATAGCCCACGGAGCAAATGTTAATGCTCGAACAAATGATGGGGGCACAGCCCTTCTTTACTCAACCTGTTGCAAAGACAAGAAATTGATACGGTATCTCATCCAGTCTGGCGCTGAATTGACGGATAAAGCAATTAAGGCGTGTCGAACAATTGGGATAGATTTAGAGAAAGAATCAAACCTGGCACAACAGCCAGCACAATAAACAGCACGGCTAAACTTAGTTACTGGTAGTAACAAAGCGTAAAACACGCGTAAAGCTGAAACACTCTTACAGGAAGTACTAAACGATTTTCCTTTTTCTAATTTTTTGGAGCAGATTGATAGTAAAATTTGGCGACTTCACCTACAAGTCTTCACTTTAAGAAAACCTCAAATTTAACGATTTCGGGTAGAAATATGCATAATGAAAAGGCTCAGATACCCAACCCCTGATAAGCTTCCTTTCGAGATCGATCAGGAGTGTTTATTCTCTTACTCAGAGGATGACGATGGCATTTAAGTCTTTTATAGACCTTTGGGGCATGATTCACGGTCAAGGGATTCGGAATAAGAAGAGACAGACAACGATGGCGATAATCTGAGCAATCAAATTCAAAACATAGGTTCGCCCGACTATCTGGTCAGAAGCGATAAACTCCTCTTTGTCCGAAAATAAGTATTTTCCCATTGAAGCTACCCTAAAATTGAATATCGATTTACTTTTTAAAGAACTTCTTCCTCCACAATCCTGCAATACCGATTAATCCGGACCCAAGGAGGAGCATGGTGGAGGGTTCGGGGACTGCTGTAACTGCAAAGGTGCTGAAGTCCTTGCCCTCGAACATTCCCGCGGGTGTGGTGGTTGAGTAAATCAACCAGAACGGCGATAGCGTATCTTGGTCCCACACGAGGCCGAAATCGTCGGTGCCACTGATGAGAAACTGTACCCCGGTTACTTCCCCCCCAATAATTTGCTCATATATAGTCGGCGAATATGCGTGATGCGTAATGAATCCTACCTCGGCGACAGAATATGAGTGCCCGTCGATAGTCAGATTAATCGAAGTCAGGGAATTAATGTTTGCGGTAGTAGAGGCAGCGTCGTAAATAATGGTTCCGGTAACGGGGTCAGTCGGTGCACCTGATCCGAAACCCGATACCGTAAAATCAACCTCTATCGGGATAGCATGTGCCGGGATTGCTCCTGCCGCCAAAAACAGTATTACAACTCCTATTATGCCTATGTTCCTCAAATTGTAAGAACACATCTTAAACCCCCCTTTCTTTATTTAAGATAAGCAAAGCAGAAAAGCCGAACTACCTTGGATTCATCCTTCGGCAGCTCGGCCATCTTTCCAAAAAGACCCGCCGCTTTCCGCCCCCTCCTCACGGGGGGTTTGGCTTTATCGAGGACAAATAAAAAGCCTCCAAAGGGACGAAGAATCCCCTGGAGGCTTTATATTGACACCTTCTGGATTCTACTTTTCATGATTCTCTCCAAATGCTTAGAGGTTGGGTTGTTAGGTTAATTCTTCGCCAGATCTGCGGTTTTTTAAATTTCCCCTTTAGATTTGCAAGCAATCTTAATGCCAGGTGCTGTCGATTGCTGTAAGTAGATGATAATTTGAGACAATTCTGGACCACCGGCAATTTTCACGAAACACAATAGTGGAAAATGTTTTCATAAAAGTCCTGAATCTATTCCTCAAAAGTGTGAAAAAGTTCTTCCACACTTTTTCATTGATTTCGATGTGAAATACTGTATTTAAAAGGGAACGGAGCAAAACGCGATTACAGGAAGTAACCAACGACCCCGCCTGTCCCTTTCCATACAGCGTAGAAATCCTGGATAGCTGGGCATAAAACGTAACGACAGGAGTCCAGAACCCACGGTTTTTTCTGCAAATTTTAGAATGATTCTAATAGCTTCAACACCGGAAAAAGAGGGTTCTGGATAAATACCACACTACATACTTTAATGAAATCCAAACCGTTTCCTTCAAAGATAGAAAGTTAAGGAATGAACCCATTGCCCCATCCTTACGTTTTCTGTTGAATGGAGATGAACTTCCATACAGTTTTAAGTAAGGATGGCAAATAAAGCTGATATTAGATTTATAGGTGCGGCTTTCACTTGGCCATGGATGTTCGTGATTCGCGATAAGGAACTTTCCATATCAAAAATAGTCCAAAAACGGAGAGCCGTTGTAAAAAATTTGCCACATTCCAGCTTTGATTAAATAATAAGAATTTAAAAATAATATTGAATTATCATCTAGTTATAATAGTTGACGCTGTTTGGCATTAAGAATGCATAACCCCCCTCCATTATAAGGAGGTGCTTCCCCATGAAGAAACTAACAAGAATTTTCCTTCCCGTTTTTGTTTTATGTACTGTTTTATTTCTCTCTCTTACTGCAAGCGCGCAGGAGGATCCCAGCAAAACTGAATTGAAAAAGGCTCTCCAATCGAAGGACGTACAACAGGAACTGGAGGAGCCAGATGGGGCAAGTTTCACCTTGCTGCCTGATAATAGTTGGAGGCTATTTGGCATAGGAACAGGAACGTATGATTTTAATGATCCCGATGATATCAATGGGGCAACCCAGGAAGCAATGCTAAACGCTAAAGCACATCTATCGAAATTTATGAAAGAGAGCATTACATCAGATGAGGCACTTAATAAGCTTACTCAGAAAAAGAGAACCCTTGTGAAACAAAGTGGCGGTGATGAAAAATCGGTTAAATTAGATGACACAAAAACCATCGCCCATCAAATTGAGAACTCTTCAGATGCAATTCTCAAGGGTGTCATAGTTCTTGAATCAACCAAAACGCCATCCGCCGCTGGAGGAGGAAAAGTGGTCGTGAAAGTGGGCCAAAGTTCAAAAAGCTTAGGGGTAGCCGGAAGAGTGAAAAGCGATCTGCAAAACGAAACACCCTATCCAACAATTAAGGCTGGGGAGAAGATGTCCCCCCAAGAAGATACGGTTGAGAGAAAACGCTCAAAATCGGATTTCTAACTATTTTGGTATTTCTGCAGGCTATGAAAAAGGGAGCTTTACTGCTAACGATCTTCTTATTAGGCATTGTTTTTGTTGCATCGTGCCTATTCGCTGCTTCCGAACCCTGGGGTTCATTAAACAAAGCCCGGTCTAAATATCCAGAATTATTCACTCCCGGGATTGTTCGGCAGATGACGATTGGTGGGGTAGCATCCTATGTTGTCTGCGGATCGGCAGAGCGGTTTTTTAAAGACCCAAGAGACGAATCCGACCAAGATTTATTTGCTGAGGCGGAATTATCGGCCAAATACAACCTTCTAAAGTTCCTCAGCAATGCACAAGAAAATACCTCAATAACCCTCTCAATTAGTGAGTTTACAAATCTGTATTGGTGGCCTGAGCACGATATATACTATGCACTCTTTGCAGTCCCAGTAAAGAATGTGTCTATCCTAAAAAACAACTCATCTCCTAATGCAACATCAATACAGGCCAAAATCGTTTCGCCACCCGTAGACACAGATACCACAACTACAAGCGGCACTTCGCTAACCTCAGAAAATTACTCCCAACCCTCCACCGAAGAAAACAATAAGGCGTCGATTCAGTGTATCAATGAAGGTAAAACCATCTCAACTTGGCTCAAGCTTGCGGAGGGGGATTATCAGAAAGGGAACTATGATAATGCATACCTCCATTACACGAAACTAATTGATTGCTACGGTGAACACTCCTTGACGCCTGAAGACAGGATTTTGTGGAGGGTCGCCAAGTGTGCAGAACTCATTGGCAATTTGGATGCGGCTTTAGCTCACTACAAAAAGCTGACAGGCATTGAGTACCTGTCTTCTAAGTTTCGTCAGAAGGCTCAAGAAAGAGTATATGAGCTATCAATAAACAACACGAAATAGGGTCACATTTCATGAAACGTTTCCATAAGAAGCTTAAAGGCTTATTGCTCATCTTTCTTCTGAATATAGTTTTGCCTAATATTACATTTGGCGCCCCTGGCATTCTTATTAGGGAGGTATCTGGTGCCGGCGCGACACCTGAGTTGGCAATTTGTCATGCCCTGATTGAAGCTTTACAGCAGGTCTATGGGGTGGAACTGAAAGCAGTTCAGGAGTTGAAAAGCGAAACTTCAAAACTAACCGCGCAGACATTCGAAGGAAAAGACGTAACAAGGACATCCCAAAAATCGTTAAGCGAAAACATTTTATCAAAAGCAAAGGGAATTGTTAAATCCTATTCGGTGCTACAATCCAGTCTACGAAAAGACGGGATGTTTGAAGCATTACTAAGGGTTGAGTTTCCGGTCTATAGTCCGCTAGGGCAAGACAGGTCACCTATGCGAACAATGGCCGTTCTCCCTTTTAGGATTGGTTTGATATTGGCTAGACAGGATGATTCTCGGATCCTTGCCGAGTTTTCTTTCCAATTAAATCAGAAACTCGTTTCTCAAATGACACAAGCAAGGAAATTCCGAGTCCTTGAAAGGGAATATCTAAGAGAGTTCTTTACCGAACAGCAGATTCTCGAATCCGGCGAATTACCTGTTACAGAAATGGTTAGGCTCGGTCACCGCCTAGGTGCTGACTATATTCTTGTGGGAACCATTGCGGATTATAAGATGACGGAACAGACCAAAGAATACTATGGAGTCAAGGCTACCAAGCGTTTTGTTTCTCTTGTTGTTGATTATAGGGTAGTTGAGGTTGCTCATCAAGAAATACGATGGGCAAACACATACAAGTTTTTTGGCGATAATGCTAACATAAACCCTCCCGGCGGAAGCGTCTCGGAGATTCGTCAAACTCTCTTCGATGAGGCCGCGGCATCAATGGTGACAGAAATATTGAATGTAATCTACCCCATCAAGGTCATGGCCGTTTCTTCTCCTAATGAGATCCTTCTGAATCAAGGGGGCATTCGCGTTAAGGAGAATGATCTTTTTGACGTATTCACTCCAGGCCGCGAGATCCACGACCCTGACACGGATGTGCCAATGGAGGTGGACGGATCGAGGATTGGCACAATAGAAATCACGAACGTATTACCAAAATATTCCATAGGCAGGATCATTCAAGGACAACTTAATAAGGTATCACCTAATGCGATCTGCCGTCCTATAAAAAAAGTGTCCGAAGCATCCTCTCTGTATGAAGAGGAGAGACCGGTTCCACCCGGATCCAGTGAGAAACCAGTAAACTGGTAATTCTCATAGAAGGAGGCATAAAATGAAAAAAACCAATCTTTATCTAGTAGGAATCCTTCTCTGTTTAACGTTATCGTCTGTCGGATGGGCAGGCCCTGTTTTTCAGCCTTATCCAAGCATAATGCAACCCTTGCTTGGCGACATTGCCAACAAACAACCCCAAAAAGCCTTTGAGCAAATCTCGAAGAAAGTTGATGGTGTTGATAAAATCCTTTACTTGCAAGAACGGGGAAGGATTTCAACCCTTATTGGTAATTATGACGTAAGCACAAAAGACTTTAATCAGGTCAAAGAACTCTATGAAAGCAACTCCATGAGGCCTATCATTTCAGTGTCTGACACTGCCACCAATGTAGCGAGCATCGTCACAAATGACAATATTATACCCTATGCAGGTGAATTCTATGAATGGGTTTTTGTACATACATACCAGATGCTAAATTATCTTAACAACCAAGACATCCAAGGGGCTATGGTTGAAATGCGCAACGCAGCTAATTTGCAGAAAAGAGCGGAAGAACAGCATGAAAAGGAAATGATCCAAGCAGAAGACAATGCCAAGAAAAATGGTATTAGTAGAGCTGAAATTGAAAAACAGTTTGATAAACCCTATGCTGAAATGGAGCTAGCAGCAAGCAAGGTAAAAAACTCCTTCCAGAACGCCTCTACCTATTATATTTCAGGCGTTCTCCGAGAAATGGCGAATGATAACGATGCTTATATTGATTACAAAAAAGCATGGGAAATTTGCCCGGAAAATAAATATATAATACAGTCGCTTTATCGCCTTGCAAATGACCAAAAAAGAAACGACCTCCCAATGCTTCGCGATAAATATGGAAGAATGAACATACCAAGTAGTATTGATACTGCAAAAAAGGGGAGACTTGTGGTGCTGTATGAAGATGGATTTGTGCCTCCTAAGGACCAAATTAAACTTCCACTTCTAATTGCCGGTAAAATATACACCATAGCAATGCCTTACTATAAATCTGAATGGAAGGACCCTGTCCAAATTAATATTTATGACGGGAACAATGTAATTGGACAAACAGAGTCCATATGTCTGGTTAGATCTCTTGCGGTTAAAGCATTGAAAGAGAAATACTTGAGCATCTGTATCAGGCAAGCTCTCCGACTCGTTGCAAAAGATCAAATACAACGAGCGGCGCAGGCGAAGGGCGGTATTCTTGGGAAATTGGCGGTCGGCACAGTAGATGCCGCCATAACAAATGCAGACGTTAGAAGTTGGCTCACGCTCCCTGACAATCTTCAGGTAGCGGATTTTTGGTTTCCTTCGGGAAGCTATTCCATTGCGTTTGGTGTAAACCCAACACCTGGCAATAGAGTTGATGTTAATATAAAGTCAGGGCAAACACATTTTCTTCATGTAATTAATACTGGGAGGGGTTGGTATACGACAATGATAAATCCATACGATACGGTTAGGCAACCAATCGTAACGAAATCTTCAGCTTCAAAGTAACAAGGTGAGGATAAGCTGTTATGAAATGTTTGAATCGCACTCCATGCTCTATTTTGATGCTTTTAACTATAACACTGTTAGGATGTGCAGCGGTAAAGCCCATTACAACATATAATGTGGTTCTTTATAATCATGGACGCGACAGCGGGGTGGAGATTAGGGGAGATTTAAGGTCAGGGGTGCCTTTGGATGTTGGCCGAATAGTGAATGACGAGTTCAAGGGTTGCGCTTTTCGTATTACTGATTTGCGAAATAATAAAGCACAAAACGGTATTTGGAAAATACAATCGACAATATTTAATAAAAACAGTGGTACTCTCAATATTCAATACCGATTCTCATGGTTTGACGAAAATGGAATGGAAATAGACCCAAATACCTCAGTGTGGCTCACCCAACAGTTATATGGGAAGGATTCCAAAACTGTAACAGGGGTAGCGCGGAGTTCTCGTGCAAGTGCGTTTAAGATATTCTTGAGAGAAATAGAATACGGGAGCTAATTATGAAAACTGCATTCAGATTCATTGTCTGTATCTTAATGTTTTTTGGTGCCGCGTGTGCATCAGCACCCGTCACCGTCACCTATGAGGATCCTGGATCAGCCCAACCGCTTACCACAAATTTTACCTTTTCTGATTTGAATACAATTGCATCAGCCATGGTAGATGATATGCTTTCCCACCCTGCAACAGTAGAAATGACGGCAAAGCGACGGCCTTTAATAGTTATTTCTGACGTTATGAATGAGACAGATCAGCACGTGGATACAAAATCAATCACAGATACTATTCGGACTCAGGTTCTTAGATCGGGAAAATTTCGTTTCACAGACATAGACACCCGTAGGAAAAGAGCAGAGGAATTGGAATATCAACATGAAAGCGGTATGGTAAAGGAATCCACTGCGGCGGCCAGAGGACAGGAAATAGGAGCAGAATATATGGTTACAGGCAGGCTTGTTTCTTATGTGGTACGGACGAACAGAATTATTCGCAAGGATTATAAGTTTACGATGGAATTACATAATATTCAGACGGGGGTTATTGAGTGGGCAAATGAAAAGCCTCTCAGCAAGCAGCAGAAACGCCCAATGGTCGGTCTCTGATGCCTCTCTTGTTTGCTGACATGAAAAAATTAACGCGAACAGATAACAAAGAAAATAGTAGCTACAGGGTGGAAATTATTCGCTGCCCTTCGCCATAATTCTTTTTCTCTTCCTGTCATAATTCAAGCCCTCCTATTTGGAGACTACAAGACAAATTCAATGCCATTTTATGTAGTTGAAATAAATTAGTCAACAAGGCTTTATACCAAGAAATGAGGCTTCCAAAGATAAATAATTTTTAATTTCGGAGGGCCTTTTATTTGACCAAAATTTGACTATTTCATTCTTATTTTGACTTTTTCCCTTATTTTGGTTATTTTGCTTATACAAGCAAACAATAAATGAAGTTAAATAGTTAAGTGATCTTAGGCAGTTATTAAAAATTTGCTCCTTGCTCTTAAAATCCCTCGGTGGTCCCCCACCGTGCCGGTTCAAGTCCGGCCCTAGGCACCATGAAAATAAAGGGTTTGCGGGAGATAGCAGGTTTAATACGTAAGCCCTTTTTTCTTGTATTAGCCCGTCCATTCCCCACTTAGTCCCCACTTCTTCGATCCAAAAAATGGACTGTAGAGCAAGCGTGACTCCAGGTAGCCCTGGCAAAAATAATTGGAATGGATGAGATGAGATAGTCAATTGGAGGCGAAGGTTCTTTCTCGGTATCAAGAAATTTAAACTGGCTCTCCTTGAATATGGCAGTTACCACCCTCTCCTACCAGACCTCCCACCCAAACTCACTCCCATAACGCCTCCCAACAAAGCGGTAGGCGGTGCCGAGCCAAGAGTCAATAAACCTATTTATCAGGCTGGTTCTCAGTAGAGGAAAGTGGGCTGGGACTCTGGGTGGAAGGCATTCCATATACCTTATGAAGCGGCCCTTATACTCTTTATGTTCCTGTTGACCTCATAAATCCATCCTGATAAACTCCCTGATAATTTCGCGGTGGGGTTCATATAGTGAAATGCGACCGCTGTGGTAGAGCCATGGCTTACGAACAATTCTACGGTAGCCAAGAACATTTTTGGGGATGGAGATGTATCTTCTGCGGGGAGATTGTTGATGATGTGATTATAGAGAACCGGCGATGGCTTAAGAAAGAAATTGTGTCTGACATCAAAAAGGCCCGGAGCGCCCTCGGCAAGAAGTAAGGGACTCATTACATGTAGGGAATCACACGGATCTAACACATTCTGGACCAAAATAGTTGACGGCAAATAATTTTTGTGGTTTAATTTTGATTCAAGAAATAAAGAAAGGAGCAAGGGAAATGAAAAGAAAACTGATTTTGTTCATCGCAATATCAGCTACCATCAGCTTCTTGAGTGGGCACCTCTCGGAAGCAGCGCAGCAAGTCAAGAAGCCACCAAAAGCACTCGGCGATAGGCCTATCACTTTAGAGGTCCTTAACCCCAGAGGTGACATTGCGCCCATTGCGGTGACCGGAATTGTGGCTCGCGTGAGAGATTTGGGCGGCAAAAAGATCGGATTAGTCGATAATGGAAAAGCAGGTGCCGACTATTTTCTGGATGCAACTGAAGAATTACTAAAGAAGAAATTTCCCAGTGCAACGATCTTGCGATTTAGAAAGTCGGAAGGAACCATCAATCCTGCTCCCAAAATGTATTCCGCAGTGGCAGAAAAGTGCGATGCCTTTATCTATGCGACAGGGGACTGAGGCTCCTGCACGTGGTGGGGTTCCCACGACACAATTCGAATGGAGAAACTTGGCAAACCAGGAGTATTGATTGTCACGAAGAATTTTATTCATGACGCAGAATCATCGGCAAGAGATAACGGAATGCCTGTCATACGAATCGTTACCGTTCCTCCTGAACAGTATTACAGGGCAAGAGTTTCCGTGGAGGAAATGAGACCTATTGCAGCAGGAGTGATTGACGCCATCGTCGCTGCGCTCACCCAACCGCTTACCAATGAAGAAGTAAAGCCGAAACCGGTTGCTCAAGAAATAACGGGGGGGACGATCAAGGTATCGGCGAAGAGCTATACGGAGGCTTATGATAGACTTAACCAGGCGTTTTATGAGAAGCGCTGGTCGGATGGATTACCGATTGTACCTCCTACGAGTGAGGCGGTGAAATGGATGCTTAAAGGGACAACTCGGTCTCCTAAAGAAATCTTGGGAAAGGTAGCTATAAAAAATGGCACTGCTACGATAGAAAAGATAGCGATCAATTCGGTTATGGCAGGAGCAAGACCAGAATACCTACCCGTGATCATTGCAGCCATGGAAGCCATGCTGGATAAGGATTTTGATCTTACCCATTTGCAGGCATCAACAGGTTCTGTCACTCCTGTGATTATCGTTAATGGACCTATTGCAAAAGAATTAAATATCAATTCCGGGATAGGCTACCTGGGGCACGGTTGGAGTGCAAATACTACAATTGGTCGGGCTGTAAGATTGTGTATGATCAATCTGGGACATGTCTGGCCACAGGTGAATGATATGGGGCTCACGGGTCGAGAGGCGGTCTTTGGAAATTACACCTTTGCAGAAAATGAAGAAGACAGTCCTTGGGAACCTTATCATGTGGACAGAGGTTATAAAGCAGAGGATAGCACTGTGACGGTCTCCTCAATGATGTGGGCCTTTCGACAGGGTCCTGGGGGCGCGGTGACCGTGCACACTCCGAAAGAGGCTTTAGAGACGCTGGCCAAGATTCTCGTATATATGGGGTATCCTTCTACCCCAGCTAAAACTTGGATCTGGAGCAAGAATTACATTGTAGGCATGGATCCAGGGCTTGCCAGGGGTCTAGACAAACTGGGCTTTAAGAAAGCGGATATAAAGCGCTGGCTTATCGAAAATGCTCGCATTCTATACTCCGACTTCAGTGAACGCGAGAAGAGATCATTAAAACTAGCTATTGCAGATGGAAAAATTCCACCCAATGTAGTTTCCAGCGACCAACTTAAAGAAGGCGGGACAATTCCACTGGTGAGCGGCCCGGATTTCATTCATATTGTAGTCGTGGGTGGTATGCCTGGATATACAGGCGTTTGGTGCTACCCCGGGCCAAACTATGGCCATCAAACAAGGCCGATCCGAGGGGCAACGCTTACCAAAGCCGGTCATTAGAATCTAGCAATTTCAAAAAGAATTATCCATTTAGGAGGGAGCTTTAAAAAGGCTCCCTCTTTGTGTTAAGGATTAGATCAACATATGGCTCTTAATAATAACCGTTTTGTTGTGCTGTCCTTCCGTTTGATTTTGTCATTCTTTTTCCTTCTTTCCGCTTATGGAAAACTGGTCGATATTGAACGCTATTCGGTAGACGCCGTGTACAACTTTGGTATCCTGCCCATGGTCTTAGCACGTCCGTTCGGCTTGGTCATGCCCTTCATTGAACTATTCTGCGGGATGGGCATGCTTTTCGGCGTGTTCACCCGATTATCAGCTTTGGGCATAGGGCTTATGAGCTTATCATTCTTTATTGCCAAGGCGATCGTGCTGTCTCAGGGGCGAACCATTGACTGCGGTTGCTTTGGAGCGGTCATAGACACATTGGCATCTGTTACCATCTTCTTTGATCTTCCAATCATGTTTATCGCGATGACGGTCATGTGGGCACCTTCTGAAGTTCGCTACTGGAAGACGCTGGGGAATCTTTTGCCGAGTAAATGGAAGGAGAGATTAAGGCTCATATGGTGAAAGAGAGGGGAAGAATGAAAAAATCATTCTGGGTCGCCAAAGTTATTGCTGTGTTAATCGTTTCATCAATATGGCCGATCTATAGCAATGCATGGGCCCAAGAGATTCGATATATCACTCCAGAGGCATTAATGGAATTAATAGAAAAAAAGGACGATACCATTCTCATAGTGGATACCCAGCCCAAAGCCGCGTACAAGATTGGCCATATTAAAGGAGCAATTAGTTTTCCATGGGCACCGGAGATCAAAAGTCCAGATCTTCCGCAGGATAGGATTCTGGTGCTTTATTGCGACTGCACGCACGAGGAAGACTCGACTGACTTAGCTAAACAACTTCTTCGGAAGTGGGAATATGTATATGTCAGAGTGCTCAAGGGCGGCTGGTCCCAGTGGCAAAAGCTGGGTTATCCGATTGAAAAAAGTAGTGACTAAAGGAGGATGATTCGGTGGGAAAAATAAAAAACAAAAGGTTTGAGCTTTTGACGATTTTATCCTTTGTTTTTACTCTCGGAATTTTTGTAGGTCTTGGATATGGCGCTGAAGAGGGTGTTCCCAAGATAGGGCCGGTGAGGATGAACGCTCACCCGAGCACCCTTGAAGGGAAGACCGTGTTGCTCCGCTGGAATGGAAAGTATAATGGGGACAAGTTCTTGTCGCGCGTTGGAGAATTACTCATTGAACAAGTGAAGAACGTAAGAATCGTCAAGATGTGGGAAGTGGATCCAAATACAGCTATCATTTCTAAAAAAATGGAAGTAAGTGAACAGATCGCTTCCAAGATAGCGGCAGTTAAGCCCAACATCGTCATTTCAGCTCAAGCAGATTGAGGAGTCTGCACTTCATGGTTGGTCGTTGACCAGCTTAGCTTGGAGAAAAAGGGAATTCCTACAGTTACTATCGTGACAACTGCCTTTGAGGAATTACTGAAATCAGCGATCAAATACCAAGGAGCTTCGGAGATGGCCTATGTAGTCGTGGAACACCCGATCGCCGGTCATAATTTGAAAGGGGTTTACAAGCTGGCAGAATCCGCTTTCCCTCAGGTCCTTAAGACGGCCACAAAGTGGCAACCTTCCGGGAAATAAATTTTATAGGATCATTGGAAATCATCTACACTGTGATGGAGTGGGGTGATCATGTATCAGATGGAAATGCAATCTCAGTATTCCCAACAAACCCGGTAGCAGAGCCAGGCATCAATAACCTACCCAGGATGTTTCTCATTTGATTAAAGCGTGAATGGCTTCTAAACCAATTTTTTTATCTTTCCTTGGAATGTTCTCAGATCAATATGGGTCTTTATAACTTTTCCCATACCTCTTTTGGCGCCAGGGATGAGAGATAGAACCCCGGTTTAAGCTCACTATTCTCCTCTTCTACTTGGATACCACAAATTTATAATTTCTCAGACCTGGAGGAACCGGGGATTCTTCATCCGGCATTTTGGGCATCCTGGCAAGAGGGGAAAGGAATGTTAAGGGTCGAAGATTATTCTGACACCATGAAATTTCCTTTTCTCCCTTCAGATCAGTCTGATCAAGTTGAGCTCCAGGTCTTCCGAAATAGATCTTTCCCATTGATGTCCTCGGAAGTTTGGAAGAAGATTACTAAACGGGGGAAGAAAAGTCAATCCTGCCTCTGAGGCTCATAGAATCAATTTAAGGGGAATGCTGTCTTTTTATTTCTCGATCCTCATCCCTGGCAAAACTCAAAACCTATGACATAATTGAAGGGGGGAGAAAAGAGCTGAAAAGGAATGGCGAAAAATGGAAGAATTGATGAGCAAGGAAGAAAAAAATCAATACTAAAATCCATCACCCCAGGAGAACGTTTAAGGTTGCGAGACGATGCTCTCGGGCATGTCCAGCCAAGACAATGGATTTTTAAGAGGATCGAGAGTAACGACACAATTCTGCTGATGGATGAAAGCGGAGGATTCG
>Ga0326726_10002351_pt1 | contig 17405 bp, 14 predicted proteins | sample MHFenrmetagenome_2_FD_207603 | JGI IMG/M metagenome (GOLD analysis project Ga0326726, IMG submission 207603) | Lab enriched peat soil microbial communities from Michigan Hollow, Ithaca, NY, United States - MHF15MN | ecosystem: Environmental > Terrestrial > Soil > Wetlands > Peat | place: USA... | reverse complement strand
CCGGCGCCGCCGAAGGCAATATGAAGATGAAGGACATCCTCGGCGGCAAGGGCGCCAACCTGGCCGAAATGGCCGGGATCGGCCTACCCGTGCCGCCCGGGTTCACGATCTCGACCGAGGTCTGCGCCCTTTACTACAAGAACCGCCAGCGCGTCCCCGAGTCCGTCCATATCGAGGTCGAGAAGAATCTCAAGAAGCTCGAGAAGTCGGTCGGCCAAGCGTTCGGCGACCCCAAGAGCCCACTCCTCGTCTCCGTCCGCTCGGGCGCCCGGGCCTCCATGCCGGGTATGATGGACACCATCCTCAACCTCGGCCTCAACGACAAGACCGCCGCGACCCTTGCGGCCAAGACCCGCAACGAGCGCTTCGTCTACGACTCCTACCGCCGCTTCGTCCAGATGTACGGCGACGTCGTCCTCGGGCTCAAGCCCGTCCACAAGGACGATATCGATCCCTTCGAGGAGATCATCGAGAAGAAGAAGCACGAGCGCGGCGTCAAGGCCGATACCGACCTCTCTGCCGCCGACCTCAAGGACCTCGTCGCCCGGTTCAAGGCCGCCATCAAGGCCAAAACCGGCCAGGAATTCCCTGACGACCCCAAGAAGCAGCTCTGGGGCGCGATCGGCGCCGTCTTCGGCTCCTGGATGAACGAGCGGGCCATCGCCTACCGCAAGCTCTACGACATCCCCGAGGCCTGGGGCACGGCCGTCAACGTCCAGCTCATGGTCTTTGGCAACATGGGGAACGACTCCGGCACCGGCGTCGCTTTCACCCGCGACGCGGCCACCGGCGAGAACGTCTTTTACGGCGAATACCTGATGAATGCCCAGGGCGAGGACGTCGTGGCCGGCATCCGCACGCCCAAGCCCATCTCCGAGCTCAAGAAGGACGATCCCAAGGCCTACGCCCAGCTGGAGAAGATCCGCCACACCCTCGAGAAGCACTACGCCGACATGATGGACATCGAGTTCACCATCCAGCAGGGGAAGCTTTATATGCTCCAGTGCCGGGTCGGGAAGCGCACCGCCTTCGCGGCCATCCGGATCGCTGTCGACATGGTCGGCGAGAAGCTCATCAGCGAGAAAGAGGTCCTGTCGCGGATCGAGCCCGACCAGCTCAACCAGCTCCTGCGGCCGATCTTCGACCACGCCGAGAAGGACGCGGCCATCAAGGCCGGCCGGCTCCTGGCTAAAGGCCTCAACGCCGGTCCCGGCGCGGCCACCGGCCGGGTCGTCTTCAACTCCGTCGACGCCGAAGCCTGGGGCAAGCGCGGCGAGAAGGTCATCCTGACCCGCATCGAGACCTCGCCTGAGGACATCAAGGGCATGAACGCCGCGGAAGGCATCCTGACCGCCCGCGGCGGCATGACCTCCCACGCCGCCTTGGTCGCCCGGCAGATGGGCCGTGTCTGCGTCGCCGGCTGCGGCGAGCTCGTCATCGATTACGGCGCCCACACGATGACCGTCCGCGGCAAAGCCGTCAAGGAGGGGGACTGGATCTCGATCGACGGCACGACCGGCGAGGTCATCGAGGGCAAGATCGACACCCGGCCGTCGGAGGTGCTGCAGGTCCTGATCGAAAAGACCCTGGCGCCCGCCCAAGCGCCCGTCTATAAGACCTTCGCCAAGGTCATGGCTTGGGCCGACAAGTACCGGACCCTCAAGATCCGGACCAACGCCGACCAGCCCGACCAATCCGCCAACGCCGTGGCCTTCGGGGCCGAGGGCATCGGCCTCTGCCGGACCGAGCACATGTTCTTCGGCGAGGGCAAGATCGGCCCGATGCGGGAGATGATCCTGGCCGACACGCTCGAGCAGCGGAAGGCGGCCCTGGCCAAGCTCCTGCCGCTCCAGCGCAAGGACTTCGAGGGCATTTTCGAGGTCATGGCCGGACGGCCGGTGACCATCCGGACGATCGACCCGCCGCTCCACGAGTTCCTGCCCCACGAGGAAAAGGGCCAGCGCGAGATCGCCGCGCAGATGGGCATCCCCTACGAGAAGGTCCGCGAGCGCGTCCACTCCCTGGCCGAGTTCAACCCCATGCTCGGCTTCCGCGGCTGCCGCCTGGGCATCGTCTACCCCGAGATCACCGAGATGCAGGCCCGGGCCATCTTCGAGGCCGCCGCGTCCCTGAAGAAGAGGAAGCTCGCGGTCGTGCCCGAGGTCATGATCCCGCTCGTCGGCCACGTCAAGGAGCTCCAGAACCAGGAGAAGATCGTTCGGGCCACGGCCGAGGCGGTCATGAAGGAGCAGGGCGTCACGTTCGACTATCTCGTTGGGACCATGATCGAGATCCCGCGCGGGGCCATCACCGCCGACGAGATCGCCACCGTGGCCGAGTTCTTCAGCTTCGGCACGAACGACCTGACCCAGACGACGCTCGGCGTCAGCCGCGACGATGCCGCCCGCTTCCTCCGCCCCTACGTCGAGATGGAGATCTACCCCAAGGACCCGTTCGAGGTCCTCGACCGCGACGGCGTCGGCCAGCTTATGCGCATGGCCGTCGAAAGGGGCCGGGCGACGCGCCCGACGATCAAGCTCGGCATCTGCGGCGAGCACGGCGGCGAGCCCTCGTCGATCGAGTTCTGCCACCTCATCGGGCTGAACTACGTCAGCTGCTCTCCCTTCCGGGTGCCCATCGCCCGGCTGGCGGCGGCCCGGGCGGCCATCCTGAACGCGCCGAAGGCCGCGCCCAAGAAGCCAACGGAGAAAGCGGGCAAGAAGCCGCTCCACAAGCGCTGACCGGGCGTTTAGGGACTGTCCCCGAACGGGGACTGTCCCTCTTGCCGCAGCGAATGGAGTGAGCGACGGGCAGAAACTCGCCGGAGTGTACTCGGAGGCGGATTTCTGCGAAATATCTCAGGCGTGCACTCGGCCGGAGCCAAGGCCCTTTCTACAGGCTTCGTTTTTTGATATGGTGAAGTCCGCATGGGCGATCTCCTGAACCTCGTCAAAGTGCTCATCGGCAAGCGCTTCCCGTTCCAGCTTATCTACAGCAACGAATATTGGATGGTCGAGTCCGGCAAGCACGTCTTTCCGCTCCAGAAGTACCGGCTCGTCTATGAGAACCTGCTGGCCATGGGGGCCAAGAAGGAGAACTTCCTCCGGCCCCGGCTGGCCGCCGACGAGGACGTCCTGCTCGTCCACACCCCCCGCTATCTCAAGCACGTCAAGACGGGCGGCCTGAGCGTCGCCGAGCTCAAGGCCCTGGAGATCCGCTACTCGCCCGAGATCGTCCGCTTCGCCCTCCTGTCCGTTGGCGGGACCATCCTCACCGCCCGGAAAGCCATCGAATCCGGGTTGGCCGTCCACATCGGCGGCGGCTTCCACCACGCCTTCCCCGATCACGGCGAGGGCTTCTGCCTGCTCAACGACGTCGCCGTGGCCGCCCGCAAAGTCATCCACGATAGGCTTGTGGACCGGGTCATGATCGTCGATTGCGACCTTCATCAGGGCAACGGGACGGCGGCGGCCCTGGCCGGCCACACGGAGATCTTCACCCTGTCCATCCATCAGATGGACATCTACCCCAAGGAGAAAGCCAAGAGCACCGTCGACATCGGGCTCTGGGCCGGTGACGGCGACGCCAAGTACCTGGCCGAGCTCAAGGCCCGCATCCCCAAGGTTTACAGGGAGTTCCGGCCGGACCTCATTATCTATCTCGCCGGCGCCGATCCCTACGAGAAAGACCAGCTGGGCGGCTTGGCCCTGACTAAAGCGGGATTAAAGGACCGGGACAAGCTGGTCATCGAGAGCGCGCGAAGCCTGGCCATCCCGGTGGCCGTCGTTCTGGCCGGCGGCTACGCGCTCGACATCAAGGACACGGTGGATATCCACCTGAACACGGTCCGTATCGCCCAGCGCGTGCAAAGGATCTATCCCGCAGCGCCTTCGGAGCTGGCAGGCGTCAAACGCCCGGCCTGAGGGCGCCTCGATCTTTCATCAGAACGTTGGGTTTCCCCCAAGGACAAGAAGAGCCAAAGCCGACGTTCTTGTGACCAGTCCCGGCTAGTCCTGAAGGAAAATGTGGCCGAAGACCTTGGCGTCGCCGACCATGTTCTCGATGATGCAGTACTCGTTCGGCTGGTGAGCCGTCTCGTCGAGCCTGGACCAGCAGGCGGCGGGGATGCCGGCCCGGCGGAAGATGGCGGCCACGGTGCCGCCGCCGATGCCCATGGCCTTGGCGTTCTTCTTGTAGACGGCCCGGACCGCCTTTTGGAGTGCGACGACGACGGGGGCCTGGACGGGGGTCGGCGGCGCCGCCGGGGCCTTCTGCACGATCTCGATGCGGATCTTGACCTTGAGCTTCTGCTCGATCTTGGCGGCGATCGCCCGGATGGTCCTTTCGACGTCCTGGACCTTGATCTTGGGCAGGACGCGCATGTCGGTATAGAACACGTCCTCCCCGGGGATGGTGTTGACGTTGGGGACGTTGGCCTCTTTCTTGGTGGGTTCGAAGGTCGAGATCGGCGGGTCGAAGAGCCGGTCGCGGGCGGGGTAGATCTTGTAGAGGTCGTTCAGGGCGGCGATGAGGAAACTCCCGGCTTTGAAGGCGTTGACGCCCTTCTCCGGCGTCGAGCCGTGGGCCTGCTTGCCGAGGACCTTGAACTTGAGCCAGACCAGGCTCTTCTCGGCCACTTCGATCATGGTACCATGCTCGTTGCCGGCGTCCGGGACGATGATGAGGTCCTGCTTGCGGAAGCACTTGTGGTTCTGGACGACGTAATCGATGCCCTTGACGCTGCCCGTCTCCTCGTCGGCGGCCAGGGCGATGCCGATGTCGTAGGGCGGGACGATCCCCTCGGCCTGGAGGGCCTTGACCGCGAAGAGCGAGGCCACCAAGTCCTGCTGGTTGTCCTCGACGCCGCGGCCGTGGATGCGGCCCTTCTCGACCCAGGCCTTGAACGGGTCGCCTCGCCAGAGGGCCATCTCGCCGGGCGGGACGACGTCCATGTGGGTCATGACCCAGATCGTCTTGGCCTGGCTGCGGCCCCGGTAGTAAGCCAGGATGTTCGGCCGGTAGCCGACCGGCGCGTCGAGGTCCGGGGCCTTGACCACTTCGATGTCAACGAAGCCGTTGGCCTTGAGCCACTCACAGAGGAACGTGGCCTTCTTGGCCTCCCCCTCGCCGCCGCTCGACGGGGCGATGGCCGGGATGGCGCAGAGCTTCATCTGGAGATCGACCATCTCGTCGCGGTATTGCTCGATGCGGCTGGCCAGCTTGTCGAAGGGTCCGTTGGAATTCATGAAAAGCACCTCACGCGCGAAAATAGCGGAGGCATCTTACCACGGCGGGCCCGGAAAACAAAGCCGGGCTTTGTCAGGCTGCGGGCCGGCCCTCGGCCCGACGAAGCATGCGGACGCCGATCGCGGCGTACTGGACGAACGAACCGATCGCCAGGAAGGCCGTCAGGGCGTAGAGCCAGATGAGCGATGCGGGCGTCCGGCCCATGGCGTTCACATAGAGCAGGTCGTAGAGCATAAAGACCTGGCAGACGGTGCTGGCTTTCCCGGCCAGGGTCGGCGGGAAGCTCCGTTTCCCTCGCAAGACGATGATGACGAGGGCGCCGAGCCCGATGGCCACGTCGCGGCCGACGCAGACCAGGGTCAACCAGAGCGGCAGCGTGTTGGGTTGAGCCAAGCCGGGGATCGTCAGGACGATAAAGGCCGCCGTCAGCAGGACCTTGTCGCCGAGGGGGTCGAGCCACAGCCCGACCGTCGATCTCAGCTTCAGCCAGCGGGCCGTGAACCCGTCCAGGGCATCGGTCGCGCCGGCGGCGAGGAAGACGATGAACGAGGCCCAAGGCCTCTTCTGGACCATCATCGCGATGAACACGGGCGTCAGCAGGATGCGCGAGAGCGATAGGAGATTCGGCAGCGTGAACAGCTCGGACCGCCGGGCCTGTTCGGCCGGAGCCTCGGTGAGTTCCGCGGCGGGGGGCAGGTCATTCATTGGAGGGGCATCCTATTTCGCGAGCTTCTGGATAAGGTCGAGTGTTCGGATGGCTTCGTCGCCCGAGACGGTCCGCTCGGGCTCGAACTTCCGGTCCGGCATCAGGGTCATGATCTCGAAGCCGATGGCCTGGGTGATAGAGGCGTCGTAGGGATTGTCCGGGGTCACGTCGGCGATCTGGATGCGCCGCGTCTCGACGAGTGGCACGAACTTGGCCCCGCGCTCCTGAAGGACCGCGATGAGCCGCACGGCCGCGTCGGCCAGCTCGGCCCTGTTGATGATCCGGCGGGGCTGGAACGTATGATTGACCGAGGCCCGGATGATCTCGAGGGAGGCGACCTGGACGATGTAGCGCTGGGCCCAGGAGGTCGCGATGTCCACCAGGATCTCGGTCCGGGCCGGGGGGGCCTGGAGGTCCTTCTCGAACTTGACGCCGATGAGCGCGGCCAGGTCCTCGCGGGTCACGGACTCGAGGGACGGGATGGCGTCGTACTGGCTCGGGATCTCGTAGACCCCGAGCTTGGCCCGGAGTTCCTCGATCCGCTTGCCGACGGCCGCGTCCTTGGGCGCGGCGGCGGCCAGCTTCTCCATGACGTCAAGGCTCTGCCCGAGCTCGCCCGCTTCGGCCAGGAACTCGGCGTACTCCCGGAGCAGGGCCTTGTCCCCGGTCCCCGCGGCCATGGCCGCCTTGAAATGGTCCAGGGCCTCGGTCTTGTTCTTTTCCTGGCGATAGATGCGGGCCAGCTCCAGGTGGGCGTCGGTCGACTGGGGGTCAACCGAGAGGACCTTCTGGAATTCCCTCTTCGCGGTCTCCCGGTTGCCTTCCGCCAGCGCCGCCCGGGCCGCGGCCGACGACTCCTTGACGAGCTCGCCGCGCAGGGCCTCGGCGCGCGGCCCGGCCCAGCGGTTGCCGGGATCGAGCTCGAGCACGGCCTGGTACTCGGCCAGCGTCTTGTCCCGCTCCCGCCGGGCCTCGTAGATCTGGGCCAGGCCGATGTGGGAGGGGATCATGCCGGGCGTCGCCTGGATCGAGGACTTGAACCGGGCCTCGGCGGCGACGATGTTGGCGCTGAGGAGATCGACGTAGGCCAGGCCGGCCTCGCGGATGGGGCTGGCCGTGCCGAGCTTCATCAGGTATTTTCTGGCCTGCTCGGGGCGCCCGGCCTTGAGCGCGTCCCAGGCGTCCACGGCGGCGATGCGGTCGTCGAGCTTCAGCCGTATCGTGGCGTCGGCCGGCAGGTCCCCGACATAGAACGCCGGCGGCGTCGGGGGCACCGTGGCGCACGACCAGGCCGCGAACAGGGTCAGACCCAGGACGGCGACGCGCTTTACCATGACTCCGCTCCTTGCTCGAGATAGGGCAGGAAATTGACGATCCCCGAGGGTTCGGCCATGACCTTGAACTCGACGAAGCCGTCGCTCTCGCGCTTTTTAAGGACGAGGGAACGGCGGGTCAGAGTATCCGTCAGCGCCCGGTCCTCCCGGGGGACCTTGATGTAGTAGGTCCGGTAAGCCCCGAAGAGGACTTCCCGGAGGCGGCGCAGCAGGTCGGGGACGCCTTCCCCGGTTTTCGCCGAGACGGCGATCGTCCGCGCCTCGGGGTCGCGGTTCCTCTGGAGCAGCAGCTGGCGCTCGTCATCCGGCAGGAGGTCGATCTTGTTCAGGACCTTGATCACCGGGACATCGGTGACGCCGATGTCGGCCAGGGTGGTCTGGACGGCCTCGAGCCGGCGTTCCGAGGCGGTCGAGGCGACGTCGACAATGTGGCAGATGCCGTCCGCCTCGCGGACCTCCTCGAGGGTGGCCCGGAAGGACGTGACCAGCTCCATCGGGAGCCTCTTGATGAAGCCGACCGTGTCCGAGAGGAAGAAGAACGCGCCGTCGGGATAGGACACCCGCCGCAGCAGGGGGTCGAGCGTCGAGAACAGGTTCGACGAGGTGTAGCGGTGCTCCTTCGTCAGCAGGTTGAACAGGGTCGATTTGCCGGCGCTCGTGTAGCCGACGAGAGAGAGTGTCGGGATGGGGCCCTTGCGCCGGCTCTCGCGCTGGCTCGAGCGGCGGGATTCGAGCGAGTCGATCTCCCGCTTGATCTTCGTGATGCGGTCGGTGATGCGGCGCCGGTCGACCTCGAGCTTCTTTTCGCCCGGGCCCCGGGTGCCGATCCCGGCGCCCTGCTGCATCAGGCTGAGACCGCGGCCGCGCAGGCGCGGCAGCCGGTAGCTCAGCTGGGCCAGCTCGACCTGGAGCTTGCCTTCGTTCGTCCGGGCCCGCTGGGCGAAGATGTCGAGAATGAGCTGGGCCCGGTCGATGACCTTGACGTTGACCTCGTCCTCGATATTCCTCTGCTGGGAGGCGTTGAGGTTGTGATCGAAGATGACCAGGGCGGCCCTGAGGTGCCGGGCCTCGCGGCCGATCTCGGCGACCTTGCCTTCGCCGACCAGCCAGCGCGGGTTCAGGCGGGGCCGGACCTGAAAGACCCGGCCGGCGACCTCCGCCCCAGCGGCCACGGTCAGGCCGGCCAGCTCCGCCATGGACTCCTCGGCTTCCTGGCGTTCGGCCTTGGTCGTGGCGACGTGGACGAGGATAGCGCGTTCCATGATGATCCGCGCTCTATTGTAATCGGTTTTGGACGTGGCGCTCAAGGCCGGCCTGGTCATCTGGGGAAAACCAGGTCACGCCGGCCATCTTCCGGAACCAGGTCATCTGCCGCTTGGCGTACTGGCGCGTCTCGATCTGGGTCAGGATCACGGCCTCGTCCCGGCCGATCTCGCCGCGGAGATGCTTGAGGATGTGACGGTAGCCTAGGGCCCGGAAGGCGGGGCAGGCCTCGGGAACGCCGCGCTCAAGCAAGCCCCGCACCTCGTCGACGAGGCCGCGGGCGAACATCCGCTCGACCCGCTCGTCGATGCGCCGCCGCAGGGTCGCCCGGTCGAGCTCGAGACCGAGACGAACGAGGTCGCGGCCCTCGACCGGCGGCCGCGTGTCCCGGAAGTGGTCGGATATGGGACGCCCCGTTGTCATGTGGACCTCGAGGGCGCGGATGATCCGGACGCGGTCGCGGCCGCGGATCTTGCGGGCGTAGGCCGGGTCGACGGCTTCGAGCCGGCGGAAGAGGGAGTCCAGGCCGTGCGCCGCGGCCTCGGCTTCGAGGGCCGCCCGGACGGCGGGATCCCGGCCCGGTCCGGGGAAGAGGCCCTCGATCAGGGCCTTGAGATAAAGTCCCGTCCCCCCGGCGACGATGGGCCGCCGGCCCCGCCCGGCGATCGCGTCGGCCGCGGCCAGGGCGTCGCGGACGAAATCGGCGGCCGTGTACTGGACCTCGGGATTGACGATGTCGATCAGGTGATGGGCGACGCCCCGCCGCTCGGCCGGTCCAGGCTTGTCGGTGCCGATGTCGAAACCCCGGTAGACCTGGATGGAATCCCCGCTAACGATCTCCCCGTCGAAACGCAAAGCGAGATCGACGGCGACGCGGCTCTTGCCGACGGCGGTCGGCCCGAGGACGATGACCAGGACGGCGGCTTCAGGTTCCAATTTCGATGAGGATCCAGAGGGCCAGAAGCGAAACGAAGACGAGGAGGGCGAAGAGCTGGCGGCGTCTCATGACGCCTCGCCGAGCTTCTCCAGGCCCCGGACGACCGCCGACTCGTGCTCCGGACCGAGGGTCCGCTTGACGACCAGGACCTCGGCGGCCAGGACCTCGTCCATGCTCCGGAGCATCGACCGCCGGCAGTCGTCACCGACGATGTTGGCGTTGACCCGGATCGGCGACTTGATCTCGAGGCGGCCGTCGGGGCTGAGCTCGGCGGCCTGAAAGACTGGGTCGAGATGGCCGCGGACCTCGTCCAGGGCCTTGCCGACGAGGTTGAAGGCGACCGGCCCGACCTCCTTCGAGATGTGCTTGAACAGCAAGGCGCACTTGGCGTTGAACAGGCCCAGGATGCGGTCCATGCCGGCCAGGGCCAGGTCCCCGGCCAGCTTGACGGTCTTCGGCTTGAGGCCGGCGGTCCCGGCCAGGCCGAGCAGGAGCAGGGCGGTCAGGGCCCGGCGGGTCTCCGCCGACCCGACATCGCTCGTCGCGCAGAGATCTTCCAACGTCTTGGGCGGGTCCAGCAGGCCGAGGACGTAGCGTTCGGCGAGCGACAGCCCGAACGCGTCGGTCGAGAAAGCCGGCAGCCGGCGCACGATCTCTCCGGGCGCGGGCAGGAGGGCCTCGAGCGACGGGTCGTCCTCCTTGAGCCGCCGGGCCCCCTCGAGCAGAAGACCGGGGACGTCGATCGCCTCGATATAAACGCGAGCCGGCGGGCCGCTGCGGGTGTGGAATTCGCGCTCGGCGCCTTCGCCCTGGAGGAGGGCCAGCGCCTCCTCGCGGGCGTAACCCCGGAGGAGCGTCCAGAGGCGCTCGGGCTCGACGAGGTCCAGCTCGACGAGGGCCCGCAGGGCCGATCCGCTTGTTCTCTGGGCCTGCTCTTCGACGCGGGTCAGGGCGATCAGGTCGGTCGCGCCCGAGGTCAGCAGGAAACGCAGGAAGTCCTTCTCCTCGAACGATACGGAGTCCAGAACGAGGCAGCCGCGCTCGAACGATAGGCACTTCGGGACGCCGCCCGCCCGCACGTAGAGCGAGCCGCTCAGGCCCTGCCGCCAGATCTCGGCCAGGACGCGGGCCAAGGGCGTATGGGCGAACTCTTCCGAGGTGAACCAATCGTCCATGGCCTTACTCTAACGGCCGCTCAAGATGAAGTCAATCGGGCGGGGATCCCGGGATATGAAAATTCCGTTTTCGGGTCTTGTCCCGGCTGCCCCGAGTTTTCAGCGCAGGAAGCTCATGCCGATGAGACCGAAGCCGACATTGACCAGGGCCTTCAGGAACCAGACGGTGTAGGATAGGACCAGGGCCTTCTTGACCGGGATCTTGAAAACGGCGGCCAGGCCGAAGGCCAGGACGCCGAACATCCAGAGCTGGAAGAAATCGATCTGGGCCAGCAGGATGTAGGCCGTCGACGTGATCTCCATTTTCGGGAAGAGCAGGGCCAGGCCGGTGGAGGTCTGCATGACCGAATGTCGGGTCAGGGATAGGGCCAAGCGAACGGCGTTGCCCAGCAGCTTGTCGATCAGGCTGGCGTGCACGAGCGCCGACAGCACCTGGACGAACGTGCCCTGGGTCGACATCAGGCGCCCGATGATGAGCAGGATCAGGCTCTGGAGCAGGAACGCGGCGATCAGGAACAGGGGGGGCGCCACGGCGGTCTGGACGATCTGCCCGGCTTTGGAGGGATGTTCCGCCCTTTCGAGCATCTGGGCATAGCCGCTATCGCCGTACCTCGCCTTGAGGGACGCGGCGTTGTCCTTCAGCAGCGTGACCTGGTCCCTCTGCGCGTAGGGCATGATGACGAAGCTGAAGGCGATGAGGGCGACCAGGACGAGGACGAGCGTATCGATCCAGGCCGGCTTCGCGGCCAGCCCCTCGAACGCCGGCTTCGGGCTGAAAAAGACGCCTTCGATCCGCTTGAACAGGTCCATGGCTTAGGCTCCTTTCCGTTCGTCGCTCTCGATCTGGCCGTCGCGGATGTGGATGATGCGCTGGGCCTGGTCGGCGACCTCGCGGTCGTGGGTGACCATGATGATGGTGTTGCCCTGCTCGTGGATGCGGTGGAAGAGGTTGAGGATCTCCCGGCCGTTGCGCGAATCGAGGTTGCCCGTCGGCTCGTCGGCGAGGAGGAGCGAGGGCTCGTTGACCAGGGCCCGGGCGACGGCCACGCGCTGGCGCTCGCCGCCCGAGAGCTCGGCCGGCTTGTGGGCCATGCGGGCCTTCATCTCGACCCGTTCGAGGGCCCGGCGGGCCTTCTCCTCGCGCTCGCCTTTCTTCATGCCGGCGTAGATCAGCGGCAGCTCGACGTTCTTGAAGGCCGAGGCCTTGGGCAGCAGGTTGAAGACCTGGAAGACGAAGCCGATCTCCCGGTTGCGGATGAAGGCCAGCTCGTCCTCGGTCATGGCGCTGACGAGCTTGCCGTTGAGGCGGTAGATGCCTGAGCTCGGCGTGTCGAGGCAGCCGATGAGGTTCATCAAGGTCGACTTGCCCGAGCCGGACGGACCCATGATGGCCACGAACTCGTTGCGCTCGACGGTCAGGGACACGCCGCGCAGGGCCTCGACCTCCTGCTCGTCGAGCTTGTAGACCTTCCAGAGGTCCTCGGCCAGGATGATGATGGGCTCGGCCTGACTCATGACGCCGGGCCTTCTTTCTTCGCCTCGGTCTTGATCAGGGTGCCGTCCTTGAGCTCGCGCAGGGAGGCGTACGGGCCGGTGACGATCTCCTGGCCTTCCTGGACTCCCGAGGTGACCTCGATCATCATCCCGCCGGTGATGCCCTTGCCGACCGGCACGAACTTGACCCGCTGGGCCTCGACCGTGTAGACGCCTTCTTCCTCGCGGTCCGCGACCGGGGCGTTCTTGTCGACGGCCGGCTTCTCCCGCAGGACGAGCGACGAGATGGGCACGGCCGGGACGTTGGTCCGCTTGGCCACGATGATGTCGGCCGAGGCGGACAAGCCCGGCTTGAGCCTGTGGGACGGGTCTTCGAGAGTGACCTTGACCTTGAAGTCCTTGGACTCCTGGGTCGTCGTGCTGACGTTGGCCTTCTGGATGGCCGAGCTGCCGATCTCGGTGACCTTGCCTTTGAAGATCGTGCCGGGCAGGGCGTCGACACGGACGTCGGCGTCCTGATCGAGAACGACGCCGATGACGTCGGTCTCGTCGACCTGGACCTCGACCTCCATGACCGACAGGTCGGCGATCGTCAGCATGACCGTGCCCGGGTTGTTCATGGTGCCGATGATGGCCGTCTCGCCTTCCTCGACCTGCAGGCTGGTGACGATGCCGTCGATCGGGGAGGTGTAGGTCGTCTTGGCCAGGCTGTCCAGGGTGCTCTTCAGCGAGGCCTCGGCCTGCTTGATCTGGAAGCTGATGGCGTTCGCCTGGGCCACGGAGACATCATACTGGGCTTTGGCGGCCTCCAGCTGGTCCTTGGAGATGAGGTTGTCGTCGAACAGCTTCTGCTGGCGGCCGAAGGAGTTCTTGTCCCGTTGCAGCCGCGCTTGGGACTGGATCAGGTCGGCGTTGGAGGCCCGGATGAAGTTCCGGTCACGGTCGGCGTTGGCCTCGTACTGGGTGGCGTCGAGCTGGAGCAGGAACTGGCCGGCCCTGACCTCCTGGCCCTCGATGACCCCGATCTTGACGATGCGGCCGGGGACCTGGGCGCTGATGTTGATGTTCTTCTTGGGCTTGATCTCGCCGGACGCGGAGACCAGCTCGGTCAGGTTCTGGCGCTTGACCTTGTCAACGGTGACCTTGACCGATTTTTCCCGGCGGGACTGGAGGTTGGCGAAGACGATGATGCCCAGCACAGCAACGACCGCCAGGACGATCAACGGCTTCTTGCGCCGCTTAAAGAAACTCGCCTTTTCACTCATGAGAGATAGCCTTTCCGGATATGATCCAAACGTTAATGCTCTATTATACTACGGAAATCCCGGTTTGTGGTTCAGGCCAGCAGTGACAAACCCCGACGGCCTTGTTGACCCCCTCAGGCATTCCCCTATAAAATAGCCTCATGGATGATCTCAGGGAGTTCGCCAGGGTCGGGGAGGCCGCCGTCCGGGAAGCCGGGCAATACCTCAAGGCCCACTTCGGCCGCGGCGTCGAGGCCCACTACAAAGGGGCCGTCGACCTGGTGACCCCCTATGATCTGGGAGCCCAGGACATCCTGGTCGGCCGCCTGTCCCAGGCCTTCCCCTCCCATGGCTTCCTGGCCGAAGAGGGGATGGACCGCTCCGGCAGCTCCGATTGCCGCTGGGTCATCGACCCCTTGGACGGGACGACCAACTTCGCCCATGGCTTCCCGGTCTTCTGCGTCTCCGCCGCCCTCGAGTGCGGCGGCCGGCTTGTCCTCGGCTTCGTCCATGATCCCGTTCGGGACGAGATGTTCCGGGCCGAGCTGGGCCGGGGCGCCTTCCTGAACGGCGCGGCGATCCGCGTTTCGGCCGTGGCCGAGCTCGACCGGGCCCTGCTTGCGACGGGCTTCCCCTACGACGTCCGGCAGAGCCCGGAGAACAACCTCGACCACTGGTCCCGGTTCATCGTCCGGGCTCAGGCCATCCGGCGGTGCGGTTCCGCGGCCATCGACCTGTCCTACGTCGCCTGCGGCCGCTTCGACGGGTTCTGGGAGCTCAAGCTCAAGCCCTGGGACGTGGCCGCCGGGGGGCTCGTCGTCTCCGAGGCTGGGGGCCGGGTCACGGACTTCGCCGACGGGCCGTTCACCCTGGGTTCGCTGGCCATCGCCGCGACTAACGGGCTCATCCACCGCCAGATCCTCGAGGTCTTGGGCGGGTCCGGACTGAAGGAGACGAAACATGGCCGCTAGGAACCGAGCCCGGGGAAGCCTGGCCGTGGCCGCCCTGGTCCTGGCGGCGGCCCTGTTCGCGGCCGGCCGGCCCGGGCCTCAGGACCAGGTCCCGGCCACCCCGGCAGCGCCCTTCGAGAAGATGGTCGCCGTCGGGGGCGACGCCGGCTGGGTGGACACGGCCGTCGATGTCTCGGCCGGCGATGCGCTCCACTTCGCGGCGACCGGCGAGATCGACCTGCAGAAGGGCAATCCCGAGGCCGTCTGCGGCCCCGGCGGGATCGATCTCATCACCGTCGACCAGCCCGTGCCGAACGCCAACCTCGGCACGCTGATCGGCAAGCTCGCCCAGACGGTGGTCAAGCGGGTGGACGAGGATTCAAAGATCGAGACGACGGACGAGGTCTTCATTCTGTTCGTTGTCGGGGCCGACGGGACCTTCACGGCCCCGTTCAAGGGCCGGATCTACCTGGGCGTCAACGAGAACGTCCTCAAGGACAACGGGGGCGCGTTCTCGGTCGTCATCGTCCGCCGCCCGGCCTGACGCCGGGTCTCCGCTCAAACCGCTTCTTCCGCGCTCTTGGCCGCCAGGTGCTCATCCATGAACTGGGTATTGTAGTGCCCGGCCACGAAATCCGGATCGGACAGGATGTCCAGATGGAGGGGGATGTTCGTCTTGATGCCCACGACCGTGGTCGTCTCGAGGGCGGCCCGCATCTTGGCGATGGCCAGTTCCCGGCTCGGGGCGTAGGCGATGATCTTGGCCAGTAGGGAGTCGTAATTCGGGGGCACGACCCAGCCGCCGTAGGCCGCCGAGTCGACGCGGATGCCCTCGCCGCCCGGCAGGACGAGGAAATCGATCTTGCCCGGCGAAGGGGCGAAGGTCAGCGGGTCCTCGGCGTTGATCCGGCACTCGATGGCGTGGCCCCGCATCTCGAGGGCGTAGGGGGGCGTGTACTTCTCGCCGGAAGCGATGCGGATCTGGGCCTTGATGAGGTTGATGCCGTAGACCATCTCGGTGATCGGGTGTTCGACCTGGACCCGGGCGTTGGCCTCCATGAAATAGAACTTGTGATCTTCGTCGACCAGGAACTCGAACGTGCCGAGGCTCTGGTAGCCGACCTCGGAGGCGGCGTCCTCGACCTCCTTGATCATGCGCCGGCGGGTCTTCCAATCGATGAACGGGGAGGGTGTCTCCTCGATCAGCTTCTGGTAGCGGCGCTGGACCGAGCATTCGCGCTCGCCGAAGGCCGTCACCTTGCCCTTTCGGTCGCCGATGACCTGGATCTCGATGTGCCGGGCCCCGGAGACGAATTTTTCGATGTAGAGGGAGGAATCGCTGAACGCGGCCTTGGCTTCGCCCTGGGCGATGGGGAACTGGTCCTCGAGCTGGGACGCCGAGCGGCAGATGCGCATGCCCTTGCCGCCGCCCCCGGCCGCGGCCTTGATGATCACGGGATAGCCGATCTTGGCGGCCGTCTTCTTGGCCACGGTCAGGTCGTCGATGATGGTGTCGCTGCCCGGCAGGATGGGCAGGCCGGCCTTGCGCATGGTCTGGCGGGCCTTGTTCTTGTCGCCCATAAGCCGGATGATCGAAGCCGGCGGCCCGATGAAAGCCAGGCCGTGGGTCTTGCAGATCTCGGCGAACTTGGCGTTCTCGGCCAGGAAGCCGTAGCCGGGATGGATGGCGTCGGCCCCGGTGATCTCGACGGCGCTCAGGATGTTGGCGACGTTGAGGTAGCTCTCGGAGGCCTTGGCCGGGCCGATGCAGACCTTCTCGTCGGCCAGAAGCGTGTGGAGCGACTGGCGGTCGACCTCCGAATAGACGGCGACGCTCTTGACGCCGAGTTCGCGGCAGGAGCGGATGATGCGGAGCGCGATCTCTCCGCGGTTGGCGATCAGGATCTTGGAGAACATCGGCCTCGGCCTCAGCTCTGGGGCAGGATGGCGAAGAGCTTCTGCCCGAACTCCACCGGCTTGGCGTTGTCGGCGAAGATCTCGACGATCGTGCCGTCGATGTCCGCCTCGATCTCGTTCATGAGCTTCATGGCCTCGATGATGCAGAGCGTCTGGCCCTTCTTGACCGTGTCCCCGATGTCCACGAACGGTGCGGACGTGGGGTCGGGCGCCCGGTAGAAGGTGCCGACCATGGGCGAAGTGATCAGATGCAGCCCCTTGGCCGCCTCGATGATCTGGGCCCTGGCCTCGGCGGAAGTCCCGGGCGCCGCGGGCGCAGGGGCCGGAGCCGAAGCCATGACCGAGGCCGGCGCCGCCGCCGGGGCGCTCCGGGCGATCTTGACCTTCAGACCCTCGACCTCGAGCTCGAAAACTGAAAGGTTCTTCTCCTCGAGAAGGGCGACGAGCTTGCGGATCTCCTCATAATCGATCTTGCCCCCTATGGGGCTTTCGGCCGGACCGGAGCCCTTGGTGTTCTTGTCGCTCATGCCCCCCACCTTAATGGCAACCCCCTTCTTTGTCAAGAAGCAGCTCCCGGGCAGCCTCCTCCTCATAGGAAAATTTTGAAGACGCCGGGACGTGCGCCTGCCTCGGCGCCAAAACCCGCCGGCGCCGCCCTCTCCGCTCGGCATGCGCTAAGCCTCGCTCAAACACGTTTTGGCGGTTTCCCCTGAAACTCCCCTTGGCCGGCACGCGCCCCGGCTAAAATTTTCCAAATCGGACTCGGCTGCCCGCTTCGCCGCGATTCCCCCCTCAAGATTTGACGGATGGGGACCCTTCACTTAAGATGGCCCGAGGGACAATCGCCGATGTTCGACCAACTGTCGGGGCGCCTGGAGAGGATGGTCAAGTTCCTCCGTGGCGAGGTCAAGGTCACCGAGAGGAACATGGCCGAGGCCCTCAAGATGATGCGCCTGGCCTTCCTCGAGGCCGACGTCAACTATAAGGTGGTCAAGGACTTCGAGGCCCGGATCAAGGACAAGGCCATGGGCGAGGAGGTCCTGAGCGGCCTCAACCCGGCCCAGCAGGTCATCAAGATCGTCCGGGACGAGCTCGCGGCGGTCCTGGGCGGCGCCCAGAAGCCCCTCCAGTTCGCCGG
>Ga0326726_10002350_pt1 | contig 17412 bp, 15 predicted proteins | sample MHFenrmetagenome_2_FD_207603 | JGI IMG/M metagenome (GOLD analysis project Ga0326726, IMG submission 207603) | Lab enriched peat soil microbial communities from Michigan Hollow, Ithaca, NY, United States - MHF15MN | ecosystem: Environmental > Terrestrial > Soil > Wetlands > Peat | place: USA... | reverse complement strand
ACAATCTTCATCTCGGCCTCCTTCGTTCCGAGCCTTTTTGGTTGGATACCGCAAAGTCTACTCGGTCCGTGGTGAGGCCGACGTCGTTATGACATCAGTTACAGGCCGCCCGATTCGCTCGTACCCGTCTTGCTGGCTAGACTCCGCCAGCCCGACGTCCCACAGCATGAATGCGGGGGACATCGAACCGGGGTCAAAAATGCAACTACTGCTTGTCGTAGAGCGCTTTACTGGTGACCTTCTTGCCCGCCGAATTCTTACCTGATGCGGTCAGGGTGCGAGTCTTGCCGTCCGCGGAAACCACGATTCGCCCGCTGGTTGTGACGTTTCCACCCTTCTTGTTTTCTAAGGTCAGTGTGTGATCGTCGACTTTGGTATAGGACCGTGTGTCCGCGGCGGGATCGCCGGTCAGAGGATAGTCTTTGCCATCGAACTTGCCCGTCCACTCGGTATGCAAGGCGCTGCCGTCGCCGCTGGTACCCTCGGTGGTGACCTTCACGCTATCACCCTCCTCGGTGTACGTGACGGTGGTGTTCTTCATCATCCCTGCGGGGATCTTCGACTTGGCTTCGTTGAGCTTCCACGTACCCATGTGCGGGTTCTGAGCGAAACTCAAAGATAATCCGACAAAGCACACTACAATCGCCAGAACGATCGATCTTGTTTTCATGTTGTCTCCGGTTTGCGAAGCGAGAAACGTGACTGCTTCCGTACCCTCAGTTCACGGGTGTTGCCAACGACGTTCAACTGATTGCTAATTCGACCTATCACGCACTGCAACTGCTCGCTGAAAAACGCTACTCTAACGGTTTGCAGTTCCTGGTGACCTATACCTGGTCGAAGTCAATTGACGACTCTTCCCAGGCCGACGACAACGTGACCTGGCTGGGCAGCTTCACCAGCCTGCAGGATCCCAACAAGCCGTGGCTGGAAAGAAGCTTGTCTACCTTTGACATTCCGCAGGTGGTGCAGTTTAGCTACAGCTACGATCTTCCCTTCGGGCGGCACCGGGCTTTTCTCGGCAACATGCCTCCCGTGGTAGAGGCGATTGTGGGCGGCTGGAAGACCAGCGGGATATGGCGCATCGCTGACGGGCGGCCGCTGACGTTTAGCGTCGCGGATGGAAATTCATTGCCTACTTATGGCGGCCAGCGGCCGAACGTTGTCGGCCCCCCCAAACGCAATCATGGACCGGATTGGGTTGATCAATACTTCGCCGATCCGGGCGTCTTCCAGCGTCCGGACGATTTCACCCTTGGCAATGCTCCGCGAGCCATGGGGAGCATCCGCACGCCGCGGACGTTTACCAGCAATCTGTCTCTGGGCAAGCAGTTCTCGCTGGCCCGTGTGCGCGAAGAGATGAATCTGGAGTTCCGCATTGAAGCGCAGAATGCCTTCAATCATCCGGTATTTGGCACCCCGGACACTTCCGTGGATGACCCCAGCTTTGGACAGATCAGCTATACGTCGGTGGGGCCGCGCGAGGTGCAACTGGCGATCAAGGTCAACTTCTAGTTGGTCGTTGGAGCAATAGCCCCACACGTTTTGACTCTTGGGGAACAGAAAGCGGCCCTGGAAGGGCCACTCTTCCGCGACGCGGGCCCTCATGCTGGTTCAGGGCCAGGATCTGGCCCACGATGTCGGGCTTCGGATGGCTTCTGGTGGCTGAAAACCACCACTTCTGGCTGAGCCCGGCCAGGGGCGCTCCCCTCCCCCATCAACGTCATTTGTAATTCACCTAGATTGTTGAAAAAGAAAGACTTATTTGACACCTCCGGAGCCGGTTTGGCATGGCACATGCATTGTCAATCATGCGCGAGTTCTTTCTCGCGAGAGGTGGGGCCATGAAAAACCGATTGGCATTGATGGTTGGAGCGCTGATTTTAGGCCTGTGTGCAATGACGATGGCACAAGAACAACCTACTGAGGAGCAATCTGAGGTTCGCTCCAGCGTAGCGCGCATCAGTCTGATCCACGGAGACGTTTCCACGCAGCGCGGTGATTCCGGGGATTGGGCGACGGTGGTGTTGAACCAGCCCATTGTGAGCAGCGACAAGGTCTCCACCGGCGCCAACTCGCGGGCTGAAGTGCAGCTTGACCACGGGAACATCGTGCGCCTGGGCGACAACACCTTGGCCGGCATTGCAGGCCTCTCGCGAACGCAAATCCAGATACAGGTCGATCGCGGACTGATCGACTATTCGGTTTTCAAAAGCAGCGAAGCCGCGGTGGAGATTGATACCGCAAACGTCGCCATCCGTCCCGATCAGAGGGAAGGTGTTTATCGGATCGAAGCGAATGCGGAAGGCGAGACCTCGGTAATTGTCCGCAAGGGCTCGGCGCAGATTTCGACGCCCCAGGGCAGTACCCAAGTGGAACAGGGCCAGATGGCCATTGTGCGCGGCGTGGGAGACGACACGCAGTACAAGCTGGCCGATGCGCCCGCCAAAGACAGTTGGGATTCGTGGAACAACGACCGCGATCACAAGATTCTCGACGCCGAGTCGTGGAGAAATACCAATCGCTACTACGTAGGCTCGGAAGACCTTGACGCTTATGGCCGCTGGGTGACGGTGCCGGACTACGGTCCGGTGTGGGCGCCGGCGGCGGGCCCGGGGTGGGCGCCCTATCGCAGCGGACGCTGGGTGTGGGAGCCGGGCTGGGGCTGGACCTGGGTTTCGTATGAACCCTGGGGCTGGGCGCCTTATCACTACGGGCGCTGGTTCGTTTACAACAGTTCGTGGGTGTGGTGGCCGGGTCCGGCCTACGGATATCCGCGCTACCGTCCGGTGTGGGCGCCCGCGTACGTCTCCTTCTTTGGTTTTGGCGGAGGGGTGGGGGTTGGATTCGGATTCGGTTCGGTGGGCTGGCTGCCGATCGGGCCGTGCGACACGTTCTATCCCTGGTATGGGCGTTACCGCTCGCACTACAACGTAGTCAACGTCACCAACATCAATATCTACAACAACCGCGGATTTGGTGGCATCGCTCCTCTTCGTCGGGGCGGCCTCTATTCCAACTTGCGGCTGGCCACGATGAACCAGAGAGTGCGTGAGGGCATCTCGACGGTTCCGACAGGGCACTTCGGCACGGGACGATCCGCTGCGGTGGCGGTGAACGGCGAAGCCTTTCGTAGCGGGCGCCGGATCGAGGGAAATCTTTCCGTGGTCCCGACGCGTGCGGCACTGTCGGTAAGCAACCGGCCGGCGGCGGCATCGACGATACCGCGCGGCAGGGAACAACAGCGATTCTTCTCGAAATCGCGGCCGGCAGCCGCGCCGCGATCGTTCGATAACGAAGTCTCGCAAATGCGGCAGTCGATCCAGCGTAGCGGCGCGGATCGGACCTTCTCGAGGAGCGACGGACCCAACCAGAATTCCGCGAACAGCACCGGGCGCGGCTCGATCGCAAGGCCCACGCCCGGAGTCCGTACTAACCCTCCTGGCATGCAGCAGTCTGAACGGGGCGCGAGCTCCCGGGACAACCAGGGCTTCCAGCGCTTCGGCTCGGGCCCTGCGCAAAACCGGTCGCAAGGTCAGAATCAGGGACCGACTCAGGGCGGAGCTCGGGGGACGATGTCCTCTCCCGCAAGTACAAGTAATGGCGGAGCGGCGCGGCCTGCGATTTCCGACGGCTCCGGGTGGCGGAGATTTTCCAATTCGGCTCCGGCGCAGCAGCCAGGAGGCATGAGTCGTCCCGCCGAACGGTCGTCGCCATCAAGGATGTCCAATGTTCCGCGACCGGGAAACTCGCCGCGGCCTGAGGCTTCGACTAACGGTGGAGACTGGCGGCACTTCACACCGCAGTCCGGAGGTTCTCCCTATGGCATGAACAACGGAGCCGGTATGAACGGCGGGCGCGGAGCGGATTCCCCGGCGCGTTACGAGATGTCGCGTCCCCAGATGGGATCAGTTGGTGGACGCGGCATGGGGCAGCAAGCCCCCCGCAGTTACTCCCGGCCTCCTCTGGAAATGAGGCAGCCGATTGTGATGCCGCGTGGGGGTGAGGGAGGCGCACCGCGCATGTCAGCTCCATCCCATGGCGGCGGTGGTGGTGGCGGAAATCGAGGTGGATCGGGCGGCGGCGGTCCGCACGGCAACGGCTCGCACGGCGGCGGAGGCCGGCGCTAAAGCAGGCGTTCATTTTTGGCCCGATGGAGCAACGGCATCCCGCTGGATGCCGTTGCCCGTTTGTGCTACGCTCCCGCCATGTCGGTCCCGACTTATCGGAAAATCACTCGCTGGATTTTCGACCATATGCTGTGGGACACCGCCCCCACCGCGGGCACGGGATTCTGGCCAGGCTTATGGGCGACGCGGAAACTCCTGCTTGCCCTCGTGGGATCAGCTGTACTGACATGGTGGGAATGGGTCGAGCACCATCCCCCCGATATCGCGATCGTGACAATTGTCCACTTCGTGTTCGTATTCGCGCTGATTGCGCTTCTTGTTTATCTCGGGTTGTGGTTTCGTGGCAAGAGGTCGCCCAGCGAGCAAGGGCCGCGGAGTCTGTAATTAAAATTCCCTCGAACGAGAATTATTTCAAATGGCAGGGTCCCTCGACTCGCTCAGGATGACACGTTGAACAATGTGTCAGAAATAATGACGCGGGAATAAGGTTTAAACTGGTTTCCGTGGCGCAGGAAAAACGCGATACCGGGCAAGAGGCCAGGAAGACGAAGTCTCGCAGGAAAGGATTTCTGGCGCAGCACTCTCTGAGTATCGCCTGCGTTGGCGTCCTGGTCCTCTGGATCGTCCTCTATTCTAGGTCTAATCCTGAGACCCATTGGGGGTCATTTTTTGGAAACGCCATTGCCGACTGGTCGGGAGTTGTCGTGACCGTGTTCGCTACCAAGTATCTCTATGAACGAGGCTCCGCTGAAAGCAGAAAGCCTCCCCTGAACTTGCGGGGTCCCTTCTGGGAAGCCATAACGGATCACTCGTTGACCCTGTTCCTGTTGGCCACCGGTGTTTGCTGGGTCGCCGTCTATAAGCACGCCGACCCAGAATCGAAATGGGGACAGGTGGTCGGAAACGTAGTCTCGGAATGGACCCAGATTCTTGCGCTGGTGATTTTGACCAAGCGCCTGTTCGAGTACCACTCCAAAGAGAGCGAGAAATAAACTCGCCCGTCAGACCCTGCCCGTAAGCGCCAGAATGACTACGATGAGCAAAACCAGTCCCAGTCCGCCGCTGGGGAAATATCCCCAACTGCTGCTGTAGGGCCACGTCGGAAGGGCGCCGAGCAATAACAGCACCAGAATCACGATCAAGATAGTTCCCATGGAAGTCCTCCCTCGTAATTTGTTACAGCTTGTTCGCTGGACAACGTTACAGGCGCGACAGTTCTGGAACAATCAGGGCATTACTGTAGCGGGGGGAACATCTCCACGTAGGTTAATGACTAAGAAGATGGGATACGCTAAGTGGGAGGACGCCCGTCCTCTGTCCTTGGGAAGCCGTCCTCTTCGCTCAGGATGACCGCAGGCTATTGATGAATTCTTCCTGCCCAGCCTCCCCCGGGAGCGAGGGATATTTTCAGTTTGGTGTCGCGCGTAATCTGGGTCCTGGTCTTCTTGTAGTCACTGGCCACGCGATCGGCGTTGACGCCGTCCTGGTACGCTTCCAGCCAGAAAATTCCGGCGGGCAGAAAGGAGAAGTCCACTTCCAGGTCGCGGGCAGTCCAGTTGGTCATCGCGCCGACATACCAATCCTTGCCGCTTCTACGAGCGACTAATGCATACTCCGCCATGCGAGCGTCGAGCACTTTCGTGTCGTCCCAGACCGACGGGACGGGCGCCAGGAACTCCATTATCTCCGGCTCGCGTAAGTAGTTCGATGGACTATCGGACAGCATCTGCAGCGGGCTTTCAAACACCACGTACATTCCCAACTGGTGGCAGCGCGTGCCCAGGCTCATGGGACGGTCGAAGATGGGAGCGAAGTCCTTTTTCGTTGCGTTCAGCATGGCTCCGGGAGTGAAATCCATCGGTCCCAGAAACATGCGGGTGAAAGGTAGGGTGATGTTGTGCTGGGGTTCGGTTTCAGCGCTCCACTTGCTCCACTCCAGGCCGCGTACGCCCTCGCCGCTGATCATGTTGGGCCAGGTGCGGGTCATGGTGATCTGACTCTGTCCGCCGTGAAAATCAACCAGCATGTGGCGCTTGGCCGCCTCGCGGGAGGTCTTGAAATAAAAATTGATCAGCTTCTGGTCGTCGCGCTGCATGAAATCGATCTTGAGGCCCTTGACGCCCCATTTCTGGAATTCGTCGAAGGCCGGGTCGAACTGGTCATCTAACGTCTTCCAGACCATCCATAGGATGATGCCGACATTTTTCTGTTTGGCGTATGCCGACAGCTCTTCCATATTCACTTCGGGCACGACTTCGAGCACATTGCCGAGTTTGTACCAGCCCTCGTCGAGGATGATGTAAGGAATGCCGTACTTGGCGGCGAAATCAATGAAGTACTTGTAGGTCTGGGTATTGACGCCGGACTTGAAATCCACGCCATCGATGTTGAGCGCGTTCCACCAGTCCCAGGCCACCTTGCCGGGCTTGATCCATGAGGTGTCCTGGACCTGCGACGGTTTGGCCAGCAGCCAGACCAGTTGATTGGTGATCAGGTCACCATCTTTTTCCGCAATTCCCAACAGCCGCCAGGGATAGCTCCGAGTGCCGCGGGTCACGGCGATGTAGTCGGCCGCCTGGGTGACCTTGAAATCGCGGTCCTTCTCCAATGTTTCTTTCAGCGGATACGGCGGGAAGGTGGCCGCCAGCCCGTTGTTGCTGGTGCCGCGCAGCCAGAGCCCGGGATAGTCTTCGATATCGGCTTCCGCGACCGCCACTTTAACCCCATTTGCGGCTTCGACCACCGCGGGCAGGCTGGCAATCGCGCTGGGCGCGATGGTGTTCAGATTCACCGGCAGGTAATGCCGTTCGTTGTGCGAAAAGAAGCTTTCCTCTTGAGGATAGTAAACCCGGTAATCGCCCGCGAAATTGAAGCTGGATTCCTCGCCGTAAACTTTTACTTCGGCTTGTGGCAAAGATGTTTCCAGACGATAAGCCACGCCTTCGTTATAGGCGCGGAATACGACGGCGTAATTGCCGTCCATGGTCAGGCGAAGTTCGTTGTAGTTCTCCCGTACTTTGGCGAATTTCTGCCGCACCGGCGGTTCGAGAATGCCGTCGTAGCTGCGCTCCTTAGTTGTCTTGACCTTGGGTTGCAGGCCCAGCGTAGTGTGATCAATGTCGATGGAGAAACTGGAATTCTGCAGCAGCGCTGTTCCCTTGAACAGGACGTCGTACTGAAAGCGTTCGCCAGTGCGAATTCTCACCTCGAGCCGTTTGTCCGGTGAGAGCAGGTTGTAGCTGGCTTGTGCCAACGCGGTCCCCGCCAGGCTTAACAGCGGCACCAGTATGAGAGCTGTATTTTTCCAGAAAGATTTCATCGGACGTTCTCCTCGGGGAGAGAAAAATTGGACTTTTGCTCGAAGGCTCGGCCATCATCCGTATTATGCGCAGGACCATTCCGGGAACAAGGCATCAGAGGGAGAGAATGTTACCGCAATATGCCCCAATTGTGTAAACGGTCGCTGTCTTCATCCCAGCGATCGCCAATGTCGGTGCGGTAATACATGTTCGGAATCAAGACGTTCTTGATGCGGGAATAGACCTGGGCCTGAGCCTGTTTCATGGTCTGGCCCAGACCCACGACGATCAGAATGACTCCCGAAGTTCCGGCCACCAGCCACTGGCCGTTGACCTGTTTGACGTCCTCTATGTGAATCTCGTCGGCCGGGGGCTTGCGGAATACGATGGCCCCGTTCTTGGAGTACGACTCGAAAGTTTCGTCGTCATCAAAGGGGAAGGGAGGCACCACGATACGGACACCGATCTGAAAGCCGCTCCTGACTTTCAGCTTAGGGTCGTTGCCGTTGGCCAGGTCCCAAAAAAATTGCCCGATGGGCGTGATCATTCCCGCCTGCTGGATGCTGATGGTGGGGTATCCGAAACGCGAGGTAAACTCGAGCGGATATATGCCGTGATGATTGACGATGCAGTTCACGTCGATGTATCCGACGTAGCCCTCCTCGGCAAGTTTCGGCTCCATTTTGAGCAGGGTCTGATTGAAAAGCTGGTTGGGCATGCTCCAGAACATGGACGTGCCCATCTCTCCCGTAGGCGGACCAAGGTTGCCGGGAAAAAGCTTCTTGTGCTCAAAGTTTACGTTGACCGGGTAGACGAACTGTTTTCCGTTGAAGAAGCCACCCACCGCGACTTCCACCCCGGTCACCCTGCGCTGCAACTGAAAAACCTTGATCTCATCCGAGAAGGCCTTCTTGTAGGCCTCCAGCATGCGGATCACGTCCTGACCGTCTTCTTCTTCGCCCACGAACAGGCGGCGCTTCACATTCTGGGCCTCGCCACTGGGCTTGATCACATAGCGGTCCGGGTTCTTGATCACGTGTTCGACGGCCTCGTCGAACGACTCGAACTCGCCATAGGGAATGATGTTGACCCCAGCTTTCTTCAGTTCCTCCTGCCCGAAGGACCTGTCATCTTCCAGTCGGTCGGTGTAGGCAGTCCCTCCGATGACCTTCTTTCCCTGGGCGCGCAGCGCCTGCGCTTTCTCGCCTTGTCCCAGGGTATCGTCGAAGACGATGATGTCGGCCCAATCGGAATCTTTCTCCCAATCCTCCGATTTGGCCACAAAGCCGTCGGCAATGTCGCTTTCCTTCTGGTCTTTGATGTAATAGCGGACTTCGTGGCCTTCCTTGGAGACCTGCCAGGCGATGTCGCTGATTAATCCCGACAGCGAGGCAAAGAGGAACTTTTTCTTCTTTTCCATGGCGGCGACACGCTAAAGCGCTTGAGTCTAGCACTGCATTGTTAAAGCCCGATTACAAAGAACGTGAGAGTTGGATTTCTTTGCGTCCTTCGCGTCCTTGGCGGTTAAGGATTTTGACTTGCCGGCAAATCAATCAAGTCTTAAACCGCAAAGGACGCAAAGGGAAGCCGCAAAGGACGCCAAGGGAAGCCGCAAAGGACGCCAAGGTCGAGTTTTCCTTCGCCGGTTTAGGGGACTGCGACTGTCTGCTTACCGGAATACTGCACGGTCTTGTCCGCGTGCTCGTCTGGATCGATTCCTGCGCCATGGTTCTCGCCGACGAATACGATCCTGAACGTACGGTCTTTCAGCATGCCGGGAAATTGGCCTTTACGATCGCCGATGGTCAGCGCCTGTTTGGCGTCATCCCAGTGAAAAGAGATGGTGGCGTAGGCACCCTTTTCGTAGTTGTAATTGTCGTTCTCGTCTTCATACAGAGTGAAGTCCCCATTCGCCCCTGGGTAGATCCTGAGTTCGATGGGATCGGCGGGCTTTTCCGTGGACCATTCTTCATCCGGGCCGAGCGGAAGAATTGATCCGGCACGGATGTAGAGCGGCAGCCGGTCGAGCGGAGCATTGGCATCGACGGTCCGGCCGCCTGCGATGGGCGATCCCGTCCAGAAGTCATACCACTTTGATTGCGGCAGGTAGAGCCGCCGCGTGGTGGCGTCAGGCTCGGTGACAGGGTTTACCAAAAATGCCGGACCGTACATGAACTGGTCGCCAATGTTCTGGGCGCGAACGTCGGAGCGGAAGTCCATCACCAGCGGACGCATGGGAGTGTAACTTTCGCTGGTGGTCTTCCAAGCCAGCGAATAGGTGTAGGGCAGCATGCGGTAGCGCAGGCGGTCGAAACTTACCAGGATTTTCTGCGCGTCCGGCCCGTATGACCAGAGTTCGTTCTGATCGGTCTTGCGCGTCCCGTGCACGCGCAGAATGGGATTGAAGGTGCCGTACTGGAACCAGCGGATGAATAGCTCGCGGTAGGAGGGATCGTCGGGATCTCCGGAGACGAAGCCGCCAATGTCGGTGGTCCAGTAGGGAATGCCGGAAAGCGCGAAATTCAAACCGGCGGGAATCTGGCGACGGAAGCTGAAGAAATCGGAGTTGATATCGCCCGACCAGGCCGTGACTCCATAGCGCTGGTCGCCTGCGAAGGCCGAGCGGGAGAGAATGAAGACTCGCTTCTTGTCTGAGGAGCTGCGCTGCCCGTCGTAAACCGCGCCCGTGGTCATCAGCGGGAAAATATTGACGTAGCGATCGCCGCTTCCGGCAGCGATCTTGTGGTGCAGCAGGATGTTTTCTTCCTGGCCTTCAGTTTCCGGCTCGGTCGTGTCCAGCCACCAGGCATCCACGCCGATGTTGAACAGGGCCTTGTCCATCAGGTGCCAGTAGTATTTCCGGGCTTCGGGATTGGTGGCGTCGTACACCGCCATGCCGTCGGTGTGGTAGGGCGGCTTGGCGAATTTGAACTTGTCCACGAACCAGCCGCGCTTGTCCATGTCTTCATAGACCGAGGACCCCGGCTCGAAGAAGGGCCAGACCGAGATCATGAGGTGAAAATTCTGGGCGTGCAGCTGATCGATCATTCCCTTCGGGTCGGGATAGTTCTTGTTGAAGACGTGCTCGCCCTTGTGATTCCACCAGAACCAGTCCTGCACGATGTTGTCCGCGGGAATATGCAGCTCGCGGTATTTCCTGGCGACTCCCAGAATTTCTTCCTGCGACTTGTAACGGTTCTTGCATTGCCAGAAGCCGTAGGCCCACTTCCCGAACATGGGTGCCTGCCCGGTCAGTTCGCGGTAAGCGGCGATGATCCGGTCAAATTCAGGGCCGTAAAAGAAGTAGTAGTCGATGTTGTCGGCCACTTCGGAAGTGATGTACATGTAATTCGCAAAGCGGTTGTTGAACCGGCTCCGCGAGTCGTTGTTCCAGTAGACGCCGTAACCCTGGCTCGAAAGCAGCAGGGGGACCGCGATGTTCGTATTGTCCTGAGAAATATCCACCGACTCGCCGCGGTAGTTCCAGACGCCCGCCTGGTGCTGCCCGAGCCCGTAGAGCGCCTCGCGCGAGCCGTAAATGTTGATGAACGATTCCGCGCGATAGGTGTCCTCGCCATTGACCTTTACCGGGGTCAACTTCCGCGTTGCCTCCTGAAACAGTTGCTTGCCATCAAGGTCGCGGTAAGTAATGCCGCCGTCCTTGCGAGTGACCGTCACCGCCAGGCGCGAAGTGGTAAGCGTTACGCCGTCACCGGTGGACTGCATTGTCCATTTAGTCTCGGGCCAGCTGGTTTTCGTGATCACGTAATCAGGTCGATCGGAGAACGTGGCTGTGGCGGAGTAACGGACGCGAATGATCGAATCGGTGCACACCTGGAGCTTCAGCGTGCCCGTCTGCATGATGAAAAGCACACCGTCAGGTTGTTGCTGCAGGTTGGTAACGGAATTCATCGGCGCCCATTGGGCGTGCGCTATGCCGGCGAAGAGCGCCAGAACGCAAAGCAGGGCTGGTCCAAAGATGGTCTGGAACCTTGGCATGATTAGCGACCTTAACTTCTAAATTCGCGGAACCAAAGCTAACATAAAAACCGGGTGTGTGAAGCCGGAGAAACGTCCGTGCGAGGAAGGTTACGCGCCCATCTGGCCACTGCTCCGGACGGCGGCCAACCATGCATAATTGAGGAAGCGCGACCGCATGCGGATGGCCCACTCGATTCGCGGTGTAACTTACAGCTTTGCCGATCTGAAGGAATTGCTGGCGAAGGCGTCGCCCCTCCGGTCGGGAGACCAGTTGGCCGGCATCTGCGCCGCCAGCGCCGAAGAGCGGGTGGCCGCCCGTTTCGTTCTTGCCGACCGTCCACTCCGCCACTTTCTCGATGAGCTCGTGATTCCCCATGAGTCCGACGAGGTCAGCCGGCTGATTGTGGATGCCCACGACCACGCTGCCTTCGCGCCGGTGGCGTCGCTTACCGTGGGCGAGTTTCGCAACTGGCTCCTGGACGATCATGCGACCGGCGAAGTGCTGGCAGCGCTGGCTCCCGGCCTGACTCCGGAAATGGTAGCGGCCGTATCGAAACTCATGCAGGCGCAAGACCTGATTGCCGTGGCCCGCAAGATCAGGGTGGTGACGCGCTTCCGCACCACGGTCGGCCTCAGCGGGCGGCTTTCCACGCGACTGCAGCCCAACCACCCCACCGATGATCCGGTCGGCATTGCGGCGTCCATTGTGGACGGCCTTTCTCTGGGATCGGGAGACGCGGTGATCGGCATCAATCCTGCGAGCGACAATGTGGCCTCGGTGTGCACGCTGCTCCGGTTGGTGGATTACGCGCGTGAGAAGTTTGCCATTCCCACGCAGAGTTGCGTGCTGGCACATGTCACCACACAAATGGAGGCGCTGCGGCAAGGCGCGCCCATCGACCTGGTGTTCCAGTCCATCGGTGGCACGGAGGCGACCAACAAGTCGTTCGGAATAAATCTTGCGCTGCTGGATGAGGCGCATCAGGCCGCGCGCGAACTTCACCGCGGAACCGCCGGGGACAACGTCATGTATTTCGAGACCGGCCAGGGCAGCGCGCTGTCGGCGGGAGCGCATCACGGCTGTGATCAGCAGACGCTGGAAGCCCGCGCCTATGCTGTGGCCCGTCGCTACCGGCCCATGCTGGTGAACACCGTGGTGGGATTTATCGGGCCGGAATATCTTTACGACGGGAAGCAGATCATCCGCGCCGGACTCGAGGACCACTTCTGCGGCAAACTGCTGGGCCTTCCCATGGGCTGCGACGTTTGCTACACCAACCACGCCGAGGCCGATCAGGATGACATGGACACGCTCCTGACCCTGCTGGGCGTGGCCGGAGTGAACTACATCATGGGAGTGCCCGGAGCGGATGACGTCATGCTGAACTACCAGAGCACGTCTTTTCACGATGCGCTCTACCTGCGCTCGGCACTGGGACTGCGGCCCGCGCCGGAATTCGAAGCCTGGTTGGAGCGCGGCGAATTCCGCCGGCTCACCGTGAATGGCCTGTTGCCGGCGGGAGTCAATCCGGTGCCCTGATATGACGGATGAATTGGTCAGACGCCTTCGGCACTACACTTCGGCGCGGGTTGGGTTGGACCGCGCCGGCTCCAGTCTGGCGACTCACGAAGTACTCGATTTCCAATTGGCCCACGCCCAGGCGCGGGACGCGGTCCACGCTGTCCTGGATGTGTCGTTTCTGCTGGCCGCGCTGCGCGAACGCGCGCTGGCCGTGTGCGTCCTCCGAAGCACCGCTCCGGACCGGGCCACCTATTTGCGTCATCCCGGGATGGGGCGAGCGCTCAATCCGGAGTCGACCGCGAGTCTTGTCGCCGCCTGCTGTGATGTCGTGTTTGTGATTGCCGACGGCCTGTCCGCCCTGGCGGTGGCGCGTCACGCCTTGCCCTTGCTGGACGAAGTCTTACCGCTGCTCAACCATCAGTGGTCGGTTGGTCCAACCTGCATCGTTGAGCAAGGGCGCGTGGCGATTGGCGATGCAATCGGCGCGGCGCTGCAGGCGAAAGTGTCAGTCGTCCTGATTGGCGAGCGTCCTGGCCTGACTTCGCCGGACAGTCTGGGCGCGTACATCACATGGGGGCCGCGCCCCGGTCGCACTGACGCCGAGCGCAATTGCATTTCGAACATCCGTCCGGAAGGGCTGGACTACGCGGCCGCCGCCAGAATGCTTGCCTTCTATCTCCACGAAGCTCTGCGCCAGAAATTGACTGGCATTGAACTCAAGCTTGTGGGGGATTTTCAGAAGGACGGGATTCATCGTTCCCTGCCCGGGGCCGAAACGTGAACCGGAAACGAGTTCCGGCATAGTGCAATAATGATGCCGGGGAGGGTACGAATCTGAGCCTGGACTATGCCGCGATGCTCGCGGTCGCACTGGTGGAGGCGCGTAAGGGGCTGGCCGAAGGCGGCATTCCCATTGGCGCGGCGATTTTCGATCAGCCCGGCCAACTACTGGGCGCGGGTCACAATCGCCGGGTGCAGCAGGGCGATCCGTCGATGCATGGAGAGACGGATGCCTTCCGCAACGCGGGACGGCAGCGCAGCTATCGCGACCTCATCATGGTCACCACCCTGGCGCCGTGCTGGTATTGCAGCGGGCTGGTCCGGCAGTTTGGTTTCGGGACGGTGGTGGTGGGGGAGAGCCGCAACTTTCAGGGCGGCGTGGAATGGCTGCGGTCACTCGGTGTGAACATTGTCGATCTTGACTCTGCGGAGTGCGCTGCGTTGCTGGGCGAGTACATAAGGGCGAATCCCGAAGTCTGGAACGAGGATATCGGGGAGAGTAGTTCGCGGGAGACATGAACAGCTCCAAAGCCAGTTTGTATTTTGCGATGTTCCTGTTGGTGTTTAAACCCGCCGCGGCGCCGCAGGAGCCCACCTTCAATGCCCAGGCCAACGTGGTAGTGGTGCCCACGCTGGTGAGGGATGCAAACGGCAGCGTCGTGTACGGGCTGCAAGCCAAAGATTTCGTCATTGAAGACGACGGTATCGAGCAGGTGCCCTATTTGGACGAAGCAGCAGAAGCCGAACCCGTCTCGCTGATGATCGCGGTGCAGTGCGGGCGGAGAGCCAAGCGTGAGTTCGACAGGATACGTGGTTTACCGTCAATGCTGGGGCCGGTGCTGGGCCATCCCGACACCGAAACGGCTCTGGTGTTCTTTGACAGCAAACTTACTCTGGCGCGCGATTTCACCCACAATCCCGAACTTATCGAGGGCGACCTCAAAACGCTGCAGGCGGGTGACAATGGCGCGGCGATTCTCGACGCCGTCGCGTATTCAGTCAAATTGCTGAACAAGCGGCCCGAGGGCCGCCAGCACCTGCTGCTGCTGATCAGCGAAACCCGCGATCATGGCAGTCACTTTGCGAAGCTCGATGAGGTGGTGAAGTTGATCGGGGTCACAAACACGGCAGTTTATGCTCTTCCTTTTTCTCCTTCGCTATCACAGGTACTGGATACCGAACGAGGCAGCAACCGGGACGAGGCTGGCTGGGGCGCTCAACCCAACATACAGGGCGTTCTTCTGATGACGCTGGCGGCGATGAAAAAGAACATGCCCCTGGCGATTGCGTCGATGAGCGGCGGTGAGTACGAGCTTTTCGCATCCCGCAAGAGCTTTGAGAACAAGATGAACAGCTTTGCCAATCACGTGCACAGCCGCTACCTGCTGAGCTTTGAACCCAGGAGCCCTCGTCCCGGGCTGCACCAGATTCGAGTGCGATTGAAGGATCCGGCGCGGGATGAGACGGTGCTGTTCAGAAGCAACTATTGGGCCGGCGGGGTTTGAGCACTGAGCAGCCGTCGTGCCGAGAAGTGGAGTTCCATCATGAAGCTTGATAAGCGTCAACTGGCCGGCCTGCCTAAAGTGCTTTTGCACGAGCATCTGGACGGCGTGCTGCGGCCGCAAACCGTCATTGACCTGGCCAAGGAGACGAACTACACGGGTCTTCCCACCGGCGACGCGACTGCGTTGGGTCAATGGTTTCATCAGGGCGCGAACAAGGGAAGTCTGGCCAAATATCTGGAAGGCTTCGCCCACACCATCGCCGTGATGCAGACGGAGGAGGCGCTGGAGCGGGTGGCCTATGAGCAGGCCGAAGATTTGAGGAACGACGGCGTGGTCTATTTTGAAACCCGCTTTGCGCCCGTCTTTCACACCCGCAAGGGGTTGACGCACCAGCAAGTGGTCTCGGCTGTGCTGAAAGGGTTGGAACGTGGACGAAAGGATTTTGGAACGGTTTCGGGATTGATCATCTGTGCCATGCGCAACATGGACGTGTCGCTCGAGATGGCGGAGTTGGCCGTGGATTTTCGCGAGCGCGGCGTCGTTGGCTTCGATCTGGCGGGTGAGGAAGGCGGGTATCCGCCCAAGAAGCATGTGGACGCCTTTCATTACATACAGCGTCAGAATTTCAACATCACGATTCACGCCGGTGAGGGCTACGGCAAGGAATCAATCTGGCAAGCTATTCAGTACTGCGGGGCGCATCGCATCGGGCATGGCACGAGGCTGATTGACGACATCGCCGTCGCGGATGGCAAGGTGGTGAAGCTGGGCGATCTTGCCCAGTACGTTCTCGACAAGCGAATTCCGCTGGAGATTTGCCTGATCAGCAACGTCCACACTGGCGCGACCCCGAGTCTGGCAGAACATCCCTTCAAGATTCTCTATCAGGAAAAATTTCGCGTTACCCTGAACACCGACAACCGGCTGATGAGCGATACCACCATGACCCAGGAATTCGAGGCCGCCGCGGAGACTTTCGGCCTGTCTCTCGATGACTTCGAGAAAATTACCATTAACGCGATGAAGAGCGCGTTCCTGCCCTACCGCCAGCGTTGCGACTTGATCTATACCGTCATCAAGCCTGGATACGCGAAGGTACGAGAATCCTTAACGGCAAAGGGCAAAGATCACGCGTGGGATTACTCGGGATGAGAGCCCGGCGGCTAAAGCGTTTGAGAAGTGTCATTACAAGGAGGGATGCTTTTAAGTAGAGGGGCAATGGACGATGCTTGGTTCATACAGAATCCGGCGGCGGCTTTTACGCTACGAAGTTCCATCGGGTTCGTTTGGTCTGCCGGCGCGGCGACGGGTTCGACTGCTTGCGATGCTCGCAGTAAGGAATCAGATCCATCTTCTCCCCGGTTATGTAGCCAATATCGGTCCGCAGGTGGACGGCATCGTGGCGCTCGATGACGGCTCGACCGACGGCTCGGCGGAGTTTCTTGAGGCGCGTCCTGAAGTGTTGCAGGTGTTGCGGGTTTCACCCGATCGGCCGTATTGGGATGAGGTGGGGAATTACCGCGCCCTGGTGGCTACTGCATTACAGCACGACGCGGAATGGCTGATCAGTCTTGATGCCGACGAACGTGTAGAACGGGAATTCCGCAAGCGCTGCGAGCGAGTAATCCGGAGAGGACGAATGCTCCGATACTTCGCGTATGCTGTGCATTTACGAGAACTTTGGAATTCAACCGGTGAGTTCCGGGTAGACGGCATCTGGGGTTCAAAGACACCAGCGCGGCTGTTCCAAGCGCGCGAAAACCACGAGTTCGATACCCGTCCGCTGCATGCGACCAAGGCGCCGCTGCAATCCCGCATTGCCGGCTCGTATCCCGTGGCCGATCTGAACGTCTACCACTTGGGCATGTTACATCGCGAAGACAGGATCAAACGCCGGCGACGCTACGAGTTGCTGGATCCGGAGAATCGCTGGCAGCCCCGAACCGGCTACGCATATTTGACCGATGAGCAGGGCTTGCATATTCGCCGCATCCCTGCAGGTCGAGAATACTCTGAGGGAATTTAGCTGAGGGAGTGACCGGGAGCAGAGAGACACTCGATACCAGTCCATCGAGTACAACGGTTGTTGATGTAAACGCCTTCCATGAGAAGGCCGGTCGGAGTCAAGTGGATTCGTTTTGGTATTGGTTGGTCACGCTGTTTCTTCCCGGCCGAGTCGCCACTGTCGCCACCCT
>Ga0326726_10002349_pt1 | contig 17416 bp, 16 predicted proteins | sample MHFenrmetagenome_2_FD_207603 | JGI IMG/M metagenome (GOLD analysis project Ga0326726, IMG submission 207603) | Lab enriched peat soil microbial communities from Michigan Hollow, Ithaca, NY, United States - MHF15MN | ecosystem: Environmental > Terrestrial > Soil > Wetlands > Peat | place: USA... | reverse complement strand
CTCGTGCTTTTCAAAATTAAGCAATTTTCACAAGAGGGGGGTCGGGAAGGTTTGAAGGCTTGCTATGGAACCTTAAGTCATCTCCTAATGGACGAGATACGCGAAAGCGATATCATCGGTTCTTTGGAATTAGATAAGCTGGTTATTCTCCTCCCTTATGCGGATGTGAAAGCGGGAGCCCGTGTTAAATCCCGTTTTGAGGATGCTCTAAAATATTATGATTTTAAGAGCAAGGGCATCGAAGTCATGATCGATCAAGTCTGTTTTCCTGTTAATGGGTCGGACACAATGGATCTTATTAAAGGGGCATTGCGAACAGGGTAATCTTATCTAAGCTGAAAGGCAAAGGTGAAAGTCTTAAGAACTACAGAATATTCAAACCCTTTAATCAGTCTGTGAACGAAGGAGAGAGAACATGAAAAAATTACTGAGTTTCGGAGGCCTGGGGACATTCCTATTATTAATCATGACCAGCATGGCCTACCCTCAAGCGGATAAGGAAATTCTTTCAAGAAGAGAAGCTCAGGTAGAAATTGCTACCGATAACGACCAGTATGTGATCGGGGCCGAAGATGTTCTTTATATCCATGTTTGGAAAGAAGAAGCTTTCACGAGGACAGTTCCGGTTAGAATGGACGGAAAGATCTCTCTTCCGCTTGTCCAGGAGATCAAAGCTGCCGGGCTTACTCCTCTCCAATTAAAGGAAGTTCTGACCAGAAAGTTAAAGGAATTTGTTGAGAACCCAGTCGTTTCTGTAACAGTCGCGGAGGCAAACAGTTACAAGGTGTATGTTTCCGGGAACGTGAAAACCCCGGGTGTTTACCGCCTTCGAAGTGAAACCTCTGTAGCCCAGATTATTCCCATGGCAGGTGGGTTCACGGAGTGGGCAAACCAGAAGAAGATCTTGATCATCCGGAACGAAAACGGAAGGGAGAAACGAATTACGGTCAATTACAGGAAATTTATTCGCGGTAGTGACCAGGATTCAAATGTCATTCTAAAGACAGGGGATACAATCATTGTTCCGTAAATAATCGGAAACAATCCGGGGCAAGGCGCAAATAGGACATCGTCGGATAAAAGGGGGTACTATGAAAAGTGAGAAAATCCTCAAAGCAAGGAGAAGAGCCTGGGTTAACTGGATGCTTCTTACACTTTTTTTTATCGGGATTCCTTCCTTTGCGCATGCGGATATCAGTGATATTCTGTTGAAATTCAACCCCTATATCGCGGCCCAGTCAGCCTATAGCAATAATATCCTGCTGACCAAAACGAACAAACTCAACGATTTTATTACTACTGTTAACCCGGGATTGGGATTTTCTGATTTAGAGCCGGGGAAATACGGGATCGATCTGGATGCTGTTGCGGGATATACCTATTACGCAAAGAATCATGATTTCAGTTATTTCAGTCCCGCGGGGAACCTTAACGCCTGGTATGCAATGACCTCAAATCTTACTTTTCGGGTCAACGACTATTTAAGCCGATCTGATGCAGCAAGAGAGCAGCTGTTTGCTGCCGGTGCCTCAACAGATCAATTTCTTCTTTCTACCCAGAGAGGGGTCCATGCGATCTACCTCCGAAACGTTGTTGAGCCATCCGTGGAATATCGTTTTGGAGCCGAAAACTTCCTTTCCGTCCTTTATCGAAACAACATTTACCGTAATCAAAACCCTCTATTTGAAAACAGTCAAGAAAATACGATCAACCCGAAATTCAACTACTGGTTCGATATCAGAAACGGAGTGACCTTGGAATACTTGGTTACTTTCGGACATTTTCAAACTTCTCCAAACTTTGTGGAAAATGGGCCAAGGGTTCGCTATACTTACCGTTTTGATCCCAGGCTCTCGTTGTTTGGAGAATACTTGTTTTTGAGGGTTGATTTTGAAAATCCTGGTGGCAATTTTGCTGGTGGCAATTTTGTCGATTATGATGTTCATAATCCAAACCTGGGTATCGAATATAAATTTAGCCCGACACTGACGGGTTTGGTCCAGGGAGGTTATTACTGGGACATCCCAGCTCAAGGTTCAACATCGAGGGGTCCCTCTGGCATCTTGAGTCTCGAACAGAGACTGGAAAGGACGACCTATACCGTCTTATTGCAAGGAGGATACACCCAGGATTATTTTACGGCTCAGAATTTGGGGTTTAGTAAATACTACGCTGCGTTTGGGACGATCAATCATCAGTTAACGCAGAGGATGAGTGTCTTTGCAACCGGGTCCGTGGAAAGGTCCACGTTGACCGACGGCCAGAAAGACTGGATCTGGATAGCCCGGGGAGGTGCCTCCTATTCGCTCCTTCGATGGTTGAGTATTTCATTGGAGGGCTCTTTCACGGAGGATTATTCAAATATCTCAGAGAAGGGTTACAAGGAATATCGCGTGATCGCTGGAATAACACTGGGCCGACCGACTTCTCCGACTTCTCGACAAACGATAATGGGCCAACCGACTTTTCTACGTACTATAGTTCGTTAAGGATAAAAAAATGCGATGTGCCACGGCTACCGTCCAATGGCCCTCTGATTCTTAATGTGTGGAGAGGAGCAAAAACCAAGATGATCAACACTGGGAAATTTTTTGATATTCAGAGTTATTTCAAAATGGGTCTTAGGAGAAAATGGTACATCATCATTCCATTTACACTGTCTCTCATCATTTCCTTTGGTGTTTATAAAAATATGCCCAAGGTATATAAGGCCACCACTGTTATCCTCGTCCAAGCTCAAAAGGTCCCGGAGAGTTATGTTCGGCCTACCCTAACTGAATCTGTGGCCGACCGGTTAACCACGATTAGCCAGGAAATTCTTAGCCGCACCAGGTTGGAAAGGGTGATTAACGAATTCAATCTCTATCCGAACAACTTGAGTAAATCACACATGGAAGAGATTGTAGACATGATGAGGACGAAGATCGAGGTTAAGGTCCCGCGCCAGAATGCATTTTCAATCTCCTTTGTTGGAACAGAACCCAGAACTGTGATGCAGGTGACAAATAAATTGGCCTCTTTGTTTATCGAAGAGAATCTAAAACTTAGGGAGTCGCGAGCAGAAGGAACATCCGAGTTTATTGGCAAAGAACTACAGACAATGGAATCCAATCTGAAAAAGAAAGAGGATATGGTCCGACGATTTAAAGAAAAAAACATGGGACAATTACCAGGGCAACTTGAAGCAAATCTAAGAATCCTTGAACGATTACAGCAACAATTTAAGACAACAAGCGACAATCTCAAAGCTGCAGAAGATAGGAGCGTAGTCCTCCAGAATCAGGTTGAACTGTTAATGGATCGGCAGTCCGAAAGAGGGGCTTCTTCGACAACCCTACCCGCGGTGAAAAGCCTTACTCAAGGTGAAAATATTCGTTTAGAGCGGGGTCCTGAAGAATCAATAGTCGCACAATTAAACGCTCTAAAGCGGGATCTGGCAAATGCCCAATCCAAATATAAAGAAAGTTATCCTGACGTGGTTGACCTGAAAAGAAAAATAGCATCTCTTGAACTCAGAGCGAAGAAACAGGAAGAAGAGAGACAAAGACGTCTAAGAGAGCTTAGAGAGCGCCAGGAGAAGGCGCCGTCCCCTTTGGTAGATTCTGCTACCGAAAGGCTTACCACTCAGTATGAAGTACAGCTTAAGGAAACCCAGGAGGAAGCAGGGCGATTGAAGGAGGAAATCCGAAACTTAAAGGAACAAATTGCACTCTATCAAAGAAGGATTGAAGAAACGCCTAAAAGGGAACAAGAAATGGTCGACCTCAACCGAGATTACGACATGATAAAAATTTATTATCAGTCCCTTGTGGATAAAAAATATCAGTCTCAAATGGCTGAAAATCTTGAGCGGAAGCAGCAGGGTGAGCAATTCAGGATTTTAGATCCGGCTCGTCTTCCTGAAAAACCGTTTGAACCGAACCGCGATAGAGTTTTGGCCGTAGGGGCTGTGCTTGGACTTGCAATTGGATTGGCTTTAGCCTGGGGTCGGGAATCCATGGACCGATCCTTTTACGAAGTGTCAGATTTGGAAACTTATTTAGATCTACCGGTATTGGCGACTATACTAAATCTGAAAGAAGAAGAAAAGAAGGCAGCCTGAAAACGTGGTTGGTGTTTATTGAGGATTTATTGGTTTTACGCTTTGCGCCATGCGAGGTCTTGATTAGATATGTATGAATCTTTCTATGGCTTAAAGGAGAATCCTTTTAATGTGACCCCCAACCCCGAATATATCTATTTGGGGGAGAGCCATCGGGAAGCCCTGGCGCAATTATTTTACGGGGTGAGGGAGAGAAAGGGATTTGTAGTTATTACCGGCGAGGTGGGTACTGGAAAGACAACCCTGATCTACTATCTTCTTGATAAAATGAACGGTAATCAAACAAAGACAGCCTTCCTGTTTAACCCGAAATTGACTGTTGACGATTTCATCCAATACATATTGAAAGATCTGGGGGTAAGGGTTCAGGGAAAAACGAAGGGCGAGTATCTTCATAACCTGCATCGATACTTACTCAGCGCTTACCAGAAGGATGAAAGGGTGATATTAATAGTAGACGAAGCCCAGGGGTTGAGACCGGAGCTACTTGAAGAGATCAGGCTTCTCTCAAACCTTGAGACATCAAGATCGAAATTGCTCCAAATCGTCCTGCTCGGGCAACCAGAATTAGATAAAACCCTTTCCCACCCGGGTTTTCGCCAGCTAAGGCAGCGCATTAATTTACGATACCATTTACCACCTCTTTCCGAAAAAGAGACAAAAGAGTATATCGCGAAGAGATTGGGAATTGCAGGCGCAAGGGCACCCATTTTTACGGAGAAGGCAATTAAGCAGATTTACCTGAAATCGGGAGGGATCCCCCGATTAATAAATATTCTATGTGACAATGCATTATTAAACGGATATGCGCTGGACCAAAAAACGGTTAATGAAAGGTCAGTAAAGGAGGTAGCTAAGGATTTACACCTAAAGAAGAAGTCCCGCAGAGCTTGGATTTTGGTCCCAATCTTCATTTCTATTGGCGTAGGCATTCTATTATTCATCTATGCGCAAAAAAGTGTCCATCTGTTGCCTCTTTATAAAGATATTCTTAGAGGCTATCAATACATTAAAGAGATACTGAGCGAAGGAGGATCGGCTTTTTCCCAATTTCTTTAGATAAGAGCCCTAGGGGCTAACCATTCTTAAGGATGGTATGGAGCGACCTTGAACGATGTTTGACTGCAACACGGCAATACAGCGGGACTTTTTCAAACCCTGTGCCTAACGCATTACCGCTCAAATGAAAGGACGAACCAATGAGTCGAATCTATCGTGCCCTTGAAAAAGTGGAAGAAGAAAAGAAGCAGAAGATAAAAGAAGAACCCTCTCTTAAAGTGTTTGAAGAGAAGGCTATTTTAAAGAAGGAAGTACCCACTTTAAAATTTCCTGAAGAGAAGATAGAGAAGGGGGGACTTCCTTCAAAAGGAGTAGTTCCTGTTTTGATTGTTCCGTCCAATTCTTTTGGAGCAGAAGCATTCCGGAAACTAAAGAGTCAGATTTTTCTTCGTCCAGGGAATTCTCCCCGTTCGATTCTCGTTACGAGTGCAGCACCGCAAGAGGGGAAAACTCTGGTGGCTGTTAATTTAGCGGTAGCCATTTCAAAGGAAATTCATGGCAATGTCATACTCATTGACGGAGACCTCCGGAAGCCAGCTATTCATCTTGAGAGAAGTCAAAGCGCAAAGGGTCTCTCAAATTATCTTTCAGATGGGACTCCCTTATCAGAGATCCTGATAAAGTCTGAGATAGAAAAGCTTCGAATCATCACGGCAGGCCCTTCAACTCGCAAATCCACAGAGCTGATCAGATCAAACAAAATGGCAGAGCTTATAGAAACCCTTAAAAAAAGTGGAGACAACACTTACGTTGTTATTGATTCTTCACCTATTATCGCAACAGCCGATCCGAGTTTGCTCTCTAAAATGGTAGATGCGGTGATCCTGGTGGTGAGAGCCGGCTATACGTCCAGAGAATCCATCCAGAACGCGATCAAGTTAATTGATCGCCAGAAGATTATAGGAGTGGTCTTTAACCAGATGGGTATTAAGCCGTCAACTTACTCTTCAGAGTATTATCGCTATTATCAATACTATCGGAGATAAACTTAAACTGTGATCGAAAAACATTTTACCCAAAATCAGATGTTTTGCCCGAAATTCGAGAAGAATAGCATCGGTGCCGGAGCGCATCATTAACTTATCAAATCATTGGCTTTATAGCGTATGGTTTTAATATGAATCTCTGGTATGTCATCCAAACAAAACCTAAGAAAGAAGAAGAGGCGAAATCTTACCTCTCAACAAAAGGAGTGGAGGTCTTTAACCCTCTTATGGAAAACTTTCTGTTGAGAAACGGGAGGATGAACAAAGAATTAAAGCCCCTTTTTCCGGGCTATATTTTCGGAAAGTTCGAGCTCGACCAAAATTATGCTCTGGTCAGATGGGCAAAAGGAGTAAAAAAAGTTTTAGGTTTTGGGGAGTATCCCACACCCATCTCTGAGGAAGTGGTGGAGATGATTAGAGAGAGAACCGATACTCACGGGATTGTGAGATTAAAGTATCATTTTGAAGCCAATGACGTAATTAGGATTAAAACAGGTCCATTAAAGGATCTTTTAGGGATCTTTGAAAGATGGATTTCTGATAGCGAGCGGGTAAGAATCCTTTTAAACCTGATAGGCTATCAACCGGTCGTGGAGATGCATTATTCAATGATCGAAAAAGTCGCCTAACGGAGTGCTGCCGTGCCGCGGCTAAGACATTGTTGCGGTAACTGAGTGTTTGACGGCAGCACAACAACTCAGCAAAAGTTGCATCTTTAGCCCACATTGATATTGATGTGGCAAGCACTTATTAAATAAGGTCATCCCAGTAGAATCCACAGAAATTCGAACCGGCGGTAGCTTATTTTGCTCTGGTCTCAATAGTCCAAGTGTTTCTTTGTAAAGGCCCTTGAAGCATTTTTGAAAGAAGAATCCTCTCGACAGGATCGTCCCTTCTCCGCCCTCACACACATATGTACTCACGGGAGTAAAACCGAGCAACAACGGAATCAGTTTAGAAGGCTATGGAATCTATCATCAGAAAATCATTAGAGTTGTTTTTAATCAAATCGATTTGAAGCCGTCAAATTGCGATTCAAAATATTATTACAAATATTACAAGAAATATTAAAGGCACGGAACTATTCTCTGACTTAAATCACATTTTGAAATAGCATCACTGCGACACTTTAAAAGTTTGTTTTGCTCTCTGCGCTGTGCTCTTTGGGAGTTTTTGCATAGGAGGTGATATGCACTTACAGTTAGGTGTGAGTTATGGTCAGTAAAAACAGGTTTCGCTCTTCTCCAGGCTGGTTATTTAGATTCACAGATAGTTTCCTCATACTAAGTGGAATATTTCTTGGAGGTTATATCAGATTCTGGGGAGTTACCGGTTTTTCTTACACTGGGGATTATTTAGTCCTTAGGATGATGTTGATTGTTGTAGTGGTTCAGGTTAATTTCCATTATTTTGATCTATATGATTCCAAAATATTTAGAGACATGGAAAAGATGGGAATCCTTCTTGTGGGATCCCTTGGCATTACCTTCATTTTTATGACTGTAATTTATTACTTGATTCCTTCTCTTATTCTAGGGCGGGGAATATTTTCAATCAGTCTGTTTTTAATTTTGATCTTCACTTTCTCATGGCGAGTTTCTTATTCTTATGTACGAAAAACATGGGTATCCAAGGAAAAAATATTGATTATTGGAACCGGCGATTTGGCAAAAAAGATCAAAAGCGAAATCCTCGAAAACGGACTTGAGGGTTTTGAGATTGTAGGGTTTATCGATGAGGATAGAGACAAAATTGGACAACGAATCTAAACCGGCGGTGCTTGGCGACTATAGCCAAATTATTCACATTTGCCAAAATAGAAATGTGGATCGAATTATTGTAGCATTGGATGAAAGGAGAGGAAAATTTCCTCTTGAGCAACTGCTTTATTGCCGACTAAAAGGTATCCATGTAGACGACTGGGTAGCCTTTACTGAGCAATTGGCAGGGAAGCTTTCAGTGGAAAATCTCCACCCAAGTTTTCTTATTTTTTCAGATGGATTTAATAGGTCCGATATTTTTAAAAGGCTGAAAAGGTGTGTGGATATTATAGGATCATTGCTGGGACTTGCATTTTCAGCCCCAGTGAGTCTGATTATCTCGATCGTTATTAAATTGGATTCTACAGGTCCAATTCTTTACTCCCAGGAGAGAGTGGGAGAAGATGGAAAGATATTCAATCTACTCAAATTTCGCTCAATGCGCATCGATGCCGAAGAAAATGGTCCAGTATGGGCAAAGGTTGATGACAATCGAGTTACGCGCATTGGTTATGTGATCAGGAAGCTGAGATTGGATGAAATCCCGCAAATGATCAACGTTTTAAAAGGGGATATGAGCTTTATAGGCCCCCGGCCTGAAAGGCCTTTCTTTGTTGATTTATTAAGAAAAGAAATTCCTTTTTACATTGAACGTCATGTAGTGAAACCGGGGATTACAGGTTGGGCGCAAATATGCTACCGATATGGAGCATCGAAGGAAGATTCCTTAGAAAAATTAAAATATGATCTTTATTATATTAAACATATGTCTTTGTTTCTTGATTTAGTGATTATTTTTGAAACGATCAAAATTGTCCTCTTAGGAAGGGGAGCAAGATAGATGGTCCATGGCTGAACCTAAGGGGTCTCGCCCATAGCGCCATGCATTACTTGTTATATTTCAAAGAACCAGAGAAACCCAACAAATCCAGCAAAGCGAGGCGATAATTTATGATAATCAAAACCTGTTTGTCCTGTGAATATCATGAGATGAAACAGGACGGAAAAGAAGAGACGAGTCACTGTCGGAAGGAAAACTGTTGGTCTCGGTACTCCAAGTGTGTCCTCGGAAAGGCCCTCGAAAGATTTTTGAAAAAAGAATCCTCTCGAGATAATCGTCCTTTCTCCATCCTTTAATTTGTTTATGCGGGCGCAACGCCAACGGCTGCCTTGTACTGCTCAATCCACCATGAGTAATGCGCGCTACCCTACGCATTATTCATCTCTGAATCACCGCGTCACTTAATTGTATAGGTTTGACGCTATGCTCCCTGCGCTATGCTCTATGCCATAAGGGAAGGAGTTAACCATGTCCCAGTATTCCATCAGTCCAACAGGTGAAAAATTTGCATTACCGGAGCCAGAAGACTACATTAAGGAATTTGAACGTTTGCATGAAGTAGTAAATAGCCAGCGTGCCTTAGGCCGCGAGATCGTCATAGTGATGGGGTTGGGGTTCGTAGGGGCTGTTATGGCAGCAGTAATTGCTGACGCAAGAGATGGAAGAGGCAATCCTACAAAGTTTGTTGTTGGGATGCAGCGGCCAAGCTCTCGGAGTTATTGGAAAACCCCTTTGCTTAACCGTGGAATATCACCAGTGAGTTCAGAAGATCCTGAGGTTCCATTGATGATCAACCGCTGTGTGAATGAGAAAAAGACCCTGATTGCTACGTACACATACGATGCACTCAAGCTTGCAGATGTTGTGGTTGTGGATGTCCAATGCGACTACCTAAAACAGTCGCTCGGCAACGTACGGGATGGCCGGGCAGACATGGAGGCATTAGAGGAGTCTCTGGAGATTATTGGGCAACATATCAATCCAGAGACATTGGTTTTGATCGAGACGACCGTGGCGCCGGGTACAACAGAGCAGGTGGCCTACCCGATCATCAAAAAGATGTTTCGGAAGCGCGGCATCGAAAAAAATCCTCTCCTCGCCCACAGCTTCGAACGGGTAATGCCGGGAAGAAATTATGTCTCGAGCATCCGCGATTTCTGGAGGGTATGCAGTGGAGTAAACGAAGAATCCACACAGAGAGTGGTCGACTTCTTGAGCGAAGTGCTGAACACAGAGAAATTTCCGCTGACAGTACTCGATAGACCTATCGAGTCTGAGACAGCCAAAATCGTTGAGAATAGCTTTCGGGCAACCATCCTTGCTTTTCTTGATGAGTGGAGTCTATTTGCCGAGCAAAATGGCGTGGACTTAATCAAGGTGATCAATGCAATCAAGGTCCGACCCACACATAGCAATATCATATTCCCAGGACCTGGCATTGGTGGTTATTGCCTGCCTAAGGACGGAGGCTTGGGGCTTTGGGCATACAGACATATCCATGGGTTTGAAGATAATATTTTCAAAATAACACCACTTGCTATCGACATCAATGATACCAGGTCACTTCATGTGGCACAACTTACCCGTGATGCGCTCCGGAACATGGGTCGACCGATTGCCTCTGCGGAGATTTTGGTTCTCGGAGCTTCCTATCGGGAAGATGTAGGGGATACCCGATATAGTGGGTCTGAATTGATCGTTCGACGGCTGACAGAAATGGGAGGAGAATTAAGGGTCCACGATCCTTACGTGCTTCACTGGTGGGAATTTGAAAAACAAGATGAGTATCCGGCGTCCTCACATAGTTTAAAGAGATTTTTCCGTGGGCAAGAGAAACTGAAAGATCTTCGTGTGGAACAGGATTTGAAAAAGGCGTTGCAGGGTACCGATGCGGTGATTCTCACCGTTCGGCACAAGCATTATATGAGTCTTGATCCGGATGAAGTTGTTAAGAGCGCTGGCGGGCCGATAGTCGTGATTGACTGCTTCGGTATCCTTGATGATGAAAGGATAAGACGCTACTTTGAACTTGGGTGTGAGGTAAAGGGACTGGGCCGCGGGCATGTGAAGCGAATTAAGGATATGGTCCGAGAGGCAAAAGAACAAACATTCAGGGACCCTACAAGGACAACCCGACACACAAGACCCAATCCCCCAACCCTGTAACAATCCAGATATTTTGGGTTTCAGGGGGCGATCCCTTTAACCCATAACCCTGTGTTTCTCGATCGCCCCATGCAAAGCGATCCTCCGACCTACGAACTTAATTCAAAATTTATAACTGAAGAATTGAATTTATGCTGAATGCCCTAACCATTGACGTTGAGGATTATTTTCAGGTCCATGCGTTTTCAAGGGTGATCAAGTTTGAAGATTGGGATAACTTTGAATGCCGTATCGAAGACAGTACCTACCGTATTCTCGAGATATTAAATGAGCTACCACAAACTTCTTCCCTCACATCTCAAAACTCGGTAAAGGCAACTTTCTTTATTTTAGGTTGGATTGCTGAACGATATCCCCGTTTAATTAAAGAAATCTCTCTACAAGGCCATGAAATAGCCTCTCACGGTTATAATCATAAACTCATCTACCACCAGACCAAGGAAGAATTTAAGGACGATATTAGAAAGAGCAAGGTTATTCTTGAAGACATGATAGGGATGGAAGTCATCGGTTACCGCGCTCCCAGTTACTCCATTACGAATAAATCCAAATGGGCATTTGAGGTTTTGATAGAAGAAGGATTTAAATACGATTCGAGCATCTTTCCCATCAGACACGATTTCTATGGGATGCCCAATGCTCCCAGATTTCCTTTCATTGTTTCCTTAAATGGGAATTCCAGCTTTGAATTTTCAATGTTGAATCATGAATCGCGGACGGGCCTAAACTCTAAATCGATCATTGAATTTCCTACATCTACGATCAGAATTTTTGGACAAAACCTTCCAATATCTGGAGGTGGATACTTCAGGTTATTTCCTTTTCATTTTACTAAAGGAGGCCTCATGAAGATTAATCGGGAAGAGAAGAAGCCTTTTGTGTTTTACATTCATCCTTGGGAGCTTGATTCAGAACAACCGAAGATCCGAGGGACGGGTTTTAAATCAAAGTTTCGCCATTATAATAATCTTGATAAAACCGAAATGCGATTTAAAAAACTTCTGAAGAATTTCCAATTTGCAACGATCAGAGAGGTTATTGGACAATACGGCACTATTCGATTAACGGATAACAGTTACAGAATGGGAGCCTGGAAAGACAACAGCACAAATTGTGAAGTTTATGATTAAAATTCGATTCTACCAAGATGGTGATCAACCCCACTGGGATTCTTATACCTTAAACCAGTCCAACGGTACCTTCTTCCATCTGATTGGTTGGAAAAATGTCATTGAAAAGACATTCGGCCACAAATCGTTTTATCTCCTCGCTGAAAGTTCCGACGGTGCGAAAAGCGCAGCACCGCAGCACGACAACACTTCAGCCTTTATTAACCCAGCAAACCCAATGAACTCGACTAACCCAACAAACTCAATCAACCCGATTGTTGGAATTCTTCCTCTTTTCTCCATCAAAAGCTTCCTCTTTTGTAAATCACTGGTTTCTCTTCCCTTCGCTGCCTATGGAGGGATATTGGCCAATACCCGGGAGATAGCTAACCAATTACTGGAAAAAGCCAAAGACGTGACTTGCTCCCAGAGGTTAGAGTATCTGGAGCTCAGAAATAGAAACGCAGGGATTACAAATTTACCGAGTAAAGACCTCTACTTCACTTTCCGTAGAGAAATATTCAAAGACCTGGACTCCAATATGAAGGCTATTCCACGCAAGTCAAGACGGATGCTGCGGGTAGGAGAAAAGGAAGGTCTGACCCATGAATTTGGCAGAGAAGAATTCATCGCCGATTTCTACAAAATCTTTGCCAAGAGTTTCCATCGACTTGGAAGCCCAGTATTTTCAGTAAGATTATTCAAGAATTTATTCAAGGAGTTTAAAGAAATTACCAACATATTAATTGTCAGGAATCGGGAAGGGAAACCGATATCCGGTGTGATGAGCTTTTTTTATAAAGATGAAGTGCTTCCGTACTATGCAGGTTCTCTGTTTGAATGCAGAGATCTTGCGCCGAACGACTTTATGTATTGGCAATTAATGAAATACGGATGTGAGAAGGGTTATAGATTGTTTGACTTTGGTAGAAGCAAAGTTGACACCGGATCGTACGATTTCAAAAGACACTGGGGATTTGAGCCTGAGTTTTTGCCGTATCAATATTTTCTTAACCAAATGGAAGAAATCCCAAATATCAGCCCTGCCAATCCGAAATATCGAAAAAAGATTGAGATGTGGCAGAAACTGCCTTTTTGGGCCACCAAGATCATTGGTCCAAGGATTGTTAAATATATTCCATGACTCAGCCTATTGAGTCTCTTGAGTTTATAGAGTTTATTGGGTGATCCATAAATCGTTTGACTCATAAAAACCGATAGACCCAAGTAACCGAACTTACACAAAAACCATGAAGATCACTCGTTTTGAAGAAATTAGTGCTTGGCAGGAAGCGCGGAAGCTTGTAAATATGGTTTACAAGGTTATAAATAAAAGTCCAAGATTTAGGAAGGATTTCCGTCTGGTAAGCCAGATGCAGGATGCTGCAGGATCTTTTATGTCGAACATTTCAGAGGGCTTTGCGAGAAGAAGCAATAGGGAGTTTATAGAGTTCCTCTTTATATCTAAGAGTTCGGTAGCGGAGGTGCAAAGCCAGCTCTATGTAGCATTGGATCAGGAGTACATTAACAACGAGGATTTTGATAAGGTTTATGACCAAGCTGAAATAGTCTCAAGAATGGATTCGGGTTTCATTAAATATGTGCATTCTCAACTCAACACCCGCAATAAACCCAACAAACTCAACAAACTGGATCAACTCAAGTAACCTAGAGAAGGCGGATAACTCAGTGGGAGAGCGTCCCGGATACAACGGGAAAGTCGGGTGGTTCGATTCCCCCTCCGCCTACCAATTCTCCTTGAAGAGATGAAAATACTTTTCCTTGCTCATCGGATTCCCTATCCTCCAAACAAGGGGGATAAAATTCGATCTTTCAACGAAATAAAATATCTTTCGCAAAAGCATGAGATTCATTTGGCCTGTCTGGCAGATGACCCCCGGGATTTAGAATATGAAGAGGATCTGAGAAAATATTGCGCAATAACAAAGGTGATGCTTATCGATCCAAAGTTAGCCAGGGTAAAGAGTATTTTCTGCCTTTTTTCAAAAAAGCCATTATCCGTAACCTACTTCTACTCTAAGAGACTCCAGGAAACGATTAATCACTGGCAATCGATGAACAACTACGATGCCATTCTTTGTTATTCTTCTCCAATGGCTGAATATGTCTTTCGATCCGTCACCGATCGACCATCAACGATCAAACCATTACCCAGACTGATCATGGACTTTGTCGATGTCGATTCTGAAAAATGGAAGCAATATGCCCAGCATGCTCATTGGCCTTTATCGTGGGTATATCAATTAGAAAGTAAAAGATTAGCAGAGTTTGAACGAAGGGTGGCTGAAACATTTGATCATTCTATTCTTGTTACTCATGAAGAAGAAAAGATTTTTAAGACCAAGAATCCGCATATCAAAAACATTACAGTCATTACTAATGGCGTTGACCTTGGCTATTTCTCTCCACAATTTCCTCAACAAATAGCCTTTGGCGAACTGGAACGAGTGACAGAAGGCCAGAGACCAGGAACGAACAACGAGAAACCTGTATTATTATTCACCGGGGCGATGGACTACTATGCCAACGTTGATGGAGTCATCTGGTTCTCTAAAGAAATTTTTCCATTGATCAAAAGAAAAATTCCAGAAGTCCAATTTTATATCGTCGGAAGCAAACCAACGAAGGAAATCCTTTCATTATCTAACAATAACGGCATAAAAGTGACGGGTTATGTTCCAGATACCAGGGAATATTTCCGAAAGGCTACCCTTGCTGTTGCTCCTCTTCGGATTGCCCGGGGTATTCAAAATAAAATCCTGGAACCCATGGCCATGGGTATTCCTGTGGTTGGGACTTCCGGCGCCATGAGGGGGATACAGGCAACACCTGCAGATGGCATTCGGGTGGCGGATGATCCTGAAGACTTTGCTCAAGAGGTGCTTTGTTTGATGAGAGATCCAATGTTACGGCACAAATGTTCGGTTCATGCCCGACGTTATGTAGAGAATCATCATCGGTGGGAGAATCACGGTTTCTGTCTGGAATCCCTGTTGCAAGAGAGCAGGTCTCGTTCCGAAGTTAAACCCTCAGCAAATACGGAGGTAAAATAATGAAAATCTTGGTAACAGGGAATATGGGATATGTAGGCCCTTGCGTGGTGAAACAAATACGTTCCACGTATTCGACCGCAACCATCATTGGATTCGACATAGGATATTTTGGAAATTGCCTAACAACAAAGGATTTACTCCCCGAATGCAGGGTTGACCACCAATATTTTGCAGACATTAGACAATTCCCGGGAGAAATTCTGAGCGGTGTGGATGCTATCGTACACCTGGCAGGTATATCCAACGACCCAATTGGGAACAAGTTCGAAGAGGTGACTCTGGATATCAATCATCGCGCAAGCATTGATCTGGCTAAGAGGGCAAGAGAGGCGGGAGTAAAGTCATTTGTCTTCGCTTCCAGCTGCAGTATGTACGGCACTGCTGAGGATAGTGCGAGGACCGAGAAATCTCCGCTGAATCCCCTTACTGCTTATGCGAGATCAAAGGTCCTTACCGAAAGGGACTTAGAACCTTTAGCAGAGGAAGGGTTTAAGGTCACAAGTTTACGGTTCTCAACAGCCTGCGGATGGAGCGATAGATTGAGATTGGATTTGGTTCTTAATGACTTTGTGGCAGGAGCGATTGCTTCGGGTCGAATTACAATTCTGAGCGACGGGACCCCCTGGAGACCATTGATAAACGTAAAAGACATGGCGCGCGCCATCGACTGGGCTATTCGAAGGGAGACAGATCATGGGGGAAAATTTCTCGCAGTGAACGTTGGAAGCGATGAGTGGAACTATCAAGTCAAGGACCTGGCGGAAGGTGTTGCTAAGGTTTTTCCGAAGGTTGATATCTCCATAAACAAGAATGCTCAGCCGGATAAACGCTCCTACAGAGTTAATTTCAGCCTTTTTAGGAAACTGGCTCCTTCCCACCAACCGACTGTTAGCTTGATCGAGTCAATTAGGGGGCTGAAAAATGGCTTGGAGTCTATGGGGTTCAAAGATGGAGAATTTCGTAATTCTAAGTTCATGAGGCTTAAAGTCTTAACTGAACTTCAAGAAAAGGGACTCCTGAATGAGAGACTCCAATGGGTAAAAATGGTTTGATAGAAGCCATTTACACATCAAGAGATGCCGAGTGTCAAAATATCCTCGTGTGGCGGGTATAGTCGGGGATGCTCGGCTTCACGCAAATGAATCCGAGAGAAAATGGAGTACCTTTAAGAAAAATAGCCGATGCTGGAAGATGGCACAGGTAAAGGATTTCAAGGGTCGATTCGGGAAGAATTATTAGGGAGGTTGTGATGATATTCAAAGAAACGAAGCTTAAAGGCGCGTACGTTATCGAGATAGAAAAGCTTAAAGATGAGCGCGGATACTTTGCCCGTGCCTGGTGCCAGCGGGAGTTCCAGGAGCACGGGCTCGACGCTTGCTTGGTCCAGTGTAATGTCTCCGACAGCATCGAAAAGGGGACCTTGCGGGGGATGCACTACCAGGATCCGCCCTATGCAGAGACCAAGGTGGTCCGCTGCACGCGCGGCGCAATTTACGACGTGATGATTGATTTACGCCCTGACTCACGGACTTTCTTGCAGTGGATCGCGGAAACCCTTACGCCCGACAATGGGAAAATGATGTATGTACCTAAAGGCTTCGGCCATGGGTTTCTGAGCTTGGCGGATCACAGCATGGTATTCTACCAGGTGTCGGAGTTTTTCGCTGCGGATTATGCCCGTGGGTTACGCTGGAATGATCCTCGGCTTAATATTACTTGGCCGGGAGAAGTAACCACAATCTCTAAGAAAGACCAAGAATGGGGAAATTTTGATTTAGCCCTCCTTTCTCCTCTAAATGGCATGGTATAGTGGTGGATGAGCGACTAAAGAATACTAGCCGCATGGCCCGCACAGATTCAGCGATTTGTGAGATGCCGCTATTCAGCGGCTCATGATCCAACGCATCATGGATACCCTGAAAAAACAATGATCGTGTTTGACAGCAGCCAATCTTCAGGTAAAACCCGAGCCAAGAGGAAAATGCAAGCCTTTTACTCTGTTTCAGATGTCCAATACCGCTGCTTGAACAACAAGCTCTAATATGAGAAAGGAGTGATTTAAAATGATTGACCACGACCTGAATTCGACGCCCAGCCTTACCGAAATCGGCGCGGATATGCATCGGCTGATGACAGAAATGTATCCGATTTGCCGCTCCATCACGGGAGATGGCCTGCGTGAATCGCTACGGGTCATTCAAAAGCACATCCCGCTGGAGCTCCACGAGGTGCCCACCGGTTCCCAGGTTTTCGACTGGACCGTACCAAGGGAATGGAACATCCGGGATGCGTATGTCAAGGGTCCCAGAGGCGATAAAG
>Ga0326726_10002348_pt1 | contig 17423 bp, 10 predicted proteins | sample MHFenrmetagenome_2_FD_207603 | JGI IMG/M metagenome (GOLD analysis project Ga0326726, IMG submission 207603) | Lab enriched peat soil microbial communities from Michigan Hollow, Ithaca, NY, United States - MHF15MN | ecosystem: Environmental > Terrestrial > Soil > Wetlands > Peat | place: USA... | reverse complement strand
TCATTGGCACCACGCTCACCGTAAAGCTGCCCGCCGCGGGCCAGTTGAGCGTGAACGTCAGCTCCTTGGTCGGATCGAACGAGCACGTGCCCTGGCCAGCCTGCCACTGGCACGATGACACGGGCGCCGGCGTCGCATTGCCTGTCCACGTCACGCGGTACTTCACGGTATTGGTATAGGGATAGCAGCTCGGCATTCGCACCTTGTACAGCGTCGGGATTTTGGCCGAGGTCGCCGTCGGCCCGGAGACGTTCGCGATGAGCGACGTCGATCCGCCGGGAAGGAGATCGCCGAACCACAGGTGCTTGTTGCCGGTGACGGAGTGCTGATACTTGTTGCCGATCACCACGCGCGCCGCGAGCGCTTCGGCGCGAAGATCGACGCCCCAGTCGAGATCCGCCGCGAGGATGTGGTTCTCGGAGCTCGTGGATGCGGCGCCGACCGTCTGTGTTGCGGTGGCGGCGTCACACCCTGATGCGGTGCCGAGGAGGTACGGCTGGGGTCCGGCGCGCGCGCTCAGCACGCTGACGTCGAAGTCGAGCTGCAGGGCGGTGAAGATCGCCGGCTTGATGGACACCTGCCCCTTGATCGACGCGGATTCGGTGGTGGTGATGGGATCCGGAAGGCTGAGCGCTCTCGCCGAACAGCCATCGCCGCTGCACTGGAACTCGAAGTTCGCTTTGTGCGGATCTGTAAACACGAACGATCCGTCCACCTTGCCGGTTGCGCTCAGCTGCACGTTGCCCTCGATGTAAGCGCTCACGTCCAACTCGGCGACGGGCACGTCGCCGACGATGATCGGAATCACCTCGATCGGGATCTGCGGTCCACCGGTTGGCGGAATCGTGAAGAGCCGGTCGAACCGGCCGCTCGCCGACGCGTCGCCCTTGAGCTGCTCGGCGACCGTGAGCGTCCCGCCGCCTGCGATGCTCTTCGGACGAATCGCGAACGGCAGACACGGGATGTAGAACACGTCGATCTCGGCGCGGAAGTCGGCGTCGATCGGGAAGCCGAGGTTGAGCGTTCCTTGAACGGTGCCGGATGCGACGCCGCCGGCGACGTTCGTCGACCCGCTCTGCTCGAGGTGCACGCCGAACGACGGCGTCCTCGAAAAGGTGATCGGCACGTCCCGGAACCGCAGCGTGGAGTCCGCGAAGCACGCCTCCGCGAGATTCCAGTCATGCGACAGTTCCCCGCTCGCGTGATTCCACGCGTCGACGGCCTGTTGCACCAACTGGTCGAGTTGCCCCTCGGCGTGCTTGACCACCTCGCCGAAGCAATGCGTCGACCATTTGTCGCATCCCGAATGACTGTCGCCGCCGCCGTCGGCCGGCTTCACGTCTGGGGGAACTGGGTGCGCCGCGATCCAGCTCGCAGCGAGCTGCGTGTTGACGATGTACGTGGTTGACTGGCCGGGCCTGAGCGTTCGCACGTGCATCTCGAGGAGGCGGCGCGCACCGTCGGGAATGCCCGGCGCTTTCTCGATGCCGTCGAGGCCGTGAATCTCGATGACCGATCCACTGACGGTCCGCCCCGACACCGTCGCGCTCACGGTGCGCAAGTTCCACCGAGCCGCGGTCGAGACACTGGGGCCGCTCCACGGCTGCGGGGCGCCGACCGCGACGGTCGGCATCGGCGGCATCGCTCTCAGCTTGGCAGCCAGGGTCACTCCAGGACGAGTGGGATTCTGAGCGATTGCCTGGGTTGCGACGAGCGCGATCGCCGCCGTGACTGCTTGTGCGAACTTCATCTGTTCCTCCGTTGACGTGCGCTTGCTGGCGCGAAAAACGGGGCGTAAGATAGGAACCCGGGTCAGCTGGAAATCCCACTCGATCATCTCGAGTCAACGTGTTGCGGCTGCGGACGTTCGGCGGGCTGTCGCTGGAAGACGGGCGCACCGGTTCGCCCGGTCGCACCGCACAGCGACGGCGTCTCGCGCTCCTCGCGGTACTTGCGGCGAACCGGCATCGCCCGATTAGCCGCGACCGACTCGTTGCGCTCTTCTGGCCCGACCGCGGCGCCGAAGAGGCCCGCCACTCACTCGCGCAGCTCGTCTACGGAGTCCGTCAGGAACTGGGCGACCAGCTCGTCCTCACGGGTGCGGACGACCTCCGCTCGAACGCCGAGCTCCTTTCCGCCGACGTCGTCGACTTCGAGGACGCGCTCGATCGCGGCGATCTCGAGGCCGCCGAAGCGCTCTATGCTGGTCCGTTTCTCGACGGCTTCTACGCCGGCGACGCGGCCGAGTTCGAGCGGTGGGCCGAGGAAGAGCGTGCGCGCCTGGCGCGGCGATTCGCCGTCGCGCTCGAGACGTTGGCGCGCGGCGCAACTCGCGCGGGTTCCGCGACCGACGCGGTGAAGTGGTGGCGTCGCCGCGCGGCGCTCGATCCGCTCGATGCATCGGTTGCCATGGAGCTCATGCGCGCGCTGGCCGCCGCGGGCGATCGCGCCGGCGCGATTCGCCACGCCGGCATTCATGAATCGCTCATGCGGTCGGAGCTCGATGCACCCGCGGACGCGGCGGTGGCGACGCTCGCGGAGCGACTGAGGCATGACGTCGACGTTGTCACGCCGGTACCGGCGCCGAAGCCGGCAGATGTTCCTGTTTCCGCCGCTCCTAGTGCGTCGAGAGAACCGAACCGCGCTCGGCGCCTCACGCCGTCGGTCATCGGCGCGCTCACGCTCGCTGTGGTCGCCGTCGTCGCGTTCGTGGTACGACGCGGGGATTCAGCCGCACCCGCGCCACCCGCGCTCGTCGTCCTCGGCGCGATCGACGGACCCGATTCAACGCTCACGTTTGCCGTCCGCGAGGCGCTGCGCTCCGGGCTCGAGGCGGATCCCAAGATTCACGTGCTGGGCGAATCGCGCACGCGCGAAACGCTGCATCTCATGGCGCGAACGTCCGACGCGCGGTTGACGGGCCCCGTTGCCGCCGAAGTCGCGCTCCGTCGCGGAGCGGCGTTCGCCGTCGTCGGCTCCGTGATTCCGGTGGGCGGCGGCATTCAGATCGTTGCGGAGGCGCTCAACCCGCGAACCGGCGAGGCCGTGCTCACCGTCTCCGAACACGCGGATGCGGCAGACCAAGCGATTCCGGCGATCGCCCGGATTGGTGAGCGCCTGCGGAAGAAGGCGTCGGGCGCGCGGTCGGAGCATCTCAGCCCACTTCCATCAGTGATGACGTCGTCGCTCGAGGCGCTGCAGGACTACGCGCTCGCGCGACGGGCGCTGGCGCGATTCGATCGCGGCGCCGCGATGCGCTTCGGGGAGGCGGCGCTCGAGCAGGACAGCACCTTCCCGATGGCGCACTATCTCGTCGCGGACCTCGATTGGTTCAGCGATCGCCAACGCGACTGCGAGCGGCATCTGACGCAAGCGCTCGCGTTGAAGGATCGCCTCACGCTGCGGGAGCGACTGCTGGTACAGGCGCGCTACGCGCAGATCGTCGCCGACAACTCGGACAGCGCGCTCACCTACTGGCAACGGCTCCACGCCGCCTACCTCGACGACGGCCAAGCGTTCGAGGGGATGGCTTGGACCTATCGCGCGATGGGCAGATACCGCGAAGCCGCCGCGGCGGCCGACTCGGCGCTCATGCTGGACTCGACGACGTTCGCGCCGAGCGGAACGAACAAGATGTTCGCGCTGATCGATGCCGGGGACACGAGCGCCGCGCTCGCCTACGCGCGCAAGGTGCCGGCCAACTCGTGGTGGATCGAGGCGCAGGCCCGCTATCTCACGGCGATCCGCGCGCGCGATTGGCGGCGCGCTCTCGCGGCATACCCGGACACCACGCCGTCGTCGCAGGACCCGAAGCGCCCGACGATCAACCCGTACCATCACCTGGCGCTACTGATGAACGGCAGAGTGAACGACGCGGCGGCGCTCGTGCCGGGCATTCGGCGCGTGTGGGCCGATCACCAGTTCGCGCCGCGCGCGATTCTCGCGCAAGCGCGCGTGGAGTTGGCGCGCGGACGTCCGGCGGCGAGCGCCACGGCCGCACGAGAAGTGTTGGCGTGGACGGAGGCGGCCGACCTGTCGGCCCCGGCTGTGGCTCGGCTCACCGAGCGGACCGTGGAGCTCGCGGCCCGCGCCGGCGACCAGGTCACGATTGCAGCGGCGCGCCGGCTCGTCGAGCGGCGCGACGCCGGGAGGAAGCTGCCGAGCTATCACCTCGCGCTGCTCGCGGTGGACGCCGCGGCGGCGTTCGCGCGCGGCGACATGCGCACTGCCGCGAATTTCGCCGAGGCTGCGCGCCAGGGGATGTACCACGGCCGGTCGCTGGCGCCGTTGGCGCTGCTCGAGGCGGACGCGCGCGCCGCGCTCGGGGAACGCGATGCCGCGCGCGAATTGTACCGCCGGCTGCTCACGCCCGACGCGTTCGCGGCGGGGGATCTGGAGATTTGGCCGATCTACGCGCAGGAGGCGGAAGCCAGGCTGGCGAAGTGGGTGAGCGACTGATCGCGTGGAGGCTTGACGGGAACGCCACCCTTCCTCAACTGCTCTTTCCGCCTGCCGCCGCGAGCTGCTCGCCCAGCACCGCTGCCGTCATCGCCGGCTCCTCGCATGTGTAACCCTTGCACACGTACGCGGTCGCCTTGCCGGCGCGCGCGTCGCGCCCGGAGAGCAGCGCGACCGAGCCGTCGCTGCGCGCTGTACCGCCGGCGAGGACGAGCGACGGCACGTACCGCGCCGCGGCGGCCCGCTCGAGCGCGTTGAAGTCGTCGGACGCCGGATCGCCGACGATCGCCAGCTCCACGGCGCCGTTGATCAGCATGTCCGCCGACCCAAGGAGATGACCGAACGCCGAGGGGTAGCGGGCGACCGCCGGGGCGAGCGTCTCTACGACGTACGTCGCGCGGCGGCGCGCATCGACGTCCGCGAACAGCTCGGCGAGCCGCACGAGCAGCTCGACGGCGAGCGACGTCCCCGACGGCACGGCGTTGTCCGTGACGTCCTTGGGCCGCGTGATGAGCATTTCGTGATCGGAGGCCGTGTCGAAGAAGGCCCCAGCCGCGTCGTCCCAGAACCATTGGACCATCGACGCGCCCATGTCGCGGGCGCGCCGGAGCCAGCGCTCGTCGAACGTGATCTCGTAGACGGCCAACGCCGCGAGGCCGAGGGCGGCGTAGTCCTCGAGGTACCCGGCGATGCGCGCGCGACCGTCCTTGTAGGAGCGGAGCACACGTCCGTTCTTGACGAGGTTCTCGAACAGAAATTCGGCGCTTTCGACCGCGGCGCCGCGGTACCGGTCGTTGCCGAAGGCCCGCGCCGCTTCCGCGATGCCGCGCACCATGAGGCCGTTCCACGACGCGAGGATCTTCTCATCGCGGCGCGGCCAGACGCGCTTCTCGCGCGCGGCGTAGAGCGTGGTGGTCGCGCTCCGGATGATGGCGGCGACCTGCTGGGGCGAGATGTTGTTCCGCGCCGCGACGACGCGCCGGTCGAGGACGACGGAGAGGATGTTCTTCCCCTCGAAGTTGCCGTCCCTGGTGATGCCCCAATACGCGCGCGCCACGGGCGCGTCGCCCTCGAGCAGCGCGTCGACCTCGCGCGCATCCCACACGTAGAACTTGCCCTCGTGCCCCTCGCTGTCGGCGTCGAGCGACGAGTAGAACCCGCCTTCGGGCGAGCGCATCTCGCGCAGCGCCCAATCGATCGTGGCTTGGGTGACCGCGAGGACCTCGAGGTCGCCGGTGGCCTGCCAGAGGTGCGCGCCCAACCGCACGAGCAGCGCGTTGTCGTAGATCATCTTCTCGAAGTGCGGCACGAGCCACATCGCGTCCACGGAGTAGCGCGAGAAGCCGCCGCCGATCTGATCGTAGATGCCGCCGCGCGCCATCGCGAGGAACGACCGCGACACCATCGCCAGCGCGTTCTCGACGCCCGCGCGCGCCCAATAGCGGAGCAGGAAGTCGAGCGACATCGTCTGCGGAAACTTCGGCGCACCCTCGAAGCCGCCGTGTCGCTCGTCGTGCCGCTCCGCCAGGTTGCGATACGCGCGGTCGAGAAGCTCTCCCGTGAGCGGACCGGCGCTTCGCGTCTGCTCGACCGCGGCCTGGTACATCTCGCGCACGCTGGCGGCCGTGCGGGCGACGTCAGCCGGCTTGTCCCTGTAGGCATCGGAGACCGCGGTCAGGATGCGCTTGAAGGACGGCATCCCCGGGCGGTCTTCCTTGGGAAAGTAGGTCCCGCCGTAGAACGGCACGCAGTCGGGCGTCAGAAAGACGGTCATCGGCCAGCCGCCGTGGCCGGTCATCGCCTGCACGGCTTGCATATAGATGGCGTCGAGGTCCGGCCGCTCCTCGCGATCGACCTTGATGTTGATGAAGCGATCGTTCATGAGCGCGGCGGTCGCGTCGTCCTCGAACGACTCGTGCTCCATCACGTGGCACCAGTGGCACGCCGCGTAGCCGATGCTCAGCAGGATCGGCTTGTTCTCGGCTCGCGACCGTTCGAGGGCCTCCGGTCCCCACGCGTACCAGTCCACCGGATTGCCGGCGTGCTGCAGTAGGTAGGGACTCGTCTCCTTCGCCAGCCGATTGCTGCCCATTGTGAGAAGGGTTCGGGCACGTCAGTTTGTCGGTCGATCTTCTCTGCGCCGACGCCGTCCGCTCAAACATACCGACTCGCGTTGCCTCGCTCACAAACATCCGCCGCGTCCACCGCCGCATCGGCGCCGTCACCCTGGTACCGGCGGCTGCCCTGGACGCCCATCGGCGTCACGTTGGCGCTCCTCGTCACGGTGATGTTCGCGACCGATCCGATTCGGGATGCCGCCACGTTGGCGCCGATCGGTGAGGGACGACTCGATCTTCCGCCGGCCTATCTGGCGCTCGCACCGATCTCGAGCATTCTCGACACGCTGACGCTGCTGACGGTGGCGCAGCACATCGCGGTGATGCTGTGGGCGATCGCCATCTTCGCGGCGATTCGCATCCGGCGCGCGCGCCGCGGGACGTCGGTCCGGCGCGAGCTCCGCGCGGCGGGCCTGTTTTTGCTCGCGCTGGTCGCGACGTACGCGATTGCCGCGTTCGCCCCGCGTCCGATGGCGCAATTCGTCGCGTCGGACGACATCGTGCTCGCGGTGGACTTCCACGCCCATACCATGTACTCGCACGACGGACGCTCCGGGTGGAGCGAAGAGGACGTCCGGGCGTGGCACCGGGCAGCGGGATTCGACGCCGTCTACATCACCGATCACGCGACGTTCGAAGGCGCGGAGCGCGGCATCGCGTCCAATCCGCCGTTCGCGGGCCAGGGGACGATGGTGCTCCAGGGCATCGAGGCGTTCTTCAACGGCGAGCACGTGAGTCTGCTGAGCGCCGGCCGTCGCTATAAAGGACTGCTGTCTCCGGACCGCAAGGACATCGATCCGCAGGCGTTGACGCTCGCGAGCATGATTGCGAAGACGGCGCCGGTCACGATCGAGACGGTTCCCGCCAACCTGAACAAAGTCCCGGCGCTCGGCGCGAGCGGCGTTCCAGGCGTCACGGCGATCGAGATCGTCGATGGATCGCCGCGAGGCCTGTCGCAGACGCGAAAGGAACGCGCGCGCATCGTGCACATCGCCGACAGCCTCAACCTCGCGCTCGTCGCCGGCTCGGACAACCACGGGTATGGCCGCACCGCGCCGGGTTGGACGCTGTTTCGCGTTCCGGGTTGGCGCGGCATGTCGACGGATTCGCTCTCCGGCATGCTCGAGTTCATCCTGCGCGACGGACGCCGTGAGTCGACGCGCACGGTGGAGCGCGTCGTCGCCAGCGGCTCCGGCCCCGTGTCGCTGGTGTTCGCCGGTCCGCTCGTCACGTGGCGCATGCTCACGACGCTCTCGGCCGACGAACGCGTGATTTGGCTGGTGTGGACGTGGGGCCTGGTGATCGTCGTGCGCGGACTTCGCCGGTATCGGATCCGCCCGTCCGGAACGGCGTGACCGAAGAGCAGATCCCTCGCTTCGCTCGGGATGACGGGCGGCAGGCTCGGGATCACAGTCTGAACGCGCTGCTGATCGTCACTGCGGCCGCCCTGATTCGCCTCGTGTTCGCCGCGCGCATCCCCGCGTTTCCCGACGAGACCTACTACTGGGATTGGTCGCGCCACCTCGCGGCCGGCTACTTCGACCACCCGCCTGGCATCGCCTGGCTGATCAGACTTGGCGACGCGCTCCTCGCGCACGGCGGAGGCGCGGTGACGTCGCTCTCGATTCGATTCGGGCCCGTGCTCGCGAGCTGGGTCGCCGCGATCGCTACCGTCGCCCTCGCTCGCCGGCTGGCGGGCGACAGCGCCGCGTTGCGCGCGGCACTCATCATCACCGCGATGCCGCTCGCCGCCGCCGGACTCGTTCTCGCGACTCCCGACTCTGCCGTGCTCGCCGCGATCGCGCTCACCCTGTATTGCCTCGTTCGCGCGCTCGAGCACGCGCCGCGATCGCGCGCATCGGTCGCCTGGTGGACGATGACGGGCGTGGCCCTCGGCCTCGCGTTCTGCGCCAAGTACACCTCGATCTTTCTGCCGATCGGCGTCCTCGTCGCCGTCGTGGTGCATCCGCAGCTCCGTGTGCGCCTCGGCGAGCCTGGACCGTACGCGGCGTGTGTCGTCGCGACGCTCGTGTTCTCGCCGGTCTTGGCGTGGAACGCCTCGCACGGATGGATTTCGTTCGTCTACCAGGTGCGCCACGGACTCGCCGCGCCGCAGGGATCCGCGCTCGTGGCGGCGTGGAAGCACGAGGGCGATTTGTTCGGCGGACAAGCGGCGCTCGCCTCACCGATTCTGTTCGTGATGCTCGGGCTCGCGGTCGCGCGAGCACTCCGTCGGGATGCGCGCCCCGAGCTATTCGTGCTCGCGGTCGTCGCGCTCGTCTCGTTCGGCTTTTTCGTCTACAGTGGCATTCGCCAGCGGGTCGAGCCCAACTGGCCGTCGCCGGCGTACATCCCCGCGATCACGCTGCTCGCCGCGACGGAGTGGAGCGCGATCGGCAAAAAATGGCTGCGCGGCGGAGTGCTCGTCGCCGCGGCGATGTCCGTCATCATATATGTCCAGGGGTTGGCTCCGGTCCTGCCGATCCCCGCGGCGAAGGATCCGATCGCGCGCGCCTTCGGCTGGGACGAGCTCGCGATGCGCGCGGCGGGGCTCGCGACGATCACCGCCGCCGCGACGGGACACGCGACGTGGCTCGCGGGCGACCGATATCAGGAGGCCTCGGAGCTCTCCTTTCACATGCCGATGCATCCGCCGACGTTCGCGATGAACCTCTCGGGTCGTCCGAACCAGTACGACCTGTGGCCGCGCTTCTCCGACGTCGCCAGACCCGGAGACAACCTGATGCTCGCCGTCGACGACGGCACCGAGCCGCACGCGTCGGTGACGAAGCTCGCGCCCTACTTCGCCGAAGCGCGCAAGGGCGATCTCGTGACGCTCCGCCGCGCCGGGAGAATCATCGCGACGCGGCGCCTGTGGGTGCTTCTGTCGTGGAACGGCCGAGCGCTTCCTACGGCTGCCGCGCCCTGACGCCCTCGAGCAGCTTGACCAACATTCGCTGCTCGTCCTCGGTGAGGACGCCCACCGCGGCGTCGTCCGCTTCCTTCATCGCGACGTCGAGCGCGTTGAGCACGCCGAGTCCGCCGTCGGTGATGTAACAGAACACCTGGCGGCGGTCTGGTGACGTGCGCTCGCGGCGAGCGAGTCCGGCAGACTCGAGCTTGTCGAGCAGACGCGTGATGCCCGGCGCCTCGTGGATCATGCGGTCTCGAATGACCAGCGTGGGCAATCCCGCCTGACCGGCGCCGCGAAGAATGCGCAGAACGTTGTATTGCTGAACCGTGATGCCGCTCTGCGCCACGACTTGAGCGAAGTGGCGCTCGATGAGCGCCGCCGTTCTGAGAATGCTGACGGCGACCTCGGCCTTGATGGAGTGGAAGGGCCGGCGCTGCGCGATCTCCTCGCGAACTCCACTCGCGACACCGTCGCCGTTCGAGGACGACGACATCGTCATGCTCGCACTCCCGTCCTCGACCGTGGATGCCCCATCGTTTCTCCTTCGCTGCACGTTCGCTGTCGCTGATGATAGATGTGTGCCGGGGCGGGATGCTAGGGAGCTCAACGCTCTCTCACACCAATCGCCCATTGTGTCGCCAAGTTCACGGGACTTCCGTCCCATTGCGTCCGGGCGGCCGATCCCTCGGTTTTGCCGCTCGCCGAGCCGGGCGGACGGTTCACCGAAAAGGTGTCACTTGCCGGGTGGTGGGTGGCGTAGGGTCATGCATGCAATCCTACCACCGCTGGCTCGCCACGCTCGCCGTCACAGCCGCTTTGCATCCAATCGCCGGACAAGCGCCCGCGACCCACGTTCTGCGCGGCGTGGTCACGTCGGCACAGGGGGCGCCGATCGCCGGCGCGAACGTCTTCCTGCTCGAATCGACGGATGCCGCTTCGAGCGGCGCCGATGGCCGGTTTACCATCCGGACCGCGGCCCAGGGACGAGTGACGCTCGTGGCTCGCCACGTCGGGTTTGCGCCCGCGAACGTCGACGTGCCGGTCGACACGACCGGCGACCTCACCGTGACGCTCCGGCCGCGGGCGGCGGTGCTCGTCCCGATCAAGGTCCAGGCGGGTGCCTACACGGCCGGCAACGAGCGCGGCTCGACCCTGACGGCCTTGGAGGTCGTCTCCACGCCGGGCGCCACGGCCGACATCGCCCGCGCCATGCAAACACTGCCCGGCGTACAAAACGTGGACGAGGGGACAGGCCTGTTCGTGCGCGGTGGGGACGTCAGCGAGACCAAGGTGCTGCTCAACAATTCCGTCATGCTCTCGCCGTACAACTACGAGACGCCGACGGGAAATTATACGGTCACGGTCAACCCCTTCCTGCTCGACGGCATCTTCTTCAGCTCGGGCGGGTTCGGGGCGCGCTACGGGAACATCCTGTCGGGCGTCGCCGACCTTCGCACGCAGGGGCGACCGGTGCAGAGCTCACTCACCGGCGTCGCCGGGCTGGCAAGCGTCTCCACGGGCGCCGATCTCGCGCTCGATCATGGGATCGCGGTCCATGCGACGGCTGCGCGCAACGACACCGAGCTGCTGTTCAAGCTCAATGGCGCGACTCGCGCGTACTCGCCAGCGCCGAACGGCACGGACGTCAGCGGAAGCCTCGTCTACGACTACAGGCCCTCGGGCCAGTTCAAGACGTTCGCCATCGACCGCCATAGCGCGCTGGGCATCGGCGTCGACGATCCGTCGTTCAACGGCGGCTACGCGTCGGACACGCACAGCTCGATGGTCCAGTCGGGGTGGAGCGACGTCTTCGGCAAGGTCGCGCCGACGATCAGCGTCTCGCAGTCGAGCGTCGACCGCAACGACACCTACGGCGCGTTCAACCTGCTCGACCGTGAAAACTGGTCGCAGCTCTTCACACAGACGGCGTGGAGTCCCGAAGATCACTACTCGCTGCGCGTCGGCGGCGATCTCGATTGGCGCGATGCGCGCTTCATCGGCGTCGCGGGCCAGCGGCTGTCCGCCGTTCCGGCCGCAGCGCCGGTCGTCAAGTTCGATTCGCGCGGCGCCGGGTCCCGAAATGGCGCGTTCGGCGAGGTCGATTGGCGCGCGATGGAAGCGCTCCGCGTCATCGCCGGTCTGCGCACGGACTACTCGAGCTTCACGCACGTGCGCACGGCGGATCCGCGCCTGTCGCTCGCGTACAAGCTCGGAGACGACGCCACGCTCACCGCGGCCGCGGGCGAATACCACCAGGTGTCCGATCCGTTGTACTTCGCGTCGGGCATCGGCACGCCGGGCATCGGCCCGATGGCGTCGCGTCAGTACGTGCTCGGCTGGCAGCTTGGCGAGAACAAGCAGATCGCGCGCGTGGAGCTCTACGACAAACGCTATCGCGACCTCGTGGGACTCACCCACGACAAGGTCGTCGTGGGCGGCGGCACTGGCGAAGCGCGCGGAGCGGACGTGTTCCTCAAACGCAGCATCGGTCCCAACTTCTCCACGCGACTCACCTACTCGTACGTCGACTCCAAGCGCACCGACCCGAGCACGGGCCTCAAGGCGCCCGCGGCATTCGACATCACGAACTCGGTGACGCTCATCGCGGACCGGGAGCTGCCCAAGGGCTGGAGCGTGAGCGGGGCATTCCGGTACGCCACGGGCAAGCCGTACACGCCGATCACCGGCGCGACGTTCGACGCCGCCAACAACGTGTGGGACCCGCGCTACGCCGCGCCGAACAGCGCACGGTTGCCGGCCGCTCAGCGCCTCGATCTCGCGATGTCGCGCGTGACGCGCCTCGGGCCGCGCACGATCCTCGTCTACTTCTTTTCCGTCGACAACGTGCTCGATCGCGTCAACGTGTACCAGTACACGTACACCGCGGACTACACGCAGCGCATTCCGATTCGCAGCCTGTTCAAGCGCTCGATCTACTTCGGCGCGTCACTCACCCACCTGGAGCTCGGCAGATGATTCGCACTCGCTTTCTCTTCACCGCGGCGTTCGTCGCCGCCGCGTCGTCCGCGTGCGCGCAGGAAGGCGTCGCGCCCGCCAAGTGGGCGGACACGCTGCGCACCGAGATCGACCGGGCGTCGCTCGCCGGCGATCCGGCGAAGGTCGCTGCCGCGAGAGCCTTCGCCGACCGCGTCGCGTCGGCGTTCCCCGATGACGGATTGATTCTCCATTACCAGGCGTTCGCGATGTACCGCGAGGCCCTCGTCTCCGGAGCGCGCGGCGGCGACAGCGGCACACTCCTCGAGCGGGCGCAGTCGATCTTCGAGCGATCGCTCGCGAAGCGTCCGCTTGCGGAGACGCACGCGCTGATGGCCGCGATCGACGGCCAGATGATCGCGCGCGACCCGTCGCGCGCCATGGAGCTGGGCATCGCGTCGCAACAGTCGACCACGGCCGCGCTCACGCTGGGGCCGAACAACCCGCGAGTCTGGCTCGTTCGTGGACAGGGTGCCATCTATACTCCTGCGGAATACGGCGGCGGTCTCAAAACCGCCGAGGAGCAGCTCGTGCGAGCCATCGCGCTGTTCGCCAAGGATGCTCCGAAGCCGGGCGAGCCGTCGTGGGGAAAGGCCGAGGCCTACGCCTGGCTCGGCCAAGTCTACGAGCAGCTCGGCGAGAAGACCAAAGCGGCGGACGCGTACAAAACGGCGCTCAGCATCGCGCCCGACTTCGGGTACGCGAAGGCACTGGCCGCCGCGCTCAAGTGACGACGCGTCTCGCGCGCGAGGCTGTCGTCGATCGTGAACAGAGAATGGCGAACAGCGAGGGGGCATGATGAAGACCGCCCGACGTCCGATCTGGATCTGGTTCGCTCTCGCGTGGCTCGTCCTCGGCGTGCTCTACGCCTATCCGATGCGCGCGGCGGTCAGCCGCGCGATCACGCCGTGGGAGTCGGTCGCGCGAGGAATGACGCACGTGACGCCGGTGGCGCTCGTGGCGGGCGCGATCTGGTGGCTCACCGGCGTCGTGACGTGGCCGCCGCGCCGCCACTGGCGCTTCTTCGCGGTGCACCTCGTGGCCGCGGCGGCATACGGGTTCGTCTGGCTGGCGATCGACACCTCGATCATCGCATTCGGCACGGGGTACTCCGTCGCGTTCGAGATCGTCCGGGTCTTCGCGGGTTTCCAGGTGCTCGACGGCGTCATGATCTATGCGTCGATCGCCGCGGTGTCGTACGTCGTTCGCATCGCGCGGCAGTTGCGCGAGCAGGAAGCGCGCGCCGCGCGGGCCGAGACGCTCCGCATGCGGGCCGAGCTCGCCGCCATCCGCGCCCGGCTCAATCCGCACTTCCTGTTCAACACGCTGCACACGCTCACCGCGCTCGTGCGCCGCGATCCCGAGACGGCGGAGCAGGCGCTCGAGCGGTTCGGCGACATGCTGCGCTATGTGCTCGACGTCAAACGGTCGGCGCGCGAGGACGTCACGCTCGCCGACGAGATGCAGTTCGTGCGGAGCTATCTCTCGCTCGAGAAGCTCCGGCTCGGCGACCGCTTGAACGCCGTGGAGCACGTGGATCCCGACGCGCTCGACTGCCGCATTCCGTCGCTCACCCTGCAACCGTTGGTGGAGAACGCGATCAAGTACGGGATCGCGCCCCGCGCCGGGGGCGGCCGCCTCGAGATCGGCGCGTCGTTCGAGGACGACGCGCTGGTGCTGCAGGTGCGCGACGACGGCCCTGGCGCGTCGAGCACGGTTGCCGAGGATGCCGGGGGGATGGGCCTCCGCGCGGTCCGCCAGGCGCTGGAGACGCGCTTCGCCGGGCACGCCCGCTTCAACGTCGTCACGGCGCCGGGTGAAGGGTTCGCCGTGATCATCGCGCTGCCCGTGCCAAGTGGCGCCGGCGAGACGGCCGCCGCGCCGGTATGAAGACTCGCGCCGTCGTCGTCGAGGACGAGCCGATCGCCAGGCAACAGCTTCGCGAGCTGCTGCTGGAGATCGACTGGATCGACTGCGTTGGCGAGGCGGCCGACGGACGCAGCGCCGCCGCGATGATCGACCAGCTCGAGCCGGATCTCGTGTTCCTGGACATCGAGATGCCGGAGATGAGCGGTCTCGACGTGCTGCGGTCCATCCAGCACGAGCCGGCGGTGGTGTTCACGACCGCGTACGACAAGTTCGCGGTCGCCGCGTTCGAGCTGGAGGCGATCGACTACCTGCTCAAGCCGTTCGGCCGCGAGCGGTTGCGCGCAGCGCTGGAGCGCGTGCGCCGCGCGGTCCACGACGAGACGGACGTCCCGGTGGCGAAGCGGGCGCACGAGGCGCTGGATCAGCTGTCGGGCGACGGCACGCTGACGCGTCTCTTCGTGCGCGATCGCGGGCGCATCCTGCCCGTCGCGGTGCGGGAGATCGAGCGCCTCGAGGCGGACGACGACTACGTGGCGGTGCACCTGCGGGGCCGGCGCTTTCTCGTCTACCTCGGCATGAGCGAGTTCGAGGCGCGGCTCGATCCCACGCGCTTCCTCCGCATCCATCGATCGCACATCGTCAATCTGGACCACGTCGCGGCGATGGTGCCGTTCGACGCCACGCGCCTCCAGATCGAGATGAAGGACGGAACGAAATTGATCGCGAGCCGGACGAGGTCGCGCGAGCTGCGAAGCCTGGCGATCTGAGGCGGAAAGCGAAGAAGGAAGTGGGACGAGGGAAGTTGGGGGGAACGGGGATTGGGGAAGGGAACCCACACGCACCGGCTGCCGTCGGTCCGGGATCAACCGATCAACAGTTGAATGTCAGTCGCGCGCGAGTCAGTTTCCGGCATGCCTCTCGCCAAAGACCTCGACTCGTACCTCGCCGCGAACCGCGCCGGCTCGCGTGAAGAGTTGTTCGATTTCCTGCGCATTCCGAGCGTGAGCGCGCGCTCGGAGCACAACGCCGACACGGCACGCGCCGCCGACTGGGTCGCCACCTCGCTGCGGATGATCGGGCTCGAGGCGACCATTCATCCCACGAAGGGCCACCCGATCGTCGTCGGCGAGTGGCGCAAGGCCCCGCCGGGCGCGCAGACCGTGCTCATCTACGGCCACTACGACGTCCAGCCCGCCGAGCCGCTCGACCTCTGGGAAAGTCCGCCGTTCGAGCCGACGATCCGCGAGGGCAAGATCTTCGCCCGCGGATCGGTCGACGACAAAGGGCAGCTCTATCTCCACATCAAAGCGCTCCAGGCCCATCTCGCCGCGCGCGGGAAGCTGCCGGTCAACGTCATCGTCCTCGCCGAGGGCGAGGAGGAGGTCGGGAGCGAGAATCTCGAGGCGTTCATCGAGGCCAATAAGACTTTGCTCAAGTGCGACGCCGTGGTCATCTCCGACTCGGCGATGTTCGCCCCCGGGCTGCCGTCGATCCTGTCGTCGCTGCGCGGCATCGCGTACTTCCAGATCGACGTCCAGGGTCCGTCGGGCGATCTGCACTCGGGCATGTACGGCGGGGCGATCATGAATCCAGCCATGGCGCTGGCGCGCATCCTCGCCACGATGCACGACGCGGACGGGCACATCACCATTCCCGGCTTCTACGACAAGGTCCGCGACTGGGGTGACGTCGCGCGCCAGCAGGTCAAGTCGCTCCCGTTCAAGGACGAGACGTTCCGTCACGAGACCGGCTCGCCGGAGCTCGGCGGCGAGAAGGGCTACACGACGCTCGAGCGCGTCTGGATGCGGCCGACGTGCGAAGTGAACGGACTGTTGAGCGGCTACACCGGCGAGGGCGCGAAGACGGTCCTTCCCGCGAAGGCCATGGCGAAGGTGAGTTGCCGCCTCGTGCCCGATCAGACGCCGGACGAGATCGAGGCGGTGATGCGGGCGCACGTCGAGAGGGTCGCGCCCAAGGGCGTGACGGTGACGGTCAGGCATCTCCACGGCGGCCGTCCGTGGCGCGCCGACCTCGGCGGCCCGCTGTTCGACGCCGCGCGTCGCGCCCTCGCCGCCGCCTTCGACCGCGAACCGGTGATCACCGGGGAAGGCGGGTCGATCCCGGTGGTCGGCGATTTTCAGAGGATTCTCAAGGCGCCCGTGCTGCTGGTCGGTTTCGGTCTGCCCGGTGAGAACGCTCACGCGCCGAACGAGTGGATGAGCGAGGACAACTACCATCGCGGAACGAGCGCAATGGCGGCGTTGTGGGACGAGCTCGCTCGCTCGTCATCCTGAGCGAAGCTCGCTAGAATCTCCACTCGCGCAGGATGAATCCGCCGTAGCTCTGCACCGTCCTGAACGGCTGCGAGTTGAGCTGCGGCTCCCCCAGGAGAATCCTCGGCGCCACGCTCGCACTGAACTGCCAGCCGTCCCCCGTGCGGTGCTCGATGCCCACGCCGAACCGCGACGCTTGCTCCTGCACGGTGACGAACGTGCGCGGGTTGATGTACTTGCCGGCCTCGAATTTGGTCTGTGTGAAAAAGTTGCCGACGAAGTTGCTCGACGGCACGTCGCCCGGCGTGATGTCGAAGACGTCGGTGCCGAACGCGCGCCCCGCCTGCATCTCCACCTGATCGACCGCGACGCCGAGCGCGACGCCGGCGAGCCGGCGCACGGCGTACTGCGCGCCGGCGCCGAAGAGATCCGACGTCGCCGCCGTGCTGGTGATGCTCGACGCCGCCGAGCCGAGGAGCGACGACGTCGTCTGCCCGAACGCGAGAAGGCTCAACAGCTCAGACTGCGTCCGCGGCGGCTGCGCGTCGCTCTCCAGCGACAGCCTCGGCTTGCGCAGCGTGCCGCCGATCGACACACGGATGTCGAGCGTGCCGCGCGCCGCCGTCTCTACCGCGTACTCGCCCGTGATCTGCAACGTCGGGTTGAGATCCGGGCTGCCGATGAAGATCGCCGAGCCGCGTTTGATCTGAAATCGCCGGCTGAGGAAGTTGTATTCGCCGCGGTCGGTCGTGACGACGCCGGTGACCTCGAACGCCTCCTGCTCGGCGTGCACGGTCA
>Ga0326726_10002346_pt1 | contig 17424 bp, 17 predicted proteins | sample MHFenrmetagenome_2_FD_207603 | JGI IMG/M metagenome (GOLD analysis project Ga0326726, IMG submission 207603) | Lab enriched peat soil microbial communities from Michigan Hollow, Ithaca, NY, United States - MHF15MN | ecosystem: Environmental > Terrestrial > Soil > Wetlands > Peat | place: USA... | reverse complement strand
CGCGCCAGGCGAGCGTCTCCAATTTCGATCGTCTTGCCGAACATGCCGGGCGCCAGTGAGGTATTGTGGAGGTCAATGTAGATCCGCTCCGGAGAGCCCAGGCGGTGGGCCTCGTATTGCACTTCACCCTGCATATCGATAATCACGCTGCTCGAGTCCGCTGACGAGACATGGTATATGCCAGTCACCAGGGTCGGCGCAGAAAGCTTCTCGTCCGTGCCTGAAGACGGCTCGTCTTCTGGTACGGGTGGCGCTGGCTCGGGCTGCGTTTCCAAACCTGCAGAAACCGGAGGCGGCGTCTGCGGTTTGGAAACGGACGAGTGGCGCAACTTCCACCACACTCCTGCTCCCACCGCGAGGGCCAGGGCAAGCACCAGAAGCATCACTGCAAGGCCGGTCGAAAATTTCTGCCTTTTCCCGTACTCCTGAAAAATCTGGGGACGGGGCTGGGGCTCAGCGACTCCGGCCGGTGCACGGGCGCCAGCGGCTTCTGCCGGGACGGCACTGTCGTCGGGCTTAGGGCTGTGAGGCGGGGTTTCGACTGCTTCGGCGACCAACCGCTGCGAAATCTCAACCAGCCGGTTTTCCTCTTCCGGCTTCATGGCGGCTAGAATCAGTTCGGCCAGCAGGTTCAAACTGCGAACATCACTGTCATTGAAGCCATACGGTTCAGCGGAGAAGGCTTCCAGCAGGCCAATAGTGCCATGCGCGGATGCGATAGGTACGGCCACGATGGAGCGAGTACCCAGGCGACGGCAGACCTCCACGTTCACCCGCAGGTCGTTCTCGGTGTCATCGCAGCGCACGATTCCGCCACTGCGAAGGCACGCGCCAGAAAATCCTGATTTCGGGTCCAGGCGCGCTCCGGGCTCAGGCACAACGGTTCCTGCCGCCGCCCGACAAACAATGGCATCTCCCTCAGCCATGGCAACCGCCACGCCATCGGCCCCGGTGAGGGTAAGGGCGCGCTCCGCCACCAGTTGCAAGACTTCATCGAGGACGAATTGCTCCAGCTGCCAGACATCGGTGCTCAACGGTTCGCCGCTTTTTTCGCGGGCGCGCCGCTGGCGTATCTGCTCGTGCAGGCTGGAAAACGCCAGCAGAGCCTGCAGAGCTTCGTGCCCCGGCGCGTAGCTGACGGACGAGGTAGCGGGCCGGGAGCCGGCAGGTGAAGAGATCGCTGCGCCTTCCCCGATTGACCCGCTGTCAGTCAGTCCGTTGTCAGGTAACCTGTTACCAGGCGACCTGTCATCAGACACCCCGAGGCTCGCGTTGTGCGGATTAGCACTCATTTGTGCAGTGGAATTCCTGTGGATTATTTTTCCTCAGCCGACACGGCGTCGGAGGGGAACTCTCTCGCATCAACTCTTATACGATCCACAGATCCGGTACGGCCATTGGGGGATCGCCGTACGGGCAGCTTTTAAGTTACAGTGGATTTGCTCTGATCGCAATATTGTCCGTGCCCCTAAAGGTCTGGGCCGATGGGACGGGTTGGGCAGATCCCGTAGGCGCAGCCCCTGTTTCTCTACTGCAAGCTCTTGCACCGTGCCCCAACTTAGGCGTATCCTTTTGAAATAGAGGAGTTTACAGGCTGTGGCAGATGAATCGAAGAAGAAAAAATCGCGCTGGCTATGGCCCCTGGGCGTAACCGCTACCGGCCTGACTGGCGCCGCGGTTGTACTATTGCGGGGTTGCTGGCATAACAAGATGAGCTGGCCGGTCCGTTCCCACGGGTATTCCTACCAGGTCTGCATGGGTTGTGGGATCAAGCGCCTATTCGACGAAAAGGCCTTTTGCGCCTACGGTCCCTACCGCTACGATCTCAATGGCTTAATCGCATGGGATCGCGCCCACCAGGGCGAGACTTATCCTCAGGAAGAGCGTCCCGCGTCCTGACGCTGTGAACCAGAAAACCGCGTCGGTTGAACCAGCGTCGGTACTGAGAAGCGGTCACGCCCTTGGCTAGAATTTCGCCATGGATTTTCGCGTGGCGCCGTCACCCAGGGCAGACGCAGGCGGCCTCACACCCCTCGGCCGACGAAGTCACTATCGCCACCAGATTCAGAGCTTGGCCTATGTCAATCTGGATCAGGCCAACGGCGGCGTCATCCGCAATCTGGGTGACACCGGTCTGGCCATTCAGGCCGTGGCTCCTCTTTACATAAACCAGCAAGTTTTTCTGCGCTTCGATCTGGCTAATCCGCGGGTCCGGGTCGAAGCCACGGGGCGCGTGGCCTGGGCCGATCCCGTGGGGCAGGCAGGGGTCGAATTTCTGCTTCTTTCCCCGCGCTCCCGGCGCTTGCTGAAAGAATGGATTTTGATCCAACTCCTGGCTTCCGCGGAAAACTCGGCCGGGGATGCCGCTTTCTTCCACAACAATAGCGGCCAGGAGGCTACAGAGCTGTTGTTCTCCTCGGCGGCGCGGCCGGCAATCCGCCTGAAGCCAGAAGCGGCCGGCGTGCGACGGAGCCAGGGAAGCGACGGTCAGCCAGGTACGTTGCATCTGCCCTGGTTCCCCTTCCCCATTTCAGCATCTGCGCTTTCGCGGCTGGTCGATGGATTAATTGTCTTCTCGGCTGTGTTGCTCTTCGCGGTGATTTGTATGGCCATGGTTGGAGTGGTTCCTGCCTGGCCCGTCGCACTCGTGATGGGATTGGGAGCGGCCGTCGTGTTCGCGGCGCTATATCGCTTCCTGTTTTTATTCTGGATGGGCGGCACGCCTGGAAATTGGTTGGCGGGAACCGCCGGCAACGCATTCGACGGAAATGAAATTCCAGCCGACGACCGACCCCGATTTCGATAGCACTTCGGACATCGGACTTCGACAAATCCAATTCTGAATACGCAGCCAGACCTCCGGGCCTTGAAGTCTTAAGTTCGACGCCTGAGGTCTGAAGTTCGACGTCAGCTAGTGAAGTACTGGCGCTCCAGCCAGAGTTGCAGTTGCCGCTTCATGCGTGGGGCGGCGTCCACGAAGCGGATGCCCGCATTACCCTGATTGTCCTTCCACGCCAACTGGCCCAGGAACTTCATGGCAAGCTTGGTGCCGGGTAGGGTGAAGTTCACGTTCACTTTTCCCGTGGTAAGTTGAGGTTCTTGCAGACGAACGCCGATGCCGCCCTGGCTCAGGTTCAAAAGAAGCGCGCGCTGACGCTTCCTGGCGGCGCAGGTTAGCGACACCGGAACATCCAGAGTCGCACGATGGTAGCGCAGCCTCTCATCCAGGATCATGTTGCGTGCTGCCGATAGAGTGTGGACCGCCTGCTCCACCGAGATCGGTTTTTCAAAAACGAAAGAAGCGCCTTTGGACTCAAGCTGCTTCCGGCCGCCGGAGCCGCTGACGATAATAAGCGGTACCGCGTTCCGGATGCTGCCGTCCTGCAATCCTTTCAGGAAACTGGATGCGCCGGTGAGGTCACAATCCACGATGAGAGCGTCAATCTTAGACTTAGCCAGCTTGACGCGCGCGCGTTCCGGCTCCGATTCCACCTCGACTCCAATGTGCAAGCCGCCGAGAATGCATTCAAGCACGCTGACTTCCTGAAAATCGCGTGAGACGACCATGGATGAGAGTGTCATCCCGCAACTGTAGCCGGGCGCGTAATCAGTCCCTAGATAACCAAGGTAATGGAGCGACGGGCGGGCGTCAGACGTCGGACCTCAGACCTCGGGTGGCAGACGCCGATCCTCGAACGCCGGACCTCGGGACTCTGGATCTCGTGAGTCGTGGGTGATCGCCGGTGTCGTGCAAGAGCGGCGCTTTTAGGGCCGTGTTCTCCAAGCGGCAGGCCGACATTTCTTCCATCGCGACGCGGCGCCGAAAGCGCCGCTCTTCCACGACGCTCTCCAGGTCTGTGCTCGATGAAAGTTTGAAGACTCCACCGGAATTTAAGGCCGAGGTCCGACGCCCGCGGCCCGACGCCGTCCTAAGTGATCACAATCGTGACGATGCTGGCGCAGGTTTGACCTGGGGTGAACTTGGCCCGGACGACTTGTTGCATGGGGAAGCGACTCCGCTCGTCGCCGCAAAATCCGATCGTCGATGAAGTGCCGTCGCGCAGAAACGTGACAAACGTGACTTGCACGGTCGTCCCACTGTCGCCGATGACGGCACTGATCTGCACAACACTGACCATGCCGCTGACGCTTGAGGTGCCGGGGTTGACTGCGCCGCCGACGAAGAACACGTTTCCGCAGCCGGTGAGGGTCACGGTCATGCAGATTACCAGCAAGAAAGAAAGGGAGGGTTTCATGATGCGCCTGCCGACTAAACTTCGGCAAAAGTGTACACCTTACAGGGCCGAGGTGTGAGGGCCCAAGTCCGAGGTCTGCAGTCCGACGTCCGAAGTTTGCTTGCGGATTTCCTGCCAAAGCTCCTGGCGTCCGGCTCCCGTTCTCGCGGAAAAAGGCAGAATAGGAGACTGCGGATATTCCTGGGCCAGAGTCTGAAGCGCATTCCGCAACTGGTTACCTGACAGGCGGTCACTCTTGGTCGCGACGATCAGGGTCGGGCGTCCGATGCCGGAGAGAAAATCCAGCAACTGCCGGTCGGCGGGCTGCGGCGGCACGTTCACGTCTATGAGCGTCACGCACAGCGCCAGGCAGGGGCGCTCTTTCAGATAAGGATCGATGAAACTCGGCCACTGCTGCGAGATGTCACGCGAGATCTTGGCGTAGCCGTAGCCGGGCAGATCGGTAAAGACCAATTCCGCTTCAGGCTTTCCCGGCCAGCGGATTTCGAAGAAGTTAATCGACCGGGTGCGGCCGGGTATGGAACTGGTCTTGGCTATTTTGGTGCCCAGAAGCGAGTTGATGACGCTCGACTTGCCCACATTCGATCGTCCCAGGAATGCAACTTCGGGCAGCGCCGGAGCAGGGAAGTGACTGGCGTCGCTCACCGACATCATGAATCGGGCCAAGACACGCATAAGTCAGTTTGCAGTTTCGCCTCGGAAGTTGCAAGCGCTGCAGCCGCAAAAAAAGAGATGAGAGCGTGCAGATTTTTCGGGACAGATGAGTCTTTACCAGTGGTCCCGCTTCGAACCCCATCTATTCAAGTCCCAGCGGGCGCTTATTTTCGACCTCTTCGGCTCTAACCGGCTTGTACCTGTTCCAGAAATAAAGGATGGCAGCGACCACGACGCCAATGCCCAGGCTGCCGAGAAAGAACCAGCGGTAGGCGGGCAGCCAGATCAAGAGGATAAACACCAGCGCCGCGGCGATAAGCAGGCTTGCTCCGCCTCGCAGATGGCTTCTGGTCGGTTCGGGCTCAGGATTCCGGTCCAACTCGATGACCCTGCCATCATTTTATCCGAAGAAACAAGAAAGGCACTGCCTCCTGGTTGTGTTTTTCTTTCCATCGTTTGCGCCGTCCTTTGCGACCTTTGCGGTCAAGACCTTTTACCGCAAAGGACGCAAAGAAAAGCCATACCCGGGCAACAAAAAGGCCCGCTTGCGCGGGCCTTGCGTGAGACTGATGTAGAGAATTACTGGTGGGCCGCCGGGCTCTCCGCGGGCGGAGGGATGGGCGCAATCGGCTCTGCCGTTGTCTCTTCGCTGACTGCGGGCAGGGGCCGCTCGAGCGCGACCGCCAGCACCTGGTCCATGGTTTCGACGAAGTGCATCTTCATCGCGGTGCGCAGGTTCTCCGGGACCTCGGCCACGTCTTTTTCGTTGTCCTGGGGAAGGATCACTTCGAACAGTCCAGCGCGGTGTGCGGCCAGCAGTTTCTCCTTCAGCCCGCCGATGGGCAATACTTTGCCGCGCAGCGTAATCTCGCCGGTCATGGCAATGTCGCGGCGGACGGCAATCTTGCTCAGAGCGCTGGCAATCGCGGTGGCGATGGTGATGCCGGCGGAGGGACCGTCCTTGGGAATCGCGCCTTCCGGCACGTGCACGTGGATATCGAGAGAGCGGTAAAAGTCGCGTGACAGGCCCAGGCGATGGGCACGCGAGCGGATGTATGACATGGCCGCCTGTGCCGATTCCTGCATGACGTCGCCCAGCTTGCCGGTGAGCGTCAGTTTGCCCTTGCCGTCAACCACGGTGGCTTCCGTGCTCAGAATCGAGCCGCCGACCTCAGTCCAGGCCAGGCCGGTGACCAGACCGACTTCGCTTTTCTCATGTGCCAGTGTGTCGCGGAATTTAATCACGCCCAGGAAATCGTTGACGTTGTCCTGCCCGATGGCGACGTTATAGGTTCCGCCTTCCTTCACGACTTTGCGCGCGACCTTGCGGCATACGTTGCCGATTTCGCGCTCCAGGTTGCGGACTCCGGCTTCGCGCGTGTAGGAACGAATCAGGGCGGTGATCGAGTCGTCGGTGAACTTAATGTTCTTGTCGGTCAAACCCGCCTGCAGCAGTTGTTTCTTGACCAGGAACTGCTTGGCGATTTCCACCTTTTCCTGCTCGGTGTACCCGTGCAGACGCAGCACTTCCATCCGGTCCTGCAACGCGGGTGGGATGGTATGCATGACGTTGGCGGTGGCGATGAAGAAGACCTGGGAGAGGTCGTACTCGACGTCGAGGTAGTGGTCCACGAACATGAAATTCTGTTCGGGATCGAGCACTTCGAGCAGCGCCGCCGACGGATCGCCGCGGAAATCCATGGACATCTTGTCCACTTCGTCCAGCATGAAGACCGGGTTCTTGGTGCCGGCTTTCTTCATCATCTGGATAATTTGTCCGGGCAGGGCGCCGATGTAAGTGCGGCGGTGACCGCGGATCTCGGCTTCGTCGCGTACGCCGCCCAGCGACATGCGGACGAACTTGCGGCCGGTGGCCTTCGCGATCGACATGCCCAGGGAAGTCTTGCCCACACCGGGAGGCCCGACGAAACACAGGATCGAGCCCTTCGGGTTCTTTACCAGCTGCCGCACCGCCAGGAATTCCAGGATGCGGTCTTTGATCTTCTCCAGACCGTAATGGTCTTCGTTCAGTACCTTTTCTGCGCGGCTGATGTTGCGGATTTCCTTGGACCGCTTCTTCCATGGAACTGCCAGCAGCCAGTCCAGGTAGTTGCGCGAAACCGTGGACTCAGCCGACATGGGCGGCATGGCTTCGAGCTTCTTTAGTTCCTGCACCGCCTTATCGCGCACTTCCTTGGGCATGCCGGCGGCTTCGATTTTCTTCTTCAGTTCGTCGAATTCGCTTTTTTCGCCCCGGCCCAGCTCTTTCTGGATGGCCTTGATCTTTTCGTTGAGGTAATACTCTTTCTGGGCGCGTTCCATCTGCCGCTTGACCCGCGACTGGATGGTGCGGTCCATGTTCAGCTTTTCGATTTCGATGTCGAGCACGTCGCCGATCCGGGTCAGACGTTCGCCGGGATCGAAGATTTCCAGCAACTCTTGTTTTTCTTCGATAGAGAGCTGCAGGTTGGCGGCGATGGTGTCCGTCAGCTTGGCCGGATCTTCCATGCGCACGGCCGCGATCATAGTTTCGTAATTCAGCGACTGGCAGAGCTTGACGTACTGTTCGAAAAGGGCCGTGACCCGCTGCATGCCGGTTTCGATCTGCGGGTTGGTCTCGGTCGCGTAGCGCGCCACCCGAAGTGAAACCTGCATGAAGCCTTCGCTCTCGCTGATCTGAAGAACCTTACCGCGTTCGATGCCCTCGACCAGGACCTTGATGTTGCCATCGGGTAACTTGAGGCTCTGGACGATGTTGACGATGGTGCCCACCTGGTAGATCTCGTTGGGCTTGGGTTCATCGATGCTGGCGTCGTGCTGGGTGGCGAGGAAGATCTTCTTGTCCGCCGCCAGCGCTTCTTCCAGGGCGCGAACGCTCGATTCCCGTCCCACGACAAACGGAGTCATCATGTAAGGGAAGATGACCACGTCCCGGATGGGCATCATGGGTAATTTCTTGGTCTCGAATTTTTCCTTAACTATGCTCACTATCTCTCCCGAACACCCGAGTTGCGTTCGTTGTTTGCAGCTTCTGGCCGCTGGCTCCTGGCTTAAAGCTTCAGTTCAACTCCAACGGAGCCCTAGTTTACCCCGCCTTTTCCATCATTGCGAGGGTTACGCTGCGCTTCTCCACCATTTCCCGCGTCACTTCGAACTCCTTGACCTTCTTCTGGCTGGGCAGATGGTACATGAGGTCGAGCATTAACTCCTCTAGAATCATGCGTAATCCGCGAGCCCCGACCTTGCGGGCCATGGCCTGGCGCGAGATCGCTTTCAAGGCCTCATCGCTGAATTTAAGGCGCACATTCTCGAATTCGAACAAGCGCTGGTACTGCTTAATGATGGCGTTCTTGGGCCGGGTCAGGATTTCGATCAGGGCGAACTCATCGAGATCCTCGAGGACGCCGACCACGGGCAAGCGGCCAACAAACTCGGGAATCAAGCCAAACTTGATCAAGTCTTCCGGCTGGATGTCGCTTAGCAGTTCGAAATTCCGCTTGCGGCTGACGGCTGGAGTTTCCTCCGCCTCGCCTTCTTCCGCTCCGGCCTTAAAGCCCAAAGATTTCTTGCCCACACGCCGTCCGATGATTTTTTCCAGGCCGACAAAGGCCCCGCCGCAGATGAACAGGATGTTGGTGGTATCCACGGGAGTGAATTCCTGGTGGGGATGCTTGCGGCCGCCCTGGGGAGGCACATTGGCAATCGTGCCTTCAAGGATCTTCAGCAGCGCCTGTTGGACTCCTTCTCCGGAAACGTCACGAGTGATGGACGGGTTTTCGTCTTTCCGCCCGATCTTGTCCACTTCGTCGATATAGATGATGCCGGTTTGGGCGCGTCCCACATCGCCGTCGGCTGCCTGCAGGAGCTTGAGGATGATGTTCTCCACGTCCTCGCCGACATAGCCGGCTTCAGTCAGGGTGGTAGCGTCCACGATGGCGAATGGAACATCGAGCATGCGGGCCAGGGTTTGGGCCAGCAGGGTCTTGCCCGTCCCGGTAGGGCCGATCAGCATGATGTTCGACTTAGCCAGTTCGACGCCGTCGCCAGCCCGCTGGCGGTTCATGTAAATCCGCTTGTAATGGTTGTAAACCGCCACCGCCAGCTTCTTCTTGGTCTGCTCCTGGCCGATCACGTACTCGTCGAGGAAGTTTTTCACTTCCTGCGGCTTGGGCAGTTGATTGGGGGTGGTGGTGGGAGGCGTCGCGGTGCGGTCATCTTCCAGGATTGAATTGCAGACGGCCACACACTCGTCGCAAATATAGGCTCTGGGATAATCGCTGGGGGATGAAATAAGTTTGGCCACCGCGTCCTGCGATTTATGACAGAACGAACAGCGCAACATCTCCTCGGTACCAGTCCTGTTTTTCACTCGGCTTTACTCCTTCGTTAACCCTCTCTCTCCCGCTCCATGCATCCCTTGCCGGGTCGGCGGGACAGATTGTTTCGCGCCGAGACTGATCGGAAACTGATCGGGCGAACCCCGATCATACCTTTATCTCGTCTTATAGATGATATCGTCTATGATTCCGTATTCCTTAGCCTGTTGGGAGTTCATAATGAAGTCGCGCTCCACGTCTTTCTCCACCTTTTCCAGCTTCTGACCGGTGTGCTTCGCCATTAACTGGTTAGTAATCTCGCGCATACGAAGAATTTCCCGGGCGTGGATGTCGATATCGGTGGCCTGACCCGACAGCCCGCCCATGGACGGTTGATGAATCAGGATGCGGGAGTTGGGCAGCGCCAGCCGTTTCTTCGACTCTCCCGCAGCCAGCAGCAGTGCCGCCATGCTGGCGGCCTGCCCGATGCAAATGGTGGTGACATCGTTCTTCACGTATTGCATGGTGTCGTAAATCGCCATGCCGGCGGTAATGGATCCGCCCGGCGAGTTCACGTAAAGCTGGATGTCCTTCTCGGGGTCTTCCTGCGCCAGAAACAGCATCTGCGCAATCACCAGGTTGGCGATGTTGTCGTCAATCGGGGTGCCGATGAAAATGATGTTGTCCCGCAGCAGCCGGGAATAGATGTCGTAAGCCCGCTCACCCCGGCCAGTCTGCTCGATGACCATGGGGACCAGCATCATTTTGGGATCGTTCACATTCACCGTCCACACTCCTATTCCTGACCACTAGTCTGTCGGGGAGGATCGAAAGAGTCCGCGCTAGGCGGACTGGCGATATAGAAAATCGAGGGTCTTTTCGCTGCGGATTCTATTTCGGATTCTATCGAGCGCTCCATCACGTGTCAAACGGGCCCGGATCGCTTCCGGCGTCTGTTTTGACTGCGTGGCGAGCGCGTCGATCTCCCGATCGATCTCCTCATCGCTGACCTCGATTTTTTCCTCCTCGGCAATCTTGTCCAGCAGCAATGACGCTTTAACTTCCTGCAGCGCTTGCTCCCGCTGTCCCACCCGCAACCGGTTCAAATCCATCTTCTTGATGTCTTCGGCTTTCATGCCCTGCGCCGCCAGGGCGCGCAGGCCGCGCTCCAGGCGCACATCGATCTGCCGGTCCACCAGCGCCTCCGGCACCTCGAATTCGCTGCGCTTCACCAGTTCCGCTACCAGCTTGTCCTTGGCCTGGTGCTCGGCGGCGTGCTTGCGCTCGGATTCCATGCTTTCGCGGATGCGCTGGCGCACCTCGTCCAGGGTCTTGAACTCTCCCAGTTGCGGGGCGAACTGGTCATCCAGTTCCGGCAGGCTCTTCTGCTTGATGGCTTGCACCTTGACGGTGTAAGTAAATGTTTTTCCCGCCAAGCGCTGTTCGGTTGCGTCCTGCGCATAGGTCACTTCAAAGACGCGCTCGTCGCCCGGCGAGGTACCACGCAGATTTTCGGTAAACTCCGGCATGGTGTTCTTGCCCGCGATTTCGACCAGCACTTCATCCATGTGGACCGGTTTATCTTCACCGTCCTTGGGCTTGCCGTCGAGCGACACCTGGGCGTAGTCGCCATCCGCGAGGGCGCGGCCTTCCACCGCAGTGAAGGTTGCATGCTGCTCGCGCACGCCGTTCAGCGACTGCTCGACTTCTTCATCGGTAACCGTGACTTCAGGTTTTTCGGCACGCAATTCCTTGTAGCCGTCCACCTTGATTTCGGGCATGACTTCGAAACTGGCTTTGAAGCGCAATGGCTCGTTATCTTTCAGCTGCAGGTCGGTGACTTGGGGCTGCGACACTGGGATCAGGCCCTGCTTGTCGGCCTCTTTACGGAAGTAGCGGGGGACGAGCGCCTCCACTACATCGCTCTTGAGATCTTCGGCAAAACGCTGGCGAATGACGGAGGCGGGGACGTGTCCGCGGCGGAAGCCGGGGATGCGCGCCAGCTTCTGATATTTCTGGATCAGGGAATTCGTCTCGCGAGTTACTTCCTCGACAGGTATTTCAACCGCGATCTCCCGCCGGGTGCTGCTGCTGGTTTCAGTGGGGCTCACATTCGCCTTTCGGGCTTTGACCGTTCGAACCGTTCCATTTCGGGACTAGACTCGGAGTCGAACAGCACAGGCTGTAAATCTGAGTGTAAAGACTAGACGAGAGCACCGTCAAACTGGCAGGGCGGGAAGCAAGGTGACAAACGTAACCTCGGGCGGACAATTGAAACGCACCGGAGGGTTGATTACACCCAGACCGCGGTTGGTATACACCTGCAAAGCTCCTACCTGGTTCAACCCCTCTGGGTATTTCTCCGCCAGGCGTGGAAGTATCAGTGCGCCGATTCCCGGCAACCTTACCTGGCCGCCATGAGAGTGTCCGGAAAGTTGTAAGTCCACGGGGAAACGCGCCGCGTAATCGGCAAAGTCCGGCTCGTGGGCCAGCAGCACGACAGCCTCCGATGCTGGAACATCGTGCAGACTCTTAGTCAGGTCTGCTGCCTGTACCAATGCGTCATCGACTCCGGCGATCCAGATACGGCTGCGGCCACGCTCCAACGGAAGCGAGCGGTTTCGCAATACCTGGATCCCACGATCATGCAATGCGCCTTCGACAATCTTCCCGTCGTTCCAATGGTCGTGGTTCCCCAGGATGGCGACCACCGGGATCCCTGTAACCATGGCAAAAACATCGGCGCAGGGCTCAGCATAGCGCGCTCCCCGTATGCCATTAAATTCGCCGAATGGATGGGAAACAAAATCTCCGGTCAGAACCAGCAGATCTGGATGAAAGGATTGCGCCCTCTGTACGGCCTGCTCTAGAAAACTTTCGCCCATGTAAGGACCGAAGTGCACGTCGCTGATCTGAGCAATGCGAAAGCCGTGAAAGTCGTCGGGTAGTCGCTTCAATCGCACGTCGATGGGCACTGAAACCAAATGACGTGGTTCGAGGAAAACTGTGTCCGCCCCGGCGACCGTAACCAGGGCTGAAGCTCCGATAAGAAATTGGCCGAGAAATTTTCTACGCGTCAACATCTGCCGCCTCTATCAGAAGTCTAGCATTGCGGTTCCTTATACAATGACTCGAATGCCCGCCTGGCTGGTTCAACTGAACCGCGAAGTGATCGCCTGCACACGCTGTCCGCGGCTGGTCGAATATCGCCAGAAAATCGCACGCGAGAAGCGCCGCGCCTACGTCGCTTGGGAGTATTGGGGAAGGCCCGTCCCCGGCTTCGGCGATCCCAACGCGCGTATCCTGGTGCTCGGCCTGGCGCCCGGAGCCCATGGCTCAAACCGCACCGGCCGGCCGTTTACCGGCGATGCCTCCGGCAAGTTCATGTATCCGATTCTGTACGAGGCCGGGTTCTCGAATCAACCTGACGCCACCAGGCGCGATGATGGGCTTGAACTCCGAGACCTCTACATCACCGCCGCGGTCCGCTGCGCGCCGCCCGATAACAAGCCTCTGCCCAAGGAACTGGCCAACTGCGCCCCTTATCTAGACCGCGAAATGGATGGACTCAAGAATGTCACAGTGGTAGTGGCACTAGGCAGGATTGGATTCGAAGCTTACCTCAACTACCTCAAGCGTCGAGGTCTGCTCTTAAGCAAAAATCCTTATCCGTTCCGGCACGGGGCCAGCTACAAGATGCCTGATGACCGGATATTGCTGGCCTCCTACCATCCCTCAAACCAGAACACCCAAACCGGTAAGCTCACTCACCCAATGTTTGCCGCAATTTTCAAAGAAGCCCGACGATGGGCCGATCAGCGGGGTACCTCCGGAAAGCAGTGATTGAGTTAACTAACGATTATGTGATTTACTTAATCATGGCTAAGATGATTATGTGATTTACTTAATCATGGCTAAATTATGGAACGGGTTTTGGGAGGTTCGTCACTCGGGTTTCGTCCTCGCGGCGATTGTCCTGCTTGGCGTCAATTCCCTGGGCCAGCAAGACCCGGCGCCCGCTCCCACACCCGGCATTCAGGACAACAGTTTTCTGGTGGAGGAGGCTTACAACCAGAACTTCGGCGTAGTGCAGCACATTTCCAGCTTCACCCGTTTCTTTGACAGCAAGGACTGGAATTACACCTTCACCCAGGAGTGGCCGGTTCCCGGCGACGAACGCCACCAGCTCAGTTACACTCTGGTCGCATTGCACTCCGGGTCTTTTCCCGGTTCCGGGGCCGGCATCGGAGATGTTTTCCTGAACTACCGTTACCAACTGGTTGGAAGTGGAGACACTCGCGTTGCCTTCTCCCCTCGCCTCAGCCTGATATTTCCCACCGGCGATTCTGCTCAGGGTCGGGGCGCCGGCAGTTTCGGTTTGCAAACCAGCCTTCCATTGAGCGTGGTCCTCAGCAAGAAGCTGGTCAGCCACTGGAACGCCGGAGCAACTTTCTTTCCACGCGCTCAGGACGCCTCGGGTCACCAGGCCGCCACTGCCGGCTACAACTTCGGCCAGAGCTTCATCTGGCTCGCTACCAATCGCTTTAATGTAATGCTGGAAACCGTGTTCGCCCGCTCCCAAAGCGTGGTGGCCAGTAACCACACGGATTGGACAAGCTCGCTTTTCCTCAGCCCCGGAATTCGATGGGCTTACAACTTCAAAAATGGGCTGCAGATTGTTCCGGGGATCGGAGTACCGCTTGGGGTCGGGCCGAGCGCGGGTGAAAGGGCCATCTTTCTCTATCTGAGTTTCGAACACCCCTTTCGCAAGATACCCAAGAAGTAGCGGCCGGGCCTACCGAAGTTTCGTTGTGGTGACCTCGAGCTGATACTGTCGTTTGGAGTTGGGATCGTCCACGCTGCCGATGATGACCGGTTTGTCCGAAACGACCAATGTGCCGCCGCTGATCGTCATTTGTCGTATGAGAGCCTGTTCGCCCCCGCGTGTCCCCTGATCGGGCAAAGCAAAACTGCTGATCTCCGCCTTTACCTGCAGGGAGAGAGAGTTTAGTGTGTTTGGCCGCGCAATCATGCGGCAGAGAATTGATGTCCCCACGTCAACATATTGGAACTTTCCCGGTTCAGCTTCCACTGGAACTCTCGTGCCGATCTTGAGTTCCTTGGAGGAGTCGTCGTCGGTCAGATTCACGGAGTAGTGGCGTGCATTGATTTTCTTCCCGTCATCCAATTCGTTGATAGAAAACTCCAAGCGATAAGCGCTCACCGGCTTTTCAGGGGGCTGCTTGGTACCCGAATCCTGACTCCACACCCTAAGCGCTCCGCCACAAAGAATCATTCCAAGAGCGAATGCCAGAAAACCTTTTTGCATGAGATTTCTCCTTACGTTCTGCCTACTGCTCAAAATTTGTGGGTTGCTCCGACGGCGATTGCTCCATGAACTGTTCGAGGTCCTGCTTCAGGAGCTCCGCTCGCACCCTCGCAACCATGGCTGCTTCCTGCCGGCGCTCACGAACGTATCGGGCCAACATCTCTTCCTGCTTACTCAGTGGCGCGGGAGCAGGAAATTGCTCCAGACGGGGTATTGAAAAAGGTTGCGCGACGTTACGGTTAGGCTCAGGACGAACTCGCCCCTTGATTGGGCTGTGCGACCCAACTCTAGATGCTATCGGCCTTTCAGGTTCTGATTTGCCAGCAGTAACGGGCGGCTGATTTGAAATCGTGACCGCTGTGACGTCTGGTTTTCGCTTCAGTAACAACGCCCCACCCATTAAGACAGCTATCGTCACTGCGGCTGCTGACGGTCTCCACCACCATGGCCGCAAAGTGAGTCGTTCTCGCTCCGCTTGCAAGTTGGCGAGGACCCGATTCTCCAGGCCCCGCCGGGGTTCGGCTTCGCCGTATTGCTTCAGGGCGTCGTCGAGCCATCTTTCGGCGGACCGGTCGTTGTCTTCGGTTCTCATAGGTCCGATTCCTGCAGGCTCGTGAGCTTCTCACGGAGAGTCTGGCGAGCGCGAAACATACGTGAGCGTACCGCTGCTTCGCTGGTGCCCAAGATCTGAGCAATGTCCTTTGGCGACATCTCCTCCACTGTCGAAAGCATCAGCGGGTCTCGTAGTTTAGCGGGAAGAGTCGCGATCAGCCGCTGCAGAGAACCGATTTTCTCCGACCCCAACATTGCCTCATCTGCGCCCGGTGCCTGGGAGCGAAGGCGAGTGACAGTTTCACCTGCATCTTCCAGTTGCAATTCTGGTGTCTTTTTTCGACGTTTGACTGCTACCCGCCATGCGATCCTCGCGAGCCAGGTTCGTTGGTCCCGCACTGCTGCCATGTTTCGGCGGTAACGCAGCACACGCATGAACGTTTCTTGTGTCGCATCCTCCGCATCATGATGGTTCCGCAGCACGGAAAAGGCGACACGGTATACCAGCCGAGCGTGTTTCCGAACAGCGAGTTCCAGCGGATCCTCGTCTGTCCGCACCAGCGCCATGGCATCGCTCGCGAGCACCTGTCCCGTCACTGCTCTTAGGCCCTCGAACATGAAGACCGCCATTGTGCTCTATTTGTTCGGATATTTCTTCAGACTTGTGTGGCGCGGGCGCCCCCGCGAAAAGCCGAATACGTCAGAAGCCCACGAATACCGGTTCGGGCTCCAGTTGAATGCCCCAAAGTTCTTCCACCCGTTGCTGAATATGGTCTTTCAGTCCGAGGATGTCGGCAGCGGTAGCGTCTCCGCGGTTCACGATGGCCAACGCATGCTTGCGCGAGACCCCGACCCGCCCGCTGCTGTAACCCTTGCTGAAACCGGAGTGCTCCACCAGCCAGGCGGCTGAAACCTTTTTCTGGGCGTCGAGCGCGGGATAACTGGGAATTTGCAGTCCTTTTGCAACCGCCCGCCGGGTCAACTCGTCGAATTGTTCCACCGCGAGCACGGGATTCTTGAAGAACGAACCCGCGCTGCGGCAGTCCTCATCTCCTGGGGTGATCAGCATGGCCTTGGTCGCGCGTATTCGGCGCACGGCTTCCCGGGTCCCTGCCAATGACGGGGCATTCTGAAAGCCTGCGAAATGTCTTTTCAGGTCCGCGTACTCAATGCGAGGCTTTCCGCCCGGCGTCAGACCGTAAGTCACGCGCAGGATGATGAAACGTCCCCGTTCGCTGGTGTTGAAGATGCTGGTGCGATATTGGAATCCGCAGGCTTCGGCACAGAGATCACGAACTTGCCCGTCTTTAAGATCGAACACCAGCACTGATTTGATGGTTTCGGAGACCTCCTGGCCGTAAGCGCCCACGTTCTGAACCGGGGTTCCACCCACGCTGCCCGGGATGCCGCTCAGACACTCGACGCCAGCGCAATTTCTGGCGACGGCGCGGGCCACGAGCCTGTCCCACTCTTCGCCCGCACCCACTTCGAATAGAGTCTTCCCATTTTCTTCACGTTGCTCGATTCCCGAAATCGCCAGTCTCAGGACCAGGCCAGGCCAACCGGCATCAGAGATCACCAGGTTGCTGCCGCCGCCCAGCACAAATAAGGGAAGGTCCCGGGAGCGTGCGAAGTTGACCGCTTCCGACACCTCACTGGCGGACTTTGGCTCGGTGAAATAACGTGCCGGCCCTCCCACTTTGAGAGTGGTGAGCGGTGCCAGCGGCACGTTTTCCAAAACCGTCATGATGGTATGATGGCTTCACTATATATATATACGACAGGTAGAGGCGCTGGTTACGCCCCCGCGCGGTACGTCAGGACATATCCGGCCGTGACTTGCGTGGCTGAAGTCCTGAGAATTCGCGTCGTATTAGAACGACCCTGAGGAGAAGAAATGTATCCAGACATGATGGTGATTCCGATGCGTGAGGAGTTGACCCGGCTCGGCATCGAGGAACTCCGCACCGCAGCTGATGTTGATCGCGCCCTGCCCAATCAACCGGGCACGACCATGGTAGTCGTAAACTCCATTTGCGGATGCGCCGCTGGTCGAATGCGTCCTGCGGTCCGCGCCGCGCTGCAGCACTCCAGCCGTCCGGAAAAGTTGTTCAGCGTGTTTGCCGGTCAGGACAAAGAAGCGACCGATCGGGCGCGCTCTTATTTTGCAGGATACCCACCGTCTTCGCCTTCGATTGCGCTGCTGCGCGACGGCAAGGTCGTCCACATGATGCAGCGCAGCGACATTGAACATCGCGAGGCTGTGGATATCGCCGCCGAACTGAAAGGTGCCTTCGACAAATTCTGCGCCAAGCCC
>Ga0326726_10002345_pt1 | contig 17424 bp, 9 predicted proteins | sample MHFenrmetagenome_2_FD_207603 | JGI IMG/M metagenome (GOLD analysis project Ga0326726, IMG submission 207603) | Lab enriched peat soil microbial communities from Michigan Hollow, Ithaca, NY, United States - MHF15MN | ecosystem: Environmental > Terrestrial > Soil > Wetlands > Peat | place: USA... | reverse complement strand
AGGAACACGGCCGTGCCGGGCACCTTCGTCGCGCCCGCGAGCAGCTTCGGCAGCTCCGTCCACGGCACCGCGCGTCGCTGGAGCGCGCGCCTGAGGCGCGCACGTCCATCGCGCCAGGTCTCGAACAAGGTGAATATCACCCCGGCGAGCAGCAGCGGCACCCAGCCGCCGCTCGTGATCTTCGTGACGTTGCCGAGCAGAAACGCGATGTCGAGCCCGAGAAACAGCCCGAAAACGACCACGATTCGCCACGTCGGCCAGTGCCAGGACGCGCGTGCAACGACCGCACCGAGCAGCGTCGTGATCAGCATGGTTCCGATCACCGACGCGCCATAGGCGGCCGACAGCGCGCTGGACGACCCGAATGCGAGCACGAACCCGACGACCGCGACGAACATAAAGATGTTGGTGGCCGGCACGTAGATCTGGCCACGCTCGTCGGGCGACGTCTGAAGTATGGTCACTCGGGGTAGAAGATCGAGCTGCACGGCCTGGCGAGTGACCGAGAACGCGCCGGAGATCGTCGCCTGCGACGCGATGATGGTCGAGGCCGTCGCAAGCACGACGAGGAACGGAAGCACCGAGCCCGTCGCGAGCGCGAAGAACGGGTTCGCGATCGGGCTGTCGGAGCCGAGCAGCAGCGCGCCTTGCCCGAAATAGTTGAGCAACAGACCGGGCCAGACGAGCGTGAACCATGCGAGCCGTACGGGCTGCTTGCCGAAATGACCCATGTCGGCGTAGAGCGCCTCGCCGCCCGTGAGCACGAGGAACACGGCGCCCAGGATCGCGAGCGCGAGCGTGGGATGCCGAGCGAGCAGCGTGATCCCGTACCCCGGGAATAGCGCCTGCAGCACGCGCGGCTCGCGCACGATCGCGAGCACGCCGAGCACGCCGATCGTCACGAACCAGATCACCATGATCGGGCCGAACATCCCGCCGACGCGGGCCGTGCCTCGCCGCTGGACCAGGAACAGTGCCGTCATGATCCCCAGTGTGATCGGCAGCACGAGGTGCTCGAACGTCGGATTCAGGGACTCGAGCCCCTCGACCGCCGACAGCACGGAGATCGCGGGCGTGATCAGCGCGTCGCAGTAGAACAGCGCCGTGCCGAGCGCGGCGAGCGCGAGAAACCGCCCGGCCCAGACGCTCGTCGTGCCGATCTTCTGCTGCACGAGCGCGAGCAGAGACAGAATGCCGCCTTCGCCCGCGTTGTCGGAGCGCAGGATCAGCACGATGTATTTGAGCGTGATGACGAGGAACAGGCTCCAGAAGATCAGCGACAGCACGCCGAGCACGGTGGCCGCGTCGGTCGCGCCGCCCGCGGCCGCCGTCGCTTCCTTGAGCGCGTAGAGCGGGCTCGTGCCGATGTCGCCGTAGACGACGCCGAGCGCGCCGATCGTCGCGCGGGTCAAGGAGCGTTGCTCACTCATGCGAGGATGGATTCGACATTGGGCGGGAGCGGAGGCGGACGACAGCGTAGCCCGTTCGCGCGCTAGAGCTTGTGAGCTGGGTCGTAGGTTGGCTTCACCGTGCCGAGGCGCTTCGCGACCTCGAACAGTGTCGGGTAGTACTGCACGAACGTGTTGTCGACGGCGGTGTTCTGCGCGTGGCACGCGTAGCACGCGGCGCTCGTGGGCAACGCGCTCGCGGAGTCCTTGAGCCCGTTCTGTCCGTCGAACGTGAAGTAGCCCCAGCCGTTGCTGCCCTCGTTCTTGCCGAAGCGCGCGGTGTCCTTCACGGCCGACTCGATCGCGATCAGCGCACCCTGCGACTTGCCGACGTTGTCGATCGACGCGGCCGTCTCCGCGCGTCGCGCCTCGAGGATGAACATCGTCTTCTCGGGCCATTGGCCCGAGCGCATGAATTCGCGATAAGCGTCCGGCGTCACGTACACGTTCGAGAACACCGAGCCGCCGTCACGGCGCATCGCACTCGCGACGGGGCCGTAGAACATGTCGAGGCCCGTCGTCAGATAGATCCACTCGCGGAAGTTCGCGGGCCGCTCGAGCTCGCCGGACGCGTTGAAGGACGGAGCGGGATCGGCGAGGCATGTCGCCGCGGCGGCGAGCAGCAGGGCAGTGCAGGCGCCGGCGCGCAAGATCGACTCGGTCATCGGCAAGGCTCCGTCGGTTCGCGACGCGCCGCGCTGCGCGGAGCGCGCCCGGCCAAATCGCGAACGCGAATTGTACTCGCAGCCGGACGCGGCAGCGAACCTATGGCGCCGCGCGGAGCTTCACGTCGGGTGCGTCAAGCCGCGAGATCGATTCTGCCGAGGTAAACACTCTTGCCGAGATCGACATCGAGCCGCTTCGTCACGCGGCCTTCGACCTCGATCACGACGCGATAACGGCCGCTGTCGGGCTCGAGCCCGTCGATCTTGAACTCGCCGAACGCGTCGGTAGTCGCCTCGCCGACGACGGTTCCCGACCGTTCGAGCCTGACTCGCGCATCGGCAACGCAATCGGTCACCGCGGCGACGGTCTTGACGATCGTGCCGCCGACGAACTCGCGCGTGTAGCGATGAAGATTCTTGTAGTGCACGCGCGGCTTCGTCGCCGACTCCGGTTGCAGCTCGCTCAGGCTCTCGCGGGACTTGATCTCGGCCATCTCGTCGTCGGTGACCTTGACGGCCTTGAGCGCGCCCGTCGCACACACCTGGGCGCAGCGCGGCTCCTTCCAGCCGCGGTCGAGCAAATGCGCGTCGAAGAACCAATGTTGCGGCAGCTGAAGCTCTTCGTTCCAGCGAATCGCGCCGTACGGACACGCGTCGACGATGGCCTTCTGGCCCTTCGCCTTGACCGGGTGGATGTGGACGATCCCGTCGTCGCGCTTCGTCACGGCACCGTTCTTCGCCGCCGCGATGCACGGCGCGTCGTCGCAGTGCTGGCACATCACCGGCACGTACGCGACGTCCGTCAACGGACCCGAGCCGCGCTCGCGGCTGCGGATCTCGATCCAACGATGCTGGTGGCGCGGCATCGGCGCCGAATAGCCTTCGAACTCGTTGCCGACGTGCTCGTCCTGGTTCGCGAGTGTGCAGCAATTGCAGTTCGTGCACTTCGCGACGTCGACGATGAGATTCCACTTCTTCATTCGCTGTTGTTCCGGCGCGGTCAGGCGACCGCCACTCGCTTCTCTTTGTTGGGTTGTTCTCGTCCGGGTTCTTCCTGCTCGGCCGGCAGCGACATCTCGCCGATTTTCCATCGCTCGACCTGGATCAGGCAGCAGCTCGCGCTCATCGAGTGGCCCTTGCTGATCTGCGACTTCTTCGAGGACAACAGGTTCACGCAGCCGCCGCGGTCCGTCGACTTGCCGGGCTCGCCGATCGGGTCGTAGACGCCCGAGGAGGCGTACGAGTGCACGACGCCTTTGAGCATCCGCTGCGTCACCTTGGCCGCGCAGATCACCGAACCGCGCGCGTTGTGGAGCCGGACCAAGTCGTTGTCGTGAATCCCGCGCGCCTTCGCGTCCTCGGGATGGATCCGCATCACCCAGTAGTAGTAGCCGTCGACGAGCACCCGATGATCCGGGATGTCGTTCAGGAAGCTGTCTTTGCCGTCCGTCTGCGTGTGGAAGGAGAAGCGCGGATGCGGCGAGATGAGCTGCAACGGAAAGTCTTCGAAGCCTTCGCCGCTCGGGAACTCCGCAGGCCGCTTGTACTTCGCGATCGGCGGCCGCTCCTCGCTATTGGGATCGAAGCGTTTCAGGCTCTCGCATTCGAACTCGATCTTGCCGGTCTGAGTCTGCAGGCCGTTCTTGTAGCCCTGCGAGTAATCCGATGGCAGCGGCATCGGCTCCGGCACGTCCTTCTTCCGGCCCTCATAGAACCAGTTCCATGAGAGCGGCGCGCGCTGCTCCTCTTTCTCGGTCGGGACCACGAAGTAGCCTTTGCGGATGAACTCTTTCCACGAGATGTACTTCGGCAGATCCGAACCGTCGAATTGCCGCTTCACCCAGCCGAGCTCGCCGACGCCTTCGGTGAAATAGGCCGCGAGATCGAGCCGCTCGCAGATCTTCTGGAAAATCCAGAAGTCCGACTTCGACTCGCCGAGCGGCTCGATGCACTTGTGCTGAAACGTGATCACGCGGTGGTTGAGCTGCTGCTCGCCGTGATGCGCGTAGCCGCCAAGGCCGGCCCACTCGCTGATGTCGTAGCGCTCGAAGTTCGTGCACGCCGGCAGAATGATGTCGGCGAACTTCGTGTCGCCGTGCAGCCAGATGTTCTGGCTCACGAGGAACTCGAGGTTCGGGTGCCGGAACATGTTGACGTAGCGGTTACTGTCCGGCATGGACGCGACGAGCGAGCCGCCGTACTTCCAGAGCATGTGGACCGGCGAGAACCCGGGCTTCGGATACGTGATCTGCTTGAACTGAGCTTCGATGCTCGAGCCGTTCCACTCGTAGCCTTCCGCTTTGCCTTCCATGATCGCTTCGGGCAGCTGCATCCGCGGAATGACCTGCGTGTTCGTGTTGATCGACGGCAGTTGCGGCATGCGCTGGTAGAGCACCCAGCCCAACAGCATGTCGCCCGACATGCCGCCTTCGGCGTAGCCCGGGAAATAGAAGTTGAAATCGAGCGGCGTGCCCCACTGGAGGTTGCCCATGTTCACGCCGGGCTTGCCCAGCCCCTGCATCGCGATCAGGCACACCATCGTGCGCGCCCACTGAATTCCGGTCGCGTTCCGGCACGCGCCGCCGTGGCCGTTGCCCCACGCGCCAGCGCCGAGGTACGTCTTCTTGCGCCCCCACTCGCGCGCGAGCGCGCGCACGTCGCTCGCGGGCACCGAGGTCTCCGCCTCCTGCCACTCGGGCGACTTCGGGATGCCGTCGGTTTTGCCGAGCACATAGTCGCGCCACTTCTCGAAGCCGTGCGTGTGCGTCTCGACGTACTTCTTGTCGTAGGTGCCTTCTGTGATCCAGACATAAGCGATCGCGAGCGCGAGCGCCGGGCTCGACGTCGGGCGCGGCGCGATCCACTTGCCGCCCAAGAGCTGAATCGAGTCGTTGTAGTACGGATCGATGTGAACGAGCTTGATGCCGGCTTCCTTGAGCCACTGTCGGCGAATCGTGCCCTCGAGCGCGCCGTACGCGCCGCTGTTCGATTCCGGGTTGCTCGACCAGAACACGACCATCTCGGCTTCCTTGAGACAGTCTTCGACGGTCCCGTAGGTCTCCGACTGGCCGACGCGCATCGAGCCGCCCCAGTGATGTGTCGCACCCCAGTACCACCCTTCCCAGCTGTCGGGGTTGTGGTGGACCTCGGTCATGCCGACCGCGTGCTCGAACTTGCGCAGGGCGGAGAGGTAGTAGCCGATGTTGCCCCACGCGTGATGGGACGGATGGCTGCACGCGATCGCGCCGTTGCCGTGGACGGTCTTCTGGCGCTTGATCTCCTTCGCGACGATGTCGAGCGCTTCGTCCCAGCTGATCCGCTCGTAACCGGAGACCCCGCGGTTCTCGGGATTCCTGTTGCCGTCCGGATCGAAGTCGACGCGCTTCATCGGATAGAGGATCCGGTCCGGCGAATAGACCGTCGACTTGACGGTCTGGCCGTGCGGCGCGAGCGAAGTCCTGCGCGGCGGCGTGAACACCTTGCCCTTGGCTTTGATGCTCCACGGCTGCGGGTCGTTGTCGTCGAAATCGATCGGCGTCATACGGACGATCTTGCCGTCCTTCACGTAGACGAACAGAGGTCCGCCGTTCGCCATGTTCACGTAGCGCGTCTCGCCGGACCCTGCGTCGACGCCGTATCGCCAGCCGGCCTGCATCATCGCTTCGAGCGTGAACATGAACCAGACGGCTTTGTCCTCCGGTCCGTCGAGCGTCATGCTGAAGCTCCTCGCCGCGTTGACTCGCCCGAGCTGGCCGTTCGGATACGTAGTACCAATAACGAAGTTCAGCGCGTCTCGGATGAAGATTCGTAGGCCGAGTCGCGCGCTCTTGAGCGTGACGACGACGTCGGGATTCCGATGAATGCCGTACCGGGACGAGACCTTACCGTCCTTGATTGCGTAGTAGCGGCCCGTTCCGGCCTTCACTCGGATCTGGCCGACGACATCCTGCTCCTTGAGTCGCGCGCGGAATGCGGGATGACGCCAGGCGGTGTACTTCATCGCGATCGCCATGCCCCAGAGCAGGATCGAAAACGCTAGCGTGCTCAGTCTGTCCATCAGGCTTAGCCTTCCCCTTGGGTAACGATCCGAGTCGCAATCGCGAATGGCCTTCGTTGTGGGCCGCTGTTCTGTTAAGCCGGCGTCGCGTGCGCGAGGCGGGTACGGAGTCGCGGTCTCAGCCAACCATCATAAGTGCGAGCCCGATTGATCGCTAGCCTGGTAACGTTCTGATAAGCTCCCTGAAATCTTGCGCAGCGAGCTTTCGGGGGTCGAAAAAGTGAGCGCAGCCGAGTTACCGGCAAACGAGAAGATTCTCAAGAGCGTGTGCCGCAGTTGCCATGGCGGCTGCAGTACGCTGATGCACGTCAAGGACGGCAAGCTCGTCAAAGTCGAGGGCGATCCCGAGGGACCGCTCAATCACGGCTACCTCTGTCCGATCGGCGCGGCGACCACCCAGCTCGTCTATAGTCCCGACCGCCTGAAGTACCCGCAGCGGCGCATCGGGCCGCGCGGCTCGGGCAAGTGGGAACGCATCTCGTGGGACGAGGCGCTCGACGAGATCAGCGAGAAGGTTCTCAAGATCCGGGCCGAGTCCGGGCCCGAGTCGATCGCGATGGGCACCGGCACGGGCCGCCATCACATCCGCTGGGTATCGCGGTTCGGTAACGCGCTCGGCACGCCGAACTGGTGCGAGCCCGGCTTCGCGCAGTGCTTCCACCCGCGTGTGAACACGTGCATCCAGACGATGGGCGATTTCCCGGTCTGCGATTTCACGGGCGGCACGCCTCCGGCGCTCATCATGTACTGGGGCCACAATCCGCCGCATTCGGGCCCCGACGGGGAAACGCGGTTCAACGTCCGCGAATCGTTGCTCAGCAAGCCCCGACTCATCACGATCGATCCGCGCGAGACGGTCTGCGCGAAGAAGTCCGAGATCTGGTTGCAGATTCGTCCGGGCACCGACGACGCGCTCGGGCTCGCGTTCCTCAACGTGATCATCGAGGAAGACCTCTACGATCACGATTTCTGCGAGAAGCACACGCACGGCTTCAAGGAGCTCGCGGAGCACGTGCACAAGTTCACGCCGGAGTGGGCGGAGCCGATCACGTGGGTGCCGGCCGACAAGATTCGCGCTGCGGCGCGCCTGTTCGCGACGGTCAAGCCCGCGATGCTCGAATGGGGTTGCGCGATCGAGCACACGCCGAAATGCATTCAGACGATCCGCGCGCTGTCGATGATCCCGGTGATCACCGGCAACATCGACGTGCCGGGCGGCTGGATCTTCGGCATGAAGGGCGCGGGCCGCTTCCCGAGCCTGATCGAAAACCTCGATCCCGAGGTCGAGAAGAAGAGACTCGGCTACGACAAGTACAAGATGCTCTGCGGCGAGGGCGCCGATCTGCCCGCGTGCCACATCCCGTCACTGATCGACGCGATGCTCTACGGCGAGCCCTATCGCGTGCGCGCGTTCCTCGTGTTCGGCAACAACACGCTGACGACGTACGCGAACACGAACTTGGTCTACAAGGCGCTCATGAAGCTCGACTTCCTGGTCTGCGCCGATCTCTTCATGACGCCGTCAGCGGAGCTCGCCGACATCGTGTTGCCCGCGGCGTCCTGGCCGGAGCTCAACCAGATCTGCGCGCTGCCGACCATCGCCGGCAACGTCGTGATGAGCAACCAGAAGGTCGTCCGGATCGGCGAGTGCAAGTCGGACGAGGAAATCTTCGTCGAGCTCGCGCGCCGCATGAACCTGCCTGTCTGCCAGGAGCCGGTCGAGGACGTGCTCGATCAAATGCTCAAGAACGGCAAGCAGGCCGTCAACTTCCGAGGGCTCACCGAGCAAGGCTGGATCCACGTCCCGCAGAAGTACCACAAGTACGAGGCCACGGGCTTCAAGACGCCGACCGGCAAGATCGAGCTCTACTCGACGCGTTTCGAGAAGATGGGCTACGCGCCGCTGCCGTCCTACGAGGAGCCGCCCGAGAGCCCGCTCAGCACGCCCGAAGTCTCCGCAGAGTATCCGCTCATCCTCACGACCGGCGGCCGCATACCGGTCTTCTTCAACTCGGAGCATCGCCAGCTGCCACTCTGCCGCAAAGCCCATCCGGAGCCGCTCTGCGACATCCACCCTGACACGGCCGCGAAGCTCGGCATCGAGCACGACGATTGGGTGCTGATCGAGACCCGTCGCGGGCGCATCAAGCAGAAGGCGAACGTGACCACGAAGATCGATCCGCGCGTGATCCATTGCGAGCACGGCTGGTGGTTCCCCGAGCGCGAGGGCCCCGACTACGGCATCTGGGAGTCGAACGCGAACCTGTTGACCGACAACCGCGGTCCGTTCGATCCGCAGATGGGCACGTATCAGCTCCGCGCGCTGCTTTGCCGCGTCGCGAAGCTCAAGCCCGAGGACGATCACTTCGGACCTCCACCGCTCGACGACGATGAACCGGTCGCGGGCACGCGGCGGATTGCGGCGAGTCCCTAACCCCTAGCCCAAGACAACGAGTCCGGCCCACGACGAGTCGGACCTAGTGGCCCGAGAAGCACACCTGACGCTCGGCATTGCCGGTTTCCGGTACGAGGACCTCCATCGGCCCGAGGGACTCGAGCGCCTGCACGCCGAGTTCGTCCGGGAGCTCGCCGAGCGCAGCGGCGACCTTCACCGCGAGCTCGAGCACTATCGGACCACGCTCGGCGAGACCATGGCGCCGACCGCGGTTTCCGATCTGCTCGTCCGGCTGGCGCCGCACGTCGGCGAGTTCGTTGCGCGGCTCTTCGGCGTATCGGCGGAGCGCGAGCGTCAGCGCTTGAGCGTTCAGCGCGAGCTCGACGAGATCTTCCGGTTCCGCACGGAGGTCGTCGGCACGCTCGCGAAGCATTTCAAGGGCGTCGACGCTAGCTCGTGGGACTCGACCGCGGTGCGACGAGAGCTCGAGCTCCTGATCCGCTCCGGCTTCCCGGACCTCGACGACCACTCGGACGCCGAGCGACGCGTCGCGGCGGCGAGCGCGCGTCTCGCGCGCTGGGCGAACGCGTCGCCCGCCGAGGCGAGCGAGGACGATCGCGACGCCGTCCGGGCTGTGCGCGCACGTCTCGGCGCCGTGAGCGAAGCGAGAGAGGTCTTTGCGAGCGCGTGCCGATGCGCGGACGATCGCGAATTCGCCGCGGCGCTGCTCGAGCACGTGCGTCGCTGGGCCTATCTCGCGTACGTCGATTCGCGGTTGCAGGAATCCGTCCGCGGTTGGGTCAGCTTCAAGGAGCCCGAGAAGCGGGACTTCGACGCGCTCGTCCCGCACGAGATCGAGGAGCGCGCAGGCTACGCCGTCTGGAAGGGCCGCGCGGAGACGCGCCGGCGGCGCGACGGATTCGCGTTGACCGACGAGCGCCACGACGCGCGGCACATCCTCTACGAGATCGATCACTGCATCTATTGCCACGATCGCGACACGGACTCGTGCTCGAAGGGCATGCGCAACCGCAAGGACGGCAGCTACAAGGTGAATCCGCTCGGCGTGAACATCACCGGATGTCCGCTCGAGGAAAAGATCTCCGAGATGCATCTCGTAAAGCGGGAAGGCGACAACATCGGCGCGCTCGCGTTGGTCGTGATCGACAACCCGATGTGTCCGGGGACCGGGCATCGGATCTGCAACGACTGCATGAAGGGCTGCATCTACCAGAAGACCGAGCCCGTCGACATCCCGCAGATCGAGACGAGCGTGCTGACCGACGTTTTGTTCATGCCGTACGGGTTCGAGATCTACAGCCTGCTCACACGTTGGAATCCGCTCAACGTGCGCCGTCCGTACGCGCTGCCGTATCACGGCACAAACGCGCTCGTCGTGGGGCTCGGCCCGGCCGGCTACACGCTCGCGCACTATCTCCTCAACGAAGGTTTCGGCGTCGTCGGGATCGACGCGCTGAAGATCGAGCCGCTGCCGGCCGAGCTCCTCGGCGACGGCGAGCACGCGCCGAGGCCGATCAAAGATTTTCGCGCGCTCTACGAGGAGCTCGACAAGCGGACGCTCGCCGGGTTCGGCGGTGTCGCCGAGTACGGCATCACGGTCCGCTGGGACAAGAATTTCCTCAAGGTCATCTACCTCGTCCTCGCGCGCCGGCGCAGCTTCCGCTGCTATGGCGGCGTGCGATTCGGCGGGACTCTGACGATCGAGGACGCGTGGGCGCTCGGCTTCGACCACATCGCGATCGCGACCGGCGCCGGCAAGCCGACGATCATCGAGCTCAAGAACAATCTGATTCGCGGTATCCGCAAAGCGTCGGACTTTCTGATGGCACTGCAGTTGACCGGTGCCGCGAAGGTGTCGTCGCTGGCGAATCTGCAGGTACGCCTGCCGGCCGGGGTCATCGGTGGCGGTTTGACGGCGGTCGATACGGCCACCGAGCTCATGGCCTACTACCCGATCCAAGTCGAAAAGCTGCTGAATCGCTACGAGCAGATCCGCGCAGGTTGCGATGAAGCGCAACTGCGCGAAAGTTTCGACAAGGAAGAGTTAGAGATTCTCGAGGAGTTCCTCGGGCACGGACGCGAAATTCGCGCGGAGCGTCAGCGCGCCGCGGCGAGCGGCGAAGCACCGAACTTTCAGCCGCTGATCGATCGCTGGGGCGGCGTGGCGCTCTTCTATCGCAAGGGTATCGATCAAGCTCCCGCCTATCGACAGAATCACGAAGAAATCGCCAAAGCCCTGGAGGAGGGGATCGGCTTGGCGGAAGGCATGAACCCCCTCGTGGCCATCGCCGACGAGTACGGCCACCTGCGCGCGGTGCGATTCGAGAAACTGACAACGTCGGGCAAGAGCGGAACCGGCGCCCGTGAGCAAATCGACGTGCCGCTGCGCAGCCTATTCGTCGCCGCCGGGACGTCGCCGAACACGATCTACGAGCAGGAGCACCCGGGCACTTTCAAGATGGATGGCAAGTTCTTTCAGCGCTACGAGCCGCGTTGGATCGATGGCGAGGTGGCGCTCGAGCCCATGCACGACACGCGCTGGCCCAAGATCGGGAGACCGGCGCCGCTGACGTCCTATCGCAAGGACGGCAAATTCATCAGCGTCTACGGCGACAACCATCCCGTCTATGCCGGCAACGTCGTCAAGGCGATGGCCAGCGCCAAGGATGGTTATCCCTCGGTCGTCGCGCTGCATCAGTCCAAAATCAGCGCGGCCGATCCGGGTCGGCAGCGAGATCGTGATGCCTCGCTGCGCGCGCTCTTTTCACGACTGGACGATCTGCTGGTCGCGACCGTCGTCGCGGTCAACCGGCTGACGCCGACGATCGTCGAGGTCGTCGCTCGCGCTCCGACGGCTGCGAAAGGTTTCGCTCCAGGGCGCTTCTACCGAGTTCAGAGTTTCGAGAGCAGCGCGCCGCGGATCGACGATACGGCCCTCGTGACCGAGGGGCTTGCCCTGACCGGCGCATGGGTCGACAAGGAGCGGGGGCTGATTTCACTGATCGCACTCGAGATGGGAACCTCGTCGCGACTCTGCGCCGAGTGGCGGCCCGGCGATCGGATCATCGTGATGGGGGCCACGGGTGCGCCGACCGAGATCCCGTCGGGCAAGACGGTGCTGCTGGCCGGCGGCGGCCTCGGCAACGCCGTGCTGTTCTCGATCGGCAAGGCGATGCGCGCGGCCGGCAACCGCGTGATCTACTTCGCGGGCTACCGCGACGCCGGCGGCCTGTTCAAAGCCGAGGAGGTCGAGGCGGCGTCGGACGTCGTCGTCTGGTCCGTCGATCCCGCGCCCGGCGTGCGACCTATCGCGACGCATCGGCCGCAGGACTCGAGCTGCGTGGGCAATATTCTCGATGCGATGGAGGCCTACGCGAAGGGCGAGCTCGGACCACAGCCGATTCCGCTCAGTGAAGTCGATCATCTGATCGCGATCGGATCCGACCGCATGATGGCTGCCGTGAAGGAAGCGCGTCACGGGCGCCTAAAGCCGTATTTGAAGCCCGGGCACACGGCGATCGGCTCCATCAACTCGCCCATGCAATGCATGATGAAAGGCATCTGTGCGCAGTGTCTCTGCAAGCAGATAGACCCGGAGAGTGGCGAGGAATACTTCGTCTATTCCTGCTACAACCAGGACCAGGAGCTCGACCGCGTCGACTTCGAGAACTTGAGCGCGCGGCTGCGCCAAAACACCGTTCAGGAAAAGCTGTCCAATCGGTGGCTGGACTTGCTGCTGGAGCGCGACCGTGTCGCTAAATCGCGCTGAGCTTTTCCTGCGCGCCTAACCGCAGCCGCCCGCTATTTCGGCGATTCGAATAGCAGCACGAAGGCGCCGGTATCCGGATCGCGCAACATGATCTCGCGCGTGCCGCTGCTCATCGTGACGATGCGCTTGTCCGCGACCGGCGTTGCGCCCGCCGCGAGCGCCCGCGTGAGGAATGCGTCGAGGTTTTTCACCTCGAAGCCGAAATAGGCGGCCCCGATGTCGGTGACGTTGCGCCGAAGCAATGGCTTCTTGCGATTCTGAAATTCCACGAGCTCGAGATTCAGGCGCGCGTCCGGCGCGTAGGCCTCCGGGAACGCGAGATTGAAAAACCTGAGGATGTTGCCGTGCCCGCCCACGGCCGAATCGAAGAAGTCTCCCTGCATCCACGGCGCTTCCGTGGCTTGCCAAACACCGCCGAAAAGCTTGCCGTAGAAGGCCCGCGCCTTGTCCGAGTCGGCCACGATGATGCCCACGTGGCTTATGCCCGGCGGGCTCGCGGGGATCGCGGGACTACCGCCGCGCGCGGGTATGGCCGGGGATTGATCGATGATCTCGACGTCGAGGCCGTCGGGATCGGTCACGTAGGCCATCTGCCCGATCGTGACGCCCGGCGGGGACACGAGCGCCTCGCCCCACGAACGCGCCCGCAACATCCCGGCCTGTTGCAGCCGCGCCCACAGCGCGTGGGCATCCGGAACGACAATGCCGAAATGCGTGGCGCCCGGCTCCCACGCGGCGTGCACGGACAGATTGGCGCGCGCGATGCCGCGAATCTCCCGCAGGTAGACGACGAACTTTCCGCCGGAGACGTTGCTGTTGATGGACATCTTGGCCATGCGCGTCTCGATCCCGGGCGCGCCGTACAGCTGCCTGATGACCTCGTCCCCGCCCCATGCCGAAGGGGCGCTCGGGTCGCGCTCGAAGCCGAGCGCCGAGTAGAACGCGACGGATTGATCGAGGTTCGCGACGAGGCGTCCCGTAAACGCCAATCCCACGACCCGCCCCGGATCGTCAGCCGCGAGCAGCGGCGCCGCGATGATCAGCGCCGCTATTCCGGCAAGCCACCTCAAGCCGCGCACGGGAGTCACTTGCCGAGGTCGAGGCACGCGATGGTGTCCATGCCGCCTTCGATCACGTCGGGTGCCGCGGGCAACGGACTCGCGGGCGAACAGATGCGGCCGTCGGCGGGAAAGAAGAACTCGCGCGAATAAAAGCCACGGGTCGGCATTCGGTAGGCGATGAACCGCTGTTCCTTGGGGATGAACCGAAACAGCCGGTCCGACATGTTGGACGTGATCCAGACGTCCTGCCGGCGCGGGTCGACGGCGAGAGCGTAAGGCGCCTCCGATTCGTCCGGCGAGAGTCTCGGCATTTTGTACGTGGTGTACTTCATCGCCTTCGGGTCGAGCTTGACCAGCGCGCCGTCGCCGAATGCGGGAATCCAGAGCGTGCCGCTCGCGTCGAACCGCAGGCGCCGCGGGCCGCTCAGCGGCGGATCGTACTCTTTGACGGCGAGCGTCTTCGGATCGACGCGGCCGATCTTCCCGGCCCAGAGGCGCGTGTACCAGACGCTGCCGTCGGTCGGGCTCACGTCGATACCGTACGGGAACATGAAGCCCGCGCTCGGCCGATTCGTGGTCTTCGGCAGATCGATGACCTTCGACTCGCCCGTGGCCGGGTCGAAACGGCCCACCTGGTTCGAGATGGAGATCGTAAACCAGGCGATCCCCTTCTTATCGAAGCGGAGCGTGTGCGGCCAGAGCGCGCCGCCGCCGACGGGATAGTCCTTGAACTCGCGCGACGTCGGATCGTAGGACGTGATCGTTCCGCCGAGCGCGGAAGTGATATAGAAGCGGCCATCCGGTCCGTATTGCAGGCTGTGCATGCCGTGGCGCGAGTTGTTCATGCCGATCGGTATCGGCAAACCCAACGCGGGGAAATTGCCGCCGAGCGGCACGTTCATCGCCGGGACCGGCACCGTCTCCGTCCGGTTGGCGACCGGGTCGGTGATGAACACCGCGTCGCCGTCCACCAGGTAGAAACGCCCGTCCTTCGGATTGACCTCGCCGTCGTGCGCGATGATTGCCCCGGGCAATTTCCACTCCGTGATCTTCGCACGCAGCATCTCGGGCGCGACCTCGGTGCTCTGCTCGACGACGTAGGGCTTGCCGTCGAAAGCCTTGGACAAGAGCTCGACGTACTCGGCCAGCGTCTCCTTATTGCTGCTGCCGACGTAGCCGAGCATGCGCTCGACCGTCGCCTGCCAGTACTCGACCGGCGCGGCTTTGCTCGTGCGTTCGTTACCGATCTGATGGCAGCTCAGGCAATCGTTCTGGAAGTCCTTCCGCTGCGTCTCGCTCTTGAACTTCAGGCGCTTGAACTGTGCGCTCGCCGTCAGTCCGTAGGACAGCTCGTCGGGCGAGGTTTGGCGCCGCATCTTGAACGCCGCTTTGGCCGTGCCCGCGGCGAGCAGGTGGAGCGTCTGCTGCGCATCGACGAAGCGCGGTGCGCGCGCGCGCAACGTCAAGTCTCCCTCGAGCGCGGTGTCGAGATGGAAAAGCCCTTTGTTGTCGCTGTAGACGGTCTCCGAGTAGAGGCCGTCAGCCCGAACGAGCGTGATCAGCGCTCCGGCTATCGGCGCGTCGTCGCCATCCACGATGTGTCCGTCTATGCCGGCGGCGAGAATCGATTGCCCGGCGAGCAAGGCGCCGACGACGAGTAGTAATGGGCACGAGTGCCTGACCATATCTCTCTCCCGGGGAAGGGGGTTCGATTACGCGGCCGGCGGATCGGAGGACAGGAGCCGCGTCGGACTGTAGTCGACGTGCTCAGCTCTGGTTCCACTCCACCGGCGCCGCGTCGGGGCTCGCGCGATCGTAGAACCACTTGAGCCCGCTCGCGGCTTCCTTGCTCAAGATCGTCGTCTTGAAGCTCCGCCAAGCCTGGATCTCGAAGTAGTCGAGCGTGCCGCCGTGCGCGCTGAGCCGATGCGGCACGCCGGGCGGGAAGTAGACGAGCGTGCCAGGCTCGATCTCCTGCGACGTCTCGCCGACGTCGACCTTGCCTCGGCCTTTGAACGTCATGTAGCAGTGAGCGGCGCCGTCTGGATTCGCGTCCGTGCCCTTGTGCAGGTGGTAAGGCGAGGCGCCGCCCTCCTTGTAGTGCATCTCGCCGGCCTGGATCGCGTTGGTCGGCGTGAGCCGGCTGCCGTCGAGCAGCTTCACGCTCGACTCGGCGCAGAAACGGCGCACGCGCCCGCCGCTCGCGTCGGACAGGCGGCGCAGCGTTTGCCTATTGAAAAAATACCCGGGACCGCCAGGCAGACCCGCTTCCACGGCGGCGGGCGGCTTCGGCGTGACCATGTGCAAGAGGTCGAGATCGGACCCCGCCGCGTCGAATTTCGCCGACTCGCCCGCCACGAGCAGCACGCCCGCGCCGTCCTCGGCGGCGTGCGACTTGCCCTTGAACTCGACGCGGCCGTCTTTCGATCCCCCGATGACGTAAATCAGGTGATAGTCCTTGCCCGCGTCGACCGCGAGCTGCCGGCCTTTGAGGACCGTTCGCCGGTAGACGGTCAAGTTCTTCGAGCCGCAGAGGCTCGGGCTGCAAATCTCCCGTTCGAGCCCCGACTTGACCGATACGGTCTTGGCCTTGTTCGAGTCGATGATGGAAACGTCTTTGATGGTCGGCATTGCGGGTCGCTCCTCAGGAGGCCTCACTTCTTGGAATCTTTCTTGCGTCCGTGTGTGCCCGCGACCGAGTACAGCACCTGAGTCTTGCGGGTCTTCTGAAAAGCGTCGAGCGACTCTCCACGCATCGCGGCATAGATCGCTTGATTCGGCACGCCCACGGCCGCGGCTAGCTTCTCGAGAATGAAGAAGATGACGCCGTATTGGATGAGCGCGCGCCAATCGAGCTTGCGCAGCATCTCCTTCTCTTCTTCCGTCAGGCGGCCTCGCTCGTACGAGCCTTCCCGGTCGTAGAGGAACCGGCCGCGCAGCTCCGGCTGGATGATGCCGTGCAGATACTTGTTGAGGCGGTACGCCCGGCTGCTGCGATCGAACGTGAACGGATAAGAGCCTTCGAGCGTCGCCAAACCGCCGTACTCTCTCTTGGCCCTGGCCTGATACGCGTCCGGGGTCTCCTCGGCGTCGTCCTCTGCGAGATCCTCGTAGACCACCGTCGCGGTCGCCGTCATCGACGGGAGGCAGTACGACTGGTGCACCTTGCGCACTTTCGGCGTCAGCGCGCCGCGCATGACGAGCCACATGACGACTTCCGCGCCCTCGATGCCGCCTCGCTTCGCGAAGTCCGAAATGGACAGCTCGGTGAGCTTCTCCGGGTCCTTCTCGAGCAGATCGAGGAACTCCATGTCCCACTTCGTGTTGTTGAAGCCCGCGCGCTCGCCGCTGACTTGGTGCGAGAGACCGCCGGACCCCACGACGGCGACTTTGATCTTCTCCGGGAAGCTCAAGATCGCTTTGCGCACCGAGCGCCCGAGCGCGAAGCAGCGCCGCGCGGTCGGAATCGGAAACTGGAGAACGCCGACCTGCAACGGCACGATGGCCGCGGGCCACTCGCGCTCGTGCGGCATCACCATCGACAGCGGCGAGAACACGCCGTGGTCGAGGCCTCTCGCTTGAAAGAACGACAAGTCAAACTCGTCCGCGAGGAGCCCGTTCGCGATGTGCTGCGCGAGCGCCGGATGACCCTTGAGCGCAGGGAGCGGCCGCGGCCCGCCGCCTTCGTCAGCGACGGGGAACGTCTCGGAGAAGCCGAGCGTGAAGGCCGAGTAATGGTCGAAGAAGAACGAGGTGACGTGATCGTTGTAGGCGAAGAACAGCACGTCCGGCTTCTTCTCGGCGAGCCACTTCCGCACCGGCGCGAAGCCCTCGAAGATCGGCGCCCAGACCGGGTCGTCGGCCTTTTGCGTGTCCACCGCGAACGCGATCGCAGGCGTGTGTGAGACCGCGATTCCGCCGACTATCGTCGCCAAGACGAAGACCCCGTCGAAAAAGGAATCCGATTATAGGGTATTCGGGCCCTCGGCGTTGCGCGTAGGACGCGTC
>Ga0326726_10002344_pt1 | contig 17426 bp, 9 predicted proteins | sample MHFenrmetagenome_2_FD_207603 | JGI IMG/M metagenome (GOLD analysis project Ga0326726, IMG submission 207603) | Lab enriched peat soil microbial communities from Michigan Hollow, Ithaca, NY, United States - MHF15MN | ecosystem: Environmental > Terrestrial > Soil > Wetlands > Peat | place: USA... | reverse complement strand
CTCCCACATCGGTACAGAGCACCGCGATCCCATAGGCGAGGCCGACCAGGAGGACGACCGCCAGCACGGTCTTCGGGACGCTCCGCTTCCGAATTTCCACCTTCTTGATGTCCGCCAGTGCCAGGAACGCCCACCCGGTATCGGGGATGGTGCCCCCGATCAGCGAATCACCGTGGACGCGGGGATCCTGCACCTCGATGCGCTCGCCGGTGACCGGGGTGATTCTCACGAGCGGCGGCGGGTCGGGCGGCCCGGTAAGCTCCGGGAGCGGCGTCGAGGTCGTCTGCCAGAAGGTGCAGCTTGGCAGGTAGAGGCAGAGGAGCAGCGCTGACAGAGCCCGGCGGCGGGCTGTTCGCATCGGAGGCGGCTTCATTCGGCAGATGTACGCCGACCAAACTCGATCGTCAAGGAAGGCGAGGCGGGTCCGCCCCGATGCGCCTCCTCGCGGCCTCGAGCAGGGCCCGGACTTCCTCATCGCTGGTCTGGCTGAAATCATCGTACCACTCACCGACCCCGCCGAAGTGCGGCGGGGTGAGCAGCGACACGCACTCGTCCGCTGTCGCCCCGAGCATCGTGCACGCTTCCGGGGACGCGACCGGAACGGCGACGATGACGCGAGCAGGCGCTTGTGCTCGCACCCCCGCCACGGCGGCGGCCATGGTGGAGCCGGTTGCCAGGCCGTCATCCACCAGGACCACAGTCCGGGCCTTGAGCGCTGGGGCGGGAAGGGATCCCCGGTAAAGGCGCTCACGCCTGGCGAGTTCCCGGGCCTCCGCCGCCGTTACCCGCTCCACCACCGCTGCGGGGATGCGAAGTTCCTCGATCAGGTCGAGATTCAGGGCGCGGAATCCGCCTTCGGAGATGGCGCCCATGGCCAGCTCCTCGTGGCCGGGGACGCCCAGCTTCCGCACGACGAAGAGGTCGAGCGGCGCATTGAGGGCCAGCGCCACCTCATAGGCCACCGGCACCCCGCCCCGGGGCAGGCCGAGGATCACGACGGGCGAGCTCGGGGGGAGGTGAAGCCCCCGTGCCAACTGCCGGCCGGCGTCCCGCCGATCACGAAATCGCACCAGGATGACTCCTCCTCGTTCCCGCCATTCAAGATTGGGGGCGGACCCATGAAGGAATGTCGTGCCCAGGTTGACGATGGCTTCAGGAACGCTCGTGACTCGAGCCCTAGCGGACCTCCCGGAGTGGGAGTCTATTAGGGGCGACACCCTCGAGGAGACGCTCGCGATGCCCGCCGCCCGTCACTGGTTCCACCCCGCCATCTCCACGCTGCTGCTGGCATTCCCCATCCTCGCCTGCGCGCCGAAGGCGCCACCCGCCACGGCGGCCGCGCCGAAATTCTACACGGCGCCCGATTCGACGATGCGCGCCCTGCCGTTTTCGGAGGCGGTGCAGGTCGGCTCACTCCTCTTTGCCTCGGGGCAGATCGGCGTCCTCCCCGGCACGACGACGCTCGCGCCCGGTGGCATCACGCCGGAGGCGAAGCAGGCGATCGAAAACGTCCAGGCCATCCTCAAGCGTCACGGCGCGTCGCTCAAGGACGTGGTGAAGTGCACCGTCTTCCTGGCGGACATCAAGGAATGGCCGGCCTTCAACGAGGTGTACCGGCAGTACTTCTCGGCGCCGTTCCCGGCCAGGAGCGCCCTCGCCGCGAGTGGGCTCGCCTTCAACGCGCGGGTGGAGGTGGAGTGTGTGGCGGTGGTGCCGGCCAGGGGAGGGTGAAGGGCGGGCGGCGCGCCGGCTAGGGATGAGGCGGAGCTCACGGTGTGCATCCGCGCGCCGGGATCGTCTCCCACCGGTTGGCGGGCGCCCAGTACGCCCCCATGCGGAGGAGCAAATCATGACCGCGCCGACCTGTTTTACGCTTGCTGCTGCCTCGCTGTTCGCGCTGGCCTGTTCGGACTCCACCAGCGGCAACTACGACCCGGTGATCCCGACCGACTGGGTCGCTTCCATCGACAACTCCTATTTCCCGCTGGCACCTGGGACCGTCTGGCAGTATGCCGCCCAGACGGCCGACGGACTCGAAACCACCCGGGTCGAGGTCCTCGCCACCCCGGTGATGGTCAATGGAGTGGCGGCCACGGCCGTCCTCGACCAGGTCTCTCTCGATGGTTCCCTCGTCGAGGAGACCCACGATTGGTATGCCCAGGACGGGGACGGCAACGTCTGGTACCTCGGCGAGGACTCCAAGGAGTACGACAGCGGCGTGGTGACGAGCACCGCCGGGTCCTGGGCCTGGGGAGTCGCTGGGGCGCTTCCCGGCGTGCTCATGTGGGCCGACCCGGCCACCCACGTGGGAGCCGAGTACCGTCAGGAGTTCTCAAAGGGCGTGGCTGAGGATTGGGGGAAGATCACGGATCTTGGCCTCGCCGTCACCGTCCCCGCGGGCAGCTATACGGGGTGCATCACGACCGAGGACTGGGACGGCAGCAAGCCGTTCGAGGCCAGGGAGCACAAGGCCTACTGCCCCGGGGTCGGCATCGTGCGATCAGTGGATGTTGGGGCGGAGGCTCATCCAGAGGAGTTGACGAGTGTCAGCGTGCCGTAAGTCTGATCTGATGTGTTTGACACGCTGCTGACCGATCCGTAGCTTGGCGACCAGTTCGCCCAAGCGCCGGAGTCGCCGTGGAGCCCTGGCTAGCAAAGCTCTCTGAAGGCGACACGCAGGCCGCGTGGGATCTGTTCGATGCCCGCTATCGTCGGCTGATACTCGCTACCATCAAGCGCTTGGTCCCGGACCGTGACGACCTTATGGACGTCTATGGAACGATTTGCCAGGCGCTTTCTGCCAACGACTTTGCTCGCCTCCGAAGCTACTCTGCTCAGGCGGGTCGCCCGGCCACGGTGGCGACTTGGCTCGTGGCCGTGGTCCGAAATCTCACGGTGGACTGGCTGCGTCGACGGGATGGCCGACGGCGGCTCACCGTGCCTTCTCTCCTCTCCCCCCTCCAAGCCGACATTTATCAGGTGATTTGCCTCGAGGGTTTCTCGCACGTCGAGGCCTATGAGACGCTTCGAGCTCGCGGCGGCCTTTCCCTCTCGTTCCACGAATTCCTCCGCCACGTCCGCGAAACCCATCGTATCGCTCCGTGCCCCCGCCATGCCCCGCTCCGGCCAATACCGCTCGATTGGGCGCCATCCGAACCAACCACGCCTCATGTCGATTGGGCGCAATCCGCCGATTCGAGGCGGCGGCTCCTGGCCACGCTCGCGACACAAGCCCCGGACGTGCGGCTAGCCGTCCAGCTGTTCGTCGTCGAGGGGCTTCCTGCCGCGGACGTAGCCCGGGCAGTCGGTTGGTCTGGCGCCAAGGCGGTCTACAATCGTGTCTATCGGGCGCTGGCGGCGATCAAAACCGCGCTCGAGCGCGCGGGCATCGGGCCGGAGGACCTTTGATGAGCAAATTCAAGCCCCGACGCCGTACTACCTCATCGCGGCAGATTACCTGACGTGAGTGCTGTCTCCATCTGATCGGGATACCGTGCCCCTGAACTGCCTTTCCGAATCTGAGTTGCTGCTTGCCGCCCTTGACGACGGCGGGATCCCGGCGGGGCTCCGCCGCCAGCACCTGCAAGTGTGCCCATCCTGCCGGTCACGGGTGGAGGAGATCCGCCGTGTGGCGCAGGCCGTCGACGGTTCTTTGGGGACGTCGGCTTCGGCTGCAGGGAACTGCCTGGATGAAATCTCCCTGGCTCGATTGATGGACGGCGCCGCGTCGGCAGCCGAGCGATCTGCGGGGGTCTTTCACCTCTCGACGTGTGGCCATTGTCGCCGCGAGTTCGCCGGGCTGATAACCCTGCTGGCCGACGCCGGGGTGGGGGTGGAGGTGCGCGCGCTTGGGCAGGGGGTCGACCGGGCGTCCGCACGCCGGCAAGTCTTCACCATGGCCGGAGTGGCCGCCGCGGTCATCATGTTCGCCATTGCGTTTCCCCGGATGCCGCCCCCGACGCCGTTGGAGCATCGCGGCCCGACGCTCACTGCTGCCGAGGCGCCGGCCGCCATCATGCCGACGGGCGATGTCACCGCTGCCTCGAGACTCGAGTGGTCGGCTGTTGCGGGTGCGGATCGATATCGCGTCACCGTCTTCAGCGCCACGGGTCAGGTCCTGCTGGAGACTGAGACGACCGATACGGTCGCCCAGGTACCTGACTCCATCACGTTCGCGCCCGGGCAGTCCTACCTGTGGAAGGTCGAGGCCCGCACCGGCTGGGATCGGTGGACCACCTCGGAGTTGACTGAATTCCGGCTGGATCCGGCCCCCGATTCGATCACCAGCGCCATCCCCGAGCCTGACTCACTCCAGGTCCTGGCCCGTCGGCTTCTCGACTCAGCACTGGTTCGCGTGGTGCGTGCGCGACCGCTCGACATTCGCCCGGCCTTGGGGGCGGTATTCGCGGCCGCTGTGCGCGGGGAGCCGGTCGCGCGCGCGGAGCAGCTGTCCACCGCCAGGCGCCTCGCGGCCGCCTACGCCGCGGCGTGGGGCGACGAATTCCTGGTTCGCGAGGTCGCGCGATTCTCCGCGTGGCCACCGGCCAGCGCTGCCGCCAAGGTGCGGGCGGACAGTCTCCGGCGGGTCGGCGTGAGCGTGTACAGCCGAGACGGGGCTGCCGCGGCGATTGCAGTCTGGCGACGCTCTCTTACCGGGTCCGCGTCCATCGGGGACACCGCCGGTATGGCGGCCACCCTCGGTAATATCGGCGCCGGCCTCTCCCACGTTGGCCAGCCGGACAGCGCGCAGCGATACCTCGACCGCTCGAGAGCTCTTGCCGCTGCGGTGGGAGACCTGCGTGTCGAGGCCAACGCGCTCTCGGAGCTCGCCGGCGTCGTGCAGGAGCGAAACGACCTGGCGACGGCGAGCCAGTACTACGGGCGGGCCATCGAGCTTCGCACGCGCATCGGCGACTCCCGCGGTCTCGCGTCGGACTACAACAATCTGGCTGGCCTGGCCCGCGCGGCGGGCGACTTCGCCGAGTCGCGTCGACAATTGGAGGCGGCGCTGATCCTGAACCAGCGAGAGGGCCGCGCGGACGTGGCGGCCACCAACCTGGTCAACCTCGCCAGCCTCGCCATCCTCTCCGGCGACTTCACTCGCGCGGAGTCGCTGTACGTGGGCGCCTTGCGAACATGGCGGGGGGCGCAGGAGTGGGCAGATGTCGCGGACGCGGAGCATGGCCTGGGAGCGTTGGAGGTCCGTCGGGGGGACTATCCCGCTGCGCGCGCCCACCTCGTTCAGGCCCGAGCGCTCTACGATCGAACCGGGCCGCCTGCGTCCGCGCTTCTCGTGCGACAGGAGTTGGCGGGGGTGCGGGCCGCGGAGGGAGACCTGCAGAAAGCCCTGGACGAGTTGGGCGCCGCGGATCGCCTCGCCGATTCCACTGGGCTTGGGCCGAGCGAGCGTGCCGGTGTCGTACTGGCCCGAGCCGATCTGGCCGCGCAGCTCAACGACCGCGCGGAGGCCGAGCGGCTGTATGTCAATGCAGGGCAGTTGTACAAGCGCGCGGAAGTCAGAAGTGGCGAAGCGGAGGCGCTGAGAGGGCAGGGGATCCTGGCCCTCTCCCAGGATGAGTACCCGCGCGCGAAGGACCTCCTCCAGGCCGCCCTGCAAGCAGAGCTCGCTGCGGGCGACCGGCGCTCGGCGGCACTGACCCGGCTCTGGATCGGCGAGGGGTCAATCAGGAGCGGCGATTCGAGCGGAGCACGCGCCCAATTCGCGCACGGAGCGGCCGAATTGGCCCGGCTCGGCGATCCTGTTGGTATGGCGGCGGCATTGGGCGAGCGGGCGTCACTGGAGGCGGCGGCGGGATTCCCTGCCGCGGCGGACTCGCTCTATCGTGCGGCCCTGCGAGCGGTCGGAAATCGGGTGGCGCCGGCGGTGACTTGGCAGCTTCACGCCGGGCTCGCCTCTGTTCGTCGCGACCAGGGGGCCTCAAACGCCGCCGCGTGGGAGTTTCGCGCCGCGATCAGGGATATCGAACTGGCCGGCCGGTCACTGGTGTTGCCGGAGCGGCGCTCCAGCTACCTGACCGACAAGTGGAGCGTCTACATCGAGTCGGCGATGTTGGAGCGGAGCCGGGGCAATCTCGGCGCCGCGTTCGACGCGAGCGAGAGCCTCCGCGCCGGTGAAATGCTCGACATGCTCGCGCAGGGCCGCGTGTCCGCGCAATCGGACACGGCGGCGGAACTGGTGATGCGCGAGCAGGACCTCCGCCGCCACATCGCGGAGCTTACTCGCGGGCTGGAAATTGCGCCTGCGGGCGCTCAACTGCTCCGAGGCCCAGACGTATCACGCGGTGGCGTGGTCACCCGAGAAGCGTTGATGCGGGCGCAGACTTCGTATGGGGAGCTGCTACTGGAAATGCGGGAGCGGGCACCGCGGCAGGCGGCGCTCGTCTCCCGGGAAACCGCGCCGTGGCGCGAGGTCTCGACCCGCCTGGCGCCCGACGAGGCCTTCATCGAATACCTGGTCAGCGACGAAGGCTCGATTGCATTCGTGGTGACCCACGACACTCTCGCCGCCCTGCCGCTCGGCGCCAATCGCCGGGACTTGGCCCGCCTTGTAGACTTTGCCCGGGCGACGCTTCCGCCTCGCGGCTCGCCTCGCCTCGATTCCCTCTGGCGGGCTCCTCTCACCCAACTCAATCAGGACCTGATCGCGCCGATCGAGTCGGCCGGACTGCTCGCGGGCAAGCGCCGCCTCATCATTGCGCCCCATGCCGAGTTGCATTACCTGCCGTTCGCGGCGCTGCTGGCCGGGCAAGGGCAGGGCCGGTTCCTGATCGAGCGCTACCAGGTCATAGTGACGCCATCGGCGTCCGTCTGGCTCGCGCTGGGCGCGAGGCCATCGGCGCGCGCGACGGGTGGGGTATTGGCGATGGCGCCGCGTCCTGATGTGCTGCCGGCTTCCCATGCTGAAGTCGCGGCCATTGCGGGGCTTGGGGGCGGGGACACCAGGATACTCGTCGGAAGCGCGGCGACGGAGGCCGCGTTCCGCCGGGAGGCGCCCAATCGTCGTGTCATACACCTCGCCACGTACGGTGTCCTGAACAAGCAAAACCCGCTGTTCTCGTTTGTCGAACTGGCGCCAGACCTCGGTGACGACGGCGAGCTCGAGGTGCATGAGGTGTTCGGCCTCCACCTCGCTGCCGACCTGGTGGTGCTCTCCGCGTGCCAGACCGGGCTCGGCTCCGGTGCCTTGAGCGACATGCCGGCCGGTGACGACTGGATTGGGCTGGCGCGTGCCTTTCTCTCGGCGGGGGCGGGGCGGGTGATCGCGACCCTGTGGCCGGTGCAGGACCAGGCCAGCGCGGCCTTGATGGAACGGTTCTACCAGAGGTATGCGCTCGACCCCGATCCCGAACGCGCGCTGGCGATGGCGCAGCGGGCGCTGCTGGCCAACCCCGCCACGGCCAGCCCCTACTACTGGGCCGGGTTTGAGGTGGTCGGGGGGCGGTGACTTCGATCGGCGAGCAAGAAGCAGACAGATGACCGTATCACCCAAGGTCCGTCCGAGCATCGAGGTACATATGCGAGTTGTTGGCCAGGCGGGGCAGAAGGATCGACTGGAGGCGAGGCGGTGGGCGTCTCTGGCTCGGGTCTGCGTGGTGCTTGCCGGCCTGGCGCTCGGGTGCTCCAACGATTCACCCACCGGTCCCGGACCGACGCCTGGCTCGTCTCTGTTCGTGCTTTCAGGGCCCATTGCTGCCACGTCGGCTGCCTCCACACCCGTCATGTCCGGTCCGCCCAGCGGGCCCTTGGTGACCTACGTCTCGCTGCCGCCCGGTGCAATCCCGGGCGGCATCACCGCCAGCATCCGCGTCCCCAGGACCGGCGCCACGGTGACCACGGAGCTGATCGGCGGCGGGTTCGATCCGGTCGCCATCGTAGCGCTCGCGGGTGATACGCTGGCGATCACCGTTCAAGTGGTGGACGGCAACCCCCGACGCTTCACACGCCTCGTACCCGAATCGTCGCCCCCGATCGTGATCCGGACTGACCCTCCGGCGCACAAGCGCGACGTCCCCCTCAATGCGGCGATCGTGATCGTGTTCAGCCAGCCGATCGACCCGGCGACTCTGACCACGGGCACGCTCCAACTCTGGCGCGACCTGACTCCAGTGGCGGGGGCGGTGCGATCCAGCGATGGCGCGCACCTCCGGGCCGAGTTTCGCCCGGACACGCTGCTGGCCGGTCACACCGATTACCAGGTCGCCATTACTTCGGCGATTCACGATGTGAACGGGGTGGCGCTGGATTCGCTCACCGAGGTGGTGTTCACCACCGGCGAATCTGTGCAGGTCGCGACAAGGCTTGCCTTCCTGAACGGTGGCGGCGTGGTCGTCGCGGGGGCGCTGTCATGGGTTCGGGTGGCCATCGAAGACTCGCTCGGTGTCATCGTGCAGGGCGCGACCGATTCGGTGACGCTCGACCTGGACGCGAACCCGGGGGGCGCAATTCTGGCTGGGGCCCTCACCGTCGCCGCCGTGGACGGAATCGCGAGTTTTCCAGATGTGAGTCTCGACAAGCCGGGGGCCAGTTACACCTTCGCGGCCAAGTCGGGTGCGCTCACCGGCGCTACGAGCGCGCGATTCACCGTCGTCGAGCCGTCAGCGGACCTGGTGTTCGCCTCGGTGAGCGCAGGGGGCGCCCACTCCTGCGGCGTCACGACGTCGGACGTCGCCTATTGCTGGGGTGCCAACGGTGGAGGGCAGCTAGGAGTCGGTGACATCATACAAGTCGCGGGAGGCCCGGTGCCGGTGGCGGGAAACCTGGGCTTCAGCGAGGTGCGTGCCAGTGTGTACTACACCTGCGGACGGACGGCCGCGGGCGCCGCCTATTGCTGGGGGGATGGGCCGACCGGTCTCAATTCCACCCCCGTGCCCGTCGCGGCCGGGCTCACCTTTGCGAGCCTCAGTGCCGGCGGCGACCACGCCTGTGGGGTCACGACCGCAGGCGATGCCTATTGCTGGGGCTACAACCCCTTCGGCCAGCTGGGTGCCGGTGATCAGATCGACCGGCCGAGTCCTGTGCTGGTGACGGGGGGGCTGAGTTTCACCTCAGTGGGTGCCGGCTCCAATCACACGTGCGGGCTCACGACGACGGGCATCGCCTACTGCTGGGGGCGGAATACCGAGGGCGAGCTCGGCGACGGCACCACGATCGACCGGTCCATCCCGGTGCTGGTGTCCGGTGGCCTGAGCTTCGCCTCGGTGAGCGTGGGCGCGTCGAATTCGTGCGGGCTCACGACGGCGGGCGCCGCCTATTGCTGGGGCATGGGTGCGTACGGCCAGCTTGGTAATGGAGCGTACGCCGACCGAACCAGTCCAGTGCCGGTGGCAGGCGGGCTGAGTTTCGCCACGCTGACAGCGGGCGACTGGAACGCCTGCGCGGTCACGGCCGACGGCGCCGCCTACTGCTGGGGCGCCAACGACTGGGGCGACCTCGGTAATGGGAGCGTGGGATCCAGGAATACTCCGACACTCGTGGCGGGCGGCCTCAGCTTCGTGGCGGTGAGCCCCGGTTTCTACCATAGCTGCGGGGTCACGGTCGCGGGCGTCGCCTACTGCTGGGGCTGGGGACTGGGGCTCGGCGATGTCGAGGGCCTGTCCCAGACCCTCGTGCCGGTCAAGGTAGGGGGCCAGCCGTGATGCGCACACCCAAGTCTCGGGAGGGCAGCATGGCCGTCCGGATGTCAATCGCATCAAGCCGAAGGCGCTTCGCCGGCGCAATGATTGTGCTTGCCGCCATGGGGCTTGGCTGTTCAGAAACGCCGACGCCCACGGACCCAGGGACGACACCACCTCCCCCGCCACCGCTCGCAGCCTCCCCGTTCGCGATCTCGGCGCCGGTGCAAGGCGCCTCGGCGCGCGCCACTCTCACTTTGTCCGATCCGCCCAGCGGGTCGTTGGTGACCTACGTCTCGTTGCCACCCAATGCAATCCCGGGCGGGACCACCGCCAGCATCCGTGTCCCGAGGACGGGCGCGACGGTGACCACGGGGCTGATCGGCGGCGGGTTCGATCCGGTCGCCATCACCGCTCTCGCGGGCGACACACTGACGATCGTCATCGAGGTATCTGGCGGAGGTCCCAAGACCTTTACTCGCCTGGTGCCCGCTTCGGCGCCTCCCATCGTCATCCGTTCTGACCCGCCGTCACACAAGCGGGACGTGCCGCTCAACTCGATCATCCTGATCGTATTCAGCCAGCCGATCGACTCGTCGACGGTGAACTCCACGACCGTCAGGCTCTGGCGCGGCAGCACCCCGGTGGCCGGCACCGTCCGCCTCGCGGATGCCGCTCACCTCCGGGCGGAATTTCACCCGGACACGCTGCTGGCCGCACAGACTGACTACGAGCTTCTCCTGGGGCAGGGGATTCGCGACGTCAGTGGCTCACCGCTGCATTCGGTCGTCGCCGTTCCGTTCACCACAGGAGCGGTGTCTGTCGTCTACTCCATCACCGGTACGGTTACGGGTCTCGCGGGCGCCGGGCTCGTGCTCCACCTGGACACCGGTGAGAATCTCCCGGTCGCCGCCAACGGCCCGGTCGCCTTCGCATCTCCTCTCGCGACCGGGACGTCCTATCGCGTTACGGTAGGAACACTGCCAACCAACCCCGCTCAGCTGTGCATCGTCACCAGGGGTGAGGGCGTCATCGACAGCGCCGATGTCGCCGGCGTCGCCATTACCTGCTCCGGAGTCGATCCGTCGTTGTCGGGGCAAATCCTCTTCACCAGCATGCGGGACCCAGCACCGCACATCTACCGGCTGGACCTGGACCGGCTGACGATCACCCAGCTCACCAGCGGCCCCAACATGGATTACACCCCTCAATGGTCGCCGGACCGAAGCCGGATCGCCTTCACCAGGGAGTCACCGAGCTTCGCCCCGGGCTTACTGGTCATGCGCGCTGACGGTTCGGGTGTCATTCAGGCCATCCCGATCGGGACCTCGTTCGGCAGGACCTTCACCTGGTCACCCGATGGGAGTCGGTTGGCGGTCTTCGACGGGAGTTCCTTCGTGATCGTCGACGCCGCTGGAGGTGGAGAGATCAGCCGGAGGGAGTCGATTTTCGGTTCATACATGTATGGCAATCCGGCATGGGCACCCGACGGTTTGACGATTGCCTTCTTCGGAGACCCCCCGAGCTCCGGTCTGGACTGGTTCTTCCAGGTCCTGCTGATGGATGCCGACGGTTCCAACGTCCGCCGGTTCACGAGCCCTGTCACCTACGGCTTCGACTCAACGGCCTCGGTCGACTACGCGGAACGCACTCCTGCCTGGTCGCCGGATGGAATGAAACTGGTCTTCTGGAGCATCGGGTACGGTTTGACGGTCGCGAACCGGGATGGAACCGGCGGATACAGTGTCTCACACGACGACTTCAGGCACTTCAACGGCCTACCTCCGGATTACCTGGCCGATGCATACCCGGATTGGTCGCCAGACGGCACCCATATTGTCTACCAGATGAACGGACAGCTCTTCGTCACGATGGCCGACGGAAGCGGAACGCCGCGGCAGTTGACCAGCGTGCCCGGGGGCGCGTTCCAACCGGCATGGTTGAAATGAAGAGGCGTCGTATGCGGGTAACTGCAGGTCTCGTGCTCCAGTCGGGGTGCGACAAGTCATCATCATTCGCTCGCTGGACAGGCATGGCCTGGGCGGTGGAACTTGATCACGCCTGTCAGCACCGGCCTCAGCGGCCCATCCATCGGCGTCGCGCGGGGCAGGGAAACAAGGTGTGCGGATAGGTGCTCGTCATCGAGGCTGGCAAGGGTCTCGATCAGCCGCTCCTCCCCGGCGGTGTGCCCACCGGTCACAAACGCGAAGGCGGACTCCAGCACCTCGAGTTGAGACGCGTCCCGCCGCCGGGCGGCGATGGCAGCGAGCTGCTGGAGGCGCTTCCCGAGGCGGAGCGCGGCCTTCCCCGATGTCGCGCCGGCGATCCGGTGGCTCGCCGCCTGTTGAAGCAGCGCTCGTAGTGGACCCGCAAGGGATGAATGGATCTCCCGTTGTTCGGCCTCTGTCGGCGGCGCAACGGCGCTTGCGCGCGCCGCCTCGTTGATCCGGGAGGCAACCGCGTCCGAATCGTCGGTCCATCCGCTTTCTCCCCGCCAGAGCACCGTCGATACCGCGCGGCCCGCCTCGCCCTCGAGCGCGATCCCCACCAGCACTCCCGGCGAATCTGACGCAGCACCGGCGACCCCCTCCTCTTGGACGCCCGGCAGGGATCGCGCGAGCGCTTCCCGCCATCGCCAGACTCCCCTCCCCTCGGGGCCAAGGCCATGAAGCCGTGGGAGCCCCGCTTTGGTGGCCAGCCTTTCGAGTTGGTGGAGCCGTGTCTCGATCTCCTCGCCCGGTGCGATCTGGATCACCTCGATCGAGGCGTGCGTGGCGCCTCGGCGCACGACTCGCCCGTTGCGCTGCTCGCGACGGACATCGGTCCAGGGCAGGTCGTAATGGACCAGCTGTCCCGCCGACTGGAGGTCGATGCCCTCTGCCACGACGTCGGTCGCCACGAGAATGGTGGGTCGCCGCACGGACTGGATGGCACCTCGCCCGGAGCCAGGTCGAAACCAGTCGAGTACGGTGGCGCGGGGGAGCGTTGCCCGGCCGATGCCGCTCCGCGCTCCTGTGCACCACGCCACCGAATGGTCCCCCAGCACATTTCGAAGGTAGGTGACGGTCTCACGCGCGCTCACAAAGACGATGGAGCGGCGGCCGCTGGAGAGCACGGAGCGGAGGAGCGCGACTTTGTCGTCGGGATGGTTGCTCAGGCCGCGAAGCCGCGAAATGAGCGCCTCCAAGTCGGGCAGATCACTCAGGAGCAACTCTCCCTCGTGCACCTTTCCGGGGAGGAGCTCCCACATCAGGAGTTGCTCGTCCGCGCCGAAGGTCAACCGGTGTACGGTCGCTCGATCGATTGCTCGACCCGAGGCGCGCGCATCTCGGGCATGCAGCAGAAGGTTTCGGTACCGCCGGAGAGCTCCTTCCAGCGCAGCCGAGCTCGAGGACGCGGCGCGGACGAATACGCCGCGAACCAGCGCGGCTGTCCCGGCATCCCTCGACAACCGCAGCGATTCCAGCGCCTCGACCAGCGACGCCGCACTGCTCGCGGCGACCACTGTCCTGCACTCGCTCCGGGGCCGCGTCGATCCGTCGAGCCGCTGGATGACGAACCGCCCAAGGGCCGCGGGGATGGTACCCCTGTCGAACCAGGCTCGGAGGGAGCCGGCGCCGTCAGCGGCGAGAGCATCGTCACGGATGCCGAGATGCAATTGGTGGAAGAGGTCTCGCGAGTGATTGACGACCGGTGTGGCAGTGAGCAACAGGACCTGGCGGCCCACCAGCCACGGCGCCAGCGTGCGGTAACGCCGAATCTGAGGGTTCCGAAAGTGATGGCTTTCGTCGATGATCACGAGGCCAGGATGGCCGGTGGGAAGCCGGCCCATCGAGAGGCCGGAATGTGACCAGACCTCCAGGGGGACCCCGAGGCGGACGGCCGTGGCCCTCCACTGCTCGACCAGTGCGGCGGGCACCAACGCCACCGCCGGCCTATCGGTGGCCACCGACGCAATGGCCAGCGCGATGAACGTCTTCCCGGTTCCCAACGGCTCTGCACATAGCGCCGCGCCGTATTGACGCAGGACGGGGAGCAGCAGGCGAAAGGAATCGACTTGCTCCACGTCAAGCCACCCGGGTGGAGTGTCTGCTGCGCGGCGCGCGCCGAGTGAGGCTGCGAGGGCGCGTGCCACGTCACCGGGTTGCGCCGGTGGCCCGGGCTGGAGAACCCCGGGGGGAATACCTGTCACGGGGCGGAGCGCTTCAGCGACGACGAGGGGTGCCCACCCCCACCATTTCGGACAGCACGAGAGTGTCCCGAGTTCCGAGGCCCAGCCAATCTCGAGTGAGGTCATCGATTGCCTCCTGCACATCCTCTCCGGCTGCGCCCCGTTCGGCCAGTGACGCAAGACGGAAGTCGCTCACGACGCCGCGTGGGAGCGGGACTGACCCGACGGCTCGCGCATTGAACCGGGCGTACCCGCCGCCCGCACGATCAGCCGTGGCGCGGGCGGCAGCCCGGATCCAGGTCGAGTTGAGCCATGCGGTGAGTGCCCTGGCGCTCTCGGCGTCATCGCACAGCACGACGTAACAGGTGTTGAGCGGAACGAACCGTTGCTCGGCTGGTCCGACCAGCCCAGCAGCCTCCAGGCGCGGCGACAGGTCGGGCCAGACGACCCGGGGAATCTCGCGGCCGGCCTCCGTGCGGAACATCGACCAGGGCGTCCCTCCCGCGTCGTCAGATCGTTCACGAAGGGCGTCGAGATGCAGCCCGAAATGACGAGCCGCCTGCGTTGGAAGTGAGTCAAGCACCCGCCCAGTCGTGTCGTGAGTCCAGATGATCCGGCAGGCGGGGATGGCCGTGAATGGGTGCACGTCCCGCCCTCGAATCGCGGGACGAAGCAGCCCTTTTTCGATCTCGTCGGGTGGCGAGAGGAAGAGGTGGTTGGCCCCAGTCTTGACCCCAAGCTGGATCCGAATTGTCTCGGCGAGCGATGGGTGCTGACTCAACGTCTCCAGAATACGATGGAGCCCTTGGGGAAAGAGGATCCACGGTGCGCCGGCGCGCCCGATCGGCCTGGCGGCTGCAGGGCGGTCGACATCGACGCCACCCGAGGCCGCCACCCGGGGGGAGGGCGGCTCCTTCCTCACCACAAGGGCAAGGGGATAGGTGGTGGCGTCGAACGACGCCTCGGCGTTTCCCGAAAGGTCGGCGACCGACAGCACGGTTCCCATTTGGGACAGCCCGGCCCTCATCGCGGTGCCGTAGCCGGAAGTGGCGACCTTCGTCGGCACCAGCATCGCGAGCACCCCGCCCGGCGCGGTCAGTTCCCACCCGCGTTCCAGGAAGGCGACCGAGAGGTCCGGCTGGTGGCGGTACCCGCGTCCGGACCCGGCCCGCCACCAACGGAATCGCTGGCGGAGCCACTCGCGGCGTGCGACCGGGATCGACTCCGCGCGCACCCACGGCGGGTTACCGATCACCAGGTCGAATCCGCCGCGTGTCATGACATCGCCAAATTGGACATCGAAGTCGAACGCCGGCAGGACGCCGTGGATCGCGAGTTGGCGACGGCGCGCCCGCAACGCGCGGAGTTCTCCCATGGCCGCCCGGAGAGCGCGCTTGTCAGCGGCACTCAGCGCATTGCGCCCTCCAAACAGCGTCGGCGCACGCCCCGCGGCGATCATCGCCTTGATAAGGCGTTCCTTCTCAGCGATGGCGGCCGCGAATCGCTCCGCGGCAGCGTCGCTCTCCAGCCGACGCAGCAGGCGAAGCGCCTCACGTTTCGGCAGCCCGGTCGAAACGCCGACGGCCTGGCGCGCGGCGGCGAGCGCGGCGGCGTGGTTCGGGGCATGAACGGGATGGCTCAACATGAACCGGAGCGGGTCGGCGAGGCTGTCTCCCTGGCGCACGAAAGCGTCGAGATTGGGCAACGGCTCGACCTGCGCCGCTGGCCCGTCGGGCTCCGTCTCGATGACAGCGAGCCAGAGTCGCAGTTCGGCCAGCCGGACGGCAGATGGGTTGACGTCCACGCCAAACAGGTTGTGCGCCAGGATCCGCCGGCGGAGCCTCGCGTCGGTCGGCGCCCCGCGCAGCGCGGCGAGTCGTTCCAGCGCGCCCAGGAGGAAGGCCCCCGAGCCGACGGCGGGGTCGAGAATGGTGATGCCATCGAGGTGGCGTGCGGCACGACTGTCTCCGCCAGCCAGACGGGCGCCCGCCTCCTCCTGAGTGATGCCCAATCGGCGGCTGACAACACCGGCGAGTGCGGCGTCGAGCAGCGAGCGGACCAGTGCCGGCGGCGTGTAGAAAGTGCCGCTCGATTTCCTGACTCCCGGCTCCATCACCCCCTCGAACACCCGACCGAGCATCTCCGGCGCGATGGCGCCCGGGCTGCCAGCCGACGGCGTGAAGTGATAGCGCTCGAAGAGGGTATCGAAGGCGTCCCGCCAGGTGGCGTCCGGCAAGCATGTATGGTACCGGCGCTCGAGCGGGTGGGGTTCGAACAGACCACCGTTCAGGAACGGCACCCTCCCGAACGAGTACGCCTTTCCCCGCCGGCGCTCAATCGGGGTATTGAGGGTACCGAAGAACAACGGAAGGAGGAGGTCGGTGTGGATGCGTCTCCGCCTGAAAAGGCAGTCGTCGAGCCGGGTACGGAGGAACTGGTCGCTGCCGTCGAGCCATCCCTTGGCCTGCACGAAATACAGGAAGAGGACGCGGGTGAGCTGGAGCAAGGCAAGCTCGTGTCGCTCTTGCTCGGGGATGCCCGGGGACATGGCCGCGGTGAGCCGGTCGCGCGTGGCCCGGAATGCAGTGAAGAACTGCCGGCCGATCCCCTCGCCGGACAGGGCCTCGGCGGTGCGCGCCGCAATGGCCAGTGTCCCTCCGGGCTCCGCCTTGCCGATGCGTGCGAGGCAACTGGTGGCCAGCTGGCCCGGCTGGTCGAGATCCACTTCCAGCACCGGCGAGCCGCCAAACGCGACGGAGACCGCCAACCGCCGTGCCGCCGGGTCGAGCCCGAAGACGCCGCACACGCGCCCCCGCTCCGCCAGCCGCCGTGCGAACCGTGGAGCCAGCCGCACCGGGTCCGTTGAGGTCAGCCCGTACCAGGTGAAGCCGCCGAGCCGGCCCACGATGGCCGCTTCCGCGAGGGCGTCCGTCCCGCGGGCCAGGCCGAGCGCCCTTGGGTCAAACGGCTCCCAGAGCGGCTCGTGACCGAGCGCGGCCACGAGATGCGGCAGGTCGGGGAGCGCCATGACGGCGCGAACTGCGTTGTTCACGAGCACCGCGAAATCCCATTCGAAGATGCCACAGGATGTGAGCACCGGACCACGGGAGGAGTACCCCCGTGCCGCGCCCCTGTGCATTCGAACCGTCCTCGAGACGTCCACTTGTTGAGATCGAGTCCCCGTTCTGGATACGTTTCGCGGCGCAAGATCCCGGTTGCGGAGCCGTCACCCAATGGCGCAGCGGTTGAGGCTGAACGACAGAACGCTGTTCACGATCGCGGCCGCCCTCCTGCTGTGCGCCGTCGTCGTTGCTGTTCGGGGACCGAGTCCCACCGCCATCCTGGTGCTTCCGGTTCTCTCCTCCATACTGCTCCTGGCCGCCCTCCTCGAGGTCTATCGGAGGCTCCGCGATGATCGCCGGAGCGACGCCGTGCGGCGCGACTGGGACTTTCGCCAGGTCGAAGCCCTGACCTCCCTCTTCGCGACCCTGAAACCGGACCGCCCACTCCCGGCCACGCGAGGCTGGGCGGCGTCGCCTGATTTCCTGAAACTGATCGTGGAGCAGATACTTCTCGAGCGGCCGCGGCTGGTGGTGGAGGCGAGCAGCGGCGTCTCCACGCTC
>Ga0326726_10002343_pt1 | contig 17430 bp, 10 predicted proteins | sample MHFenrmetagenome_2_FD_207603 | JGI IMG/M metagenome (GOLD analysis project Ga0326726, IMG submission 207603) | Lab enriched peat soil microbial communities from Michigan Hollow, Ithaca, NY, United States - MHF15MN | ecosystem: Environmental > Terrestrial > Soil > Wetlands > Peat | place: USA... | reverse complement strand
CCATTTCATTGCGATGGAACTGGTTGTGGGCGACACGCTGCGATCGCTGCTCGATCGCCGCGGCGTGGATCTGCGCCATGTGCTCGACTATGCGGCGCAGGCGGCCGACGCCCTTGCCGCGGCCCACGCCGCCGGCATCATCCACCGTGACTTGAAGCCGGAGAACATGATGGTGGCCGAGGGCGGCTACTTGAAGGTCCTCGACTTCGGCCTCGCGAAGCTGAAGCCCGCGGTGACGGAAGCGGCCGAACGGCCGACGATCTCGGCAGGCACAATGCCCGGCGTGGTGATGGGCACGGTCGGCTACATGTCGCCCGAGCAGGCGCAGGGATTTGCCGTCGACTTCCGCACGGACATCTTCTCGTTTGGCTGCATCCTGTACGAGGCGGTGGCCGGGACGCGGGCATTTTCGGGGGAGTCCGCCGTCGACACGCTCCACCAGATCATTCATTCGGATCCGGCGCCGATCGCCCAGCGTGCGCCGGTCGTGCCTGGCGAACTGCAGCGCATCGTCCAGAAGTGTCTCCAGAAGAATCCCGAGGAGCGCTACCAGTCGATGAAGGAGATCGCGGTCGATCTGCGCGGTCTCCGGCGTCAGCTCGACTCCGGGAGCGGTCCGGCCGTCGCGGGCGCGCCGGGCGCCCGGCGCCGCACCAGCACGATCGCCGCGGTGGTCGTCGTGGCACTCGTCGTGGCGATCGCCGGCGCCTGGCTCGCCCGCCGGTGGATGGGGACTCGCACGGTCGAGGCGCCATCGCTCGCGATCCAACGCATTACCGACACGGGCATCGTCATCGATGCGGTCGTCTCGCCAGACGGCAAGTACGTCGCCTACGTGGAGTCCAGCGGCGGCAAGCAGGGGTTGTATCTGCGTCAATTGAACGGCGCCCGGCCCATCGAGCTCCTGCCGCCTGCGGCGGTCGGATTCTGGGGTACCGTGTTCGCGCGCGACGGCCAGTCCATTTATTACGTCACGAAGGAACCGTCACACCCCGCAGGCGAGCTGTTCCAGATCCCGCTTCTGGGAGGCACGCCGCGCGCGCTGCTGTCCGACATCGACAGCGCCGTGACGTTTTCTCCGGACGGCTCGAAGCTGGCGTTCTACCGCGTCGATCTCACGCAGGGCGCCAGCGCGATCGTCGTCGCCAACGCCGACGGCTCGAACGCGCGCGCGCTCGCCACGACGCATCCGCCGGAGTTCTTCGCGCCGGGGTTCTTCGTCGAACCGTCGTGGTCGCCGGATGGCAAGCGAATCGCCGCGTGCGTCCGGAACAGCCAGTCGCGCGACGCACGGCTGGTGACCATCGACGCCGCCTCGGGCGCGGAGACGGCCTTCCAGGACCGGTTCGCCCTGGCGACCGCGACGGCGTGGGCGCCAGACGGTTCCGGCATCCTGTTCGTCGCCGTGCCGCGCGGCGCCGTCGGCGTGTCGACCGGCAACGGCGGCCAGATCTATCTCCAGCCGTTCCCGTCAGGGCCGATCCGCCGGGTGACGAACGACGTGATCGAGTACCGGAACATCAGCCTGACCGACGATGGCCGTTCCATCGTGAGCGTGGGCTTCGACTCCGGCGGCCGGCTCGCGGAGGTGCCGTACGCGGGGGGAGGGGAACATCGGATTCTCGGCAGTCGATACGACGGCGCGAACGGCGTCGCGTGGGCGACGGACGGCGCGCGTTTCGTGTTCAGCCGCGTCGCCCAGGGACAGCGCACGTTGTGGTCTGCTGCGGCGGACGGCAGCGATGCGCGCCAACTGACGATCGAGGGCGGCGTGGGATGGCCCGCGGTTTCGCCGGACGGCCGGACGCTGGCGTTTTTCGGACTCCGCGAAGGAGACAGCGGCGTCTGGCGCAGCGATCCCGACGGGACCAATCAGCGTCTCCTCGCGCACGTGGCCGATGCCTCGTCGATTGTGTTCGCGCCGGACGGGCTGAGCGTGTACTTCACCTCGAGCACGCGCGGGGCTCCGGCGACGTACCGGCTGAGCGTCGAAGCCGGCGCTGGGGCCGGCGAACCGGCCCTCGTTGTGCCGTTGCTCGAACGCGCCGGCATTTCGCATGACGGGCGCCGGCTGGCGGGCGTCTATCGCGAAAGCGCGCGGGCTCCGGTGTCGCTCGCTGTGGTCGACGCGCGGACGGGCACGCCGCTGAATGTGTTCCCCGACTTCATTCCGGCGACCGGCAGCGGGACGATTGCGTGGACCCCTGACGACAAGGCGCTGATCTACACGACCGCGGAGCGCTCGAACATCTGGCGGCGTGCCCTTGCCGACGGTCGCGTGGAGCGGGTGACCAATTTCGACGATCTCGCGATCCTGCGGTTCGCGCTGTCGCCGGACGGCCGTACGCTATTGCTGAGTCGCGGCACGTTGACGCGCGACGCGTTTCTCATCTCGGCCTTTCGCTAGTTGCCAATCTGAATCGACGCGACGGCCGCCGTTGATGCGCCGCCTCGGCGAGAAGACTCACCAGAAAAGCTTCATTGTCCAGGGATCATGAGGTGGGCCGTCGTCGTGCCCGCGTTCATGATGAACACGCCGCCGCCGCGTCCATTCTCGGGCAGCCCGAGCGACGCGCCCGTCGCGCCCGGCACGGCGATCGTCATGTGGTGCGCTCCAGTGTGATCCTTGTCGGGACCGGAGTAGTGGTACCACACCGATCCGTACTCAGGCTTCGCTCGCGTGCCGTCCGCTTCCATCGCTTTCAGCATCGCTTCCGACTTCGCCCGCTCCCCGGTCGCCTCGGCCTTCAGATTCTGCACCTCGCGCGGCAGGTTGCCGAGGCTCGTGCACTGGACCGCGAACGGTTGCTGGAGAGGGAAGCCCGATCGGTCGTAGCAGACCAGAGTGTTCGTGCCTTTCCTCAGCGTGTCGTACGTGAAGTCGGGTTTCCACTTGATGACCGTCGCCTGGTCACGGAGCGGGGCGGGCGCGGCGATCAAGGCCTTGTCGACGTCGGCCTGCGACGCGCCGGGCTCGAGTTGCGGTGGCGGCGGAGGGGTGGTGCCGCGACCTCTCTGCGCCAACATGCTGGTCGACACCGCCAGTGTCATGAGGACGATCGGGATCATGCGTTTCATGGTGTGACCTCGCATCCGCCGAGGGCTGTGAAGCCGGCGGGATCAGCCGGGAGTTTCATCGTGGCCGGCTGAGTTGAGGTCTTTATACACCCGTCGACGCCGCGCTTGGCCCCGAAAGTGTTACCGATGTCTCCGGGTTCATTCGGCCACGCTGTGACCGAGAGAATCCAGGAACGCTAAGACGAGAGCAGGACGCCGAGCACGACGGCGTAGCCCGTGATCGCGTAGGCGAGGACCACGAGCCATCGGACCGCGGCTGACTGTGACCGCCACACCGCTTCAGGGTGGACGCACATGGCGAGCGAGCGTCCGATCAGGACTTCTGGCCGTGGGAGTTTTGAGGGCATGCCGTGGGAGCGGCAAGAAGAAGACCAACGGCACAACCAGCCAGGGCCGACGTTCGTGAATCGCGGGTGCCTGGGAATCTTCTGTTGCGGCGAACTTTGTCGCCGCCGCTGAAGCGGCTGAACCTTCCGGTCGATACTCCTACGTGGCAGTGTCATCTGGAGTTCTTCGCGCGGTGGCAAAGGCGCACGGACTTTCGCGCCGTTGCATGCCCGCCTCACGCGTCTTGACGGTGTGGGCCATTGCCGCCGCCGGCGCCGTGGCCGCCGGAGTCGCTCCGCCACCCACAAATCTGCACGGCGTGACCTACGCGGGAGGACGACCTGTGGCGAACGCGGTCGTGTGGCTCGATGCCGCGCCGGCCCCGGCCCCGATCGCCCGGCGTATGGTGCTCGATCAGCGCAATCTGCAGTTCAGCCCACGCGTGCTCGCGGTGCAGGTTGGAACGACTGTGGATTTCCCCAACAACGACCGCGTGTTTCATAACGTCTTTTCATTCAGAGATGGGAAGGTCTTCGACCTCGGAATGTACCCGGTCGGCGCGGTCCGGCACATCACATTCGACAAGCCGGGACTGAGCCGGATCTTCTGCAACATTCACCCGGGGATGGCCGCCTACGTGATGGCCGTGGATTCGCCGTACTTCGCGGTCTCGAACGACGACGGCGCGTTCAGTATTGCGGCGATCGCACCGGGCCCCTACAAGTACCGCGCCTGGCGTGCCGGCGCCGCGGATATGAGCGGAACGTGGACCGATGGCATCCTTTCCATCAGCTGGCCGTGAGGACGAACACGTCGCTCGTCGTCGCGGCGGCCGTCTCACTTGCGTCGCTCCTGCCCGCACGCCCGGGGTACGCACAGTCGCTCACGGCTGAAGCGGCCATCAGCGCGGGCGTCTCGACTGACAACCACGTCGCGGCCGCCGCCACACAGGTCCGCGTGTTCGGCGACGCCGATGCGGGAATCCGTTATTACACCGAAGCCTCGTGGGCGCGTACCTCGGATGTCGGTTCGGACGCATTCGGCGCGGCGTACCCGTACGGGAATCGTGTGCAGGTCGTCGAAGCGTACGGCGAGCGGATGTTCCGTCCGCATGACGCGCTGCTTTCCGTACGCGCGGGCCGGTTCAGAACGCCGTTCGGCATCTCGTCGGGCAGCGACCACGCGTACAGCGGCTTCACGCGCGCCCCGCTCGTGCGGTACGACGGCTATTTCGCGCTGTCGAATAGTTTCCTCGAGCAAGGCGTTGACGTGATGGCGGGCGTGCCGCGCCTGTCGGTCGAGGCCGGCGTCGGCCGCCCCGCGGACATCGGTACGGCCGTCAGGCGCGCCGGCACGGACACGATCGTACGGCTGCAAAGCTACGCGGGGCCGTGGATTTTCGGCGTCAGTCACATCCGGACCTCGCCGTATCAGCCCGCGTCGTTCGCATTCGGGCGCGCCGATTTCACAGGCGTCGACGCGCGATTCATGCGTGACGGCGTGCAGCTTCGCGGCGAGTTCATCGCCGGCCGCCCCTTCGACGGCGTCACCACGACCGGCTGGTACGGAGACGCCCTGGTCCATCGCGTCGGGATGGGCCCGGTGACCGCCGTGGCGCGCCTCGAGCAACTCGACTACGACACGCCCGTCTCGGCCTTCGTCCTGCACACCAAACGGCAAACAGTCGGCGCCCGCGTGCGTGCCCTGAAGAACCTCTCGGTGCAGGTGAGCGTGCTCCACCAGAGCGGCCAGCTGCAGTCCGCGTACGGTTCGATGGCGCTCGACGTCGGCATCACGTACACCATCCGTCGTCCGTGAGGAGGCCATGACGGGGTCGTCCAGCCCACGATCATTGCGCTGGCACAGGCGCCTCGAGGTCCACGCCGTTGCGGGAGTCGTGGTGCTCGTGGCGCTGTCGATCGCGGCCGTGCTGCTGGCGACCACGCGCACCGTCATGAACCGGTCGCTCGTCCGCGCGGAGGGGGATCTCGACACGGCGCGCTCGGCGTTCTACGGCCTCACAGAGGATCGCGCGGAGTTCGCGAGCGCCCAGGCGGCGCTCGTCACGGCCCTGCCGGTCTTCCGCGCGCACATGACCGACCAGATGCTCGCCGAAGATGCGGCGACGCTCGAGGCGATGGCGGACGGCTATCGGCAGCAGCTCAAAGCCGACTTTGCGATCGTCGCGAACCGCCAGGGCCGCTGGACCGCCGCGCCCGGCTGGCCGAATGGCGAAGTCGTTCCTCCGGCCTTGACCGCCGTGATGACGAACGCCGCAGTCCGATCGTCGCGCGACATCCTGCCGCTCGCGAATCGCTTGTACCTGGTCGTGTCCACGCCGGCGCGGTTCGCCGACGAGGTGCTCGGCACGCTCACTGTCGGCTACAGCCTCGACGATTCCATCGCCCAGCGCCTCGCGCAAGTCACGCACGCCGACGTGAATCTCGTCGCCGGGGGCCGCCTGGTCGCCACGAGCCTCTCGCCGTCCGCTCGCGCCGGGCTGACGGATCTCCTCGCGCGGCGCGACTGGCCGCCCGCGGGCGCCAGTCCGCTCGTCGTTCAGCGCATCGGCGCGGACGACTACGCGGTCGGCGCCTATCCCCTGACGACCGCCGCGGACAGCCGCGCGGGCACGCTCGTGCTCTTGCAGAATTGGCAGCCAACGCGCCGTTTTCTTGCGGAGATCCGCGCGCAGTTCCTCGTCGCGGGCGCGGGCATCTTCTGCGTTGCGCTGCTTGGCGCCGTCGCCTGGAGCCGCCGCATGAGCCGGCCGCTGAAGGATCTTGCGGAGGCCGCCGGAGATATCGCGGCCGGCAACTGGACGCGCCAGGTCGCCGTCCGCGGCAGCGCCGAGGCGATGATGATGGCCGAGGCCTTCAACCAGATGACGACGGGTCTGCGCCACTGGTACGAGGAGGCAAAGCGGCGCGACGAGCAGCTTCGCCAGTCGCAGAAGATGGAAGCGATCGGGCGGCTCGCGGGCGGGGTCGCGCACGATTTCAACAACGTGCTGATGGCCATCCGGGGCAACGGCCAGCTCTTGATGGAGACCCTGGAGCCGCATGACGAGCGCCGCGCCGACGTCGAGGAGATTCTCCGCGCTGCGGATCGCGCGGCCGGGTTGACGCGTCAACTCCTGGCGTTCGCACGGCGCCACATCGACACGCCGCGCATCCTGGCTCTCGATCAGATCGTCGAGCACATCAAGCCCATGCTGCAACGGTTGATCGGCGCAGACATCGAGGTCGTCACCGCCGTTGAATCACCGCTGCGCACGGTGCGCGCCGACGCCCAGCAAATGGACCAAGTGCTGATCAACCTCGCGGTCAACGCTCGCGACGCGATGCCAACCGGCGGCGTCCTGCGCATTGAACTCGCCAACCAGCTGTTGCGCGAGAGCGGCGGACACATTTCCTCAGTGCCGCCGGGTCGGTACGTGCGCCTGTCAGTGACCGACACGGGATGCGGCATGAATCAGGAAACCCTCTCGCACATCTTCGAACCGTTCTTCACGACGAAGGAGGAAGGGCGGGGAACGGGTCTTGGCCTGGCGACGGTGTACGGCATCGTCGACAATGCCGGCGGCGTCATCGACGTCGACACCGAGCTGAATCGCGGCACTGCATTTCACATCTACCTCCCCGAAGTGTCGGAGGCCGAAGAACCGCCGACGCACGTCGCCCTGCCTGTCCGCGCGGAGGTCGCGCGGGGCTCCGAGACGATCCTGGTTGTCGAAGACGATCGGGCCGTCGGGACGCTGATCTGCAGCGGTCTGCGCAAAGCTGGTTACGACGTGCTGGAGGCCGGCCGTGGAAGCGAGGCCCTCGAAATCGTCCGCTCGCATGCGTCGCCGATCCATCTGCTCATCACCGACGTCGTCATGCCGGGCATGAACGGCCGGGTGCTCGCGGAGCACGTCTCGGCACTCCGTCCGGACACGCGCGTGCTGTTCATGTCGGGCTATTCGGACGATGCGATGCTCCGTCACGGCGTCAAGACGGCAAGCGTGCAGTTCATCCACAAACCGTTTTCGATCGAGGAGCTCAGCGCGCGAATTCGAGAGGCGCTTTCAGCGAGCTGGGAAGGCCGTCACCTGCCTACGGCGGTCCGATAAGGCGAGCGACAGTCGCGCGGAGTACATCGAGATCGACCGGCTTCGGAAGATGTACCGCACTCTCCCAGCCTGGCGGATTCTCCCGCTCGAGGATGTTCCCGTGGCCCGTCATCACCACGACCCGAACGCCCGGGCGCAGTTCCCTGATGCGGGCCACCAACTCGCTGCCGGTCATGGAAGGCATCAGGAAATCAGTGATCAGAAGATCGATCGACACCGCCTGAGACGCGAGAACGAGCGCCTCATTCGGGTCGCGCGCCACCGATATCCGGTAACCGGCGAGGGCGCGCGCTGTGATGTCCAGGATCGAACTGTCGTCGTCGACGACGAGGATGTGTTTCACGGGAGCACCGGCACGGCACCCGCATTTCAACACCGCCCATCCTTCATGTCAATTCCGGCGCGCATGCCGAAAACCCACCGCGGCCAAGAACACTCTTGCTGCGACGCGACGGAATTCCGGCACATCACACATGCGGCCGTCGCGGTCTCGCCCAACGATGCCGGCAAGCTTCGTGCGTTACCTGACGTCGGCATGAACGTGTTTGTCGCGATGCAGTGGGAGGAGTACAGCTCCGCCTCTCACACGGTGAGCGAGCTGTCCGCGATTGGGAGCGCATCAACATCGGCGCTTTCCTGCTCTGGGTCGTGGTGCTGGCCATGACGCTCTTGCGCATCAGAGATACTGTGGCTGTGACCGGTCGCCGGGGCGGGCTGGCTGCATGACCTTCCGTCAGCACCTCGTGTCACACGTCCACCAAGGAGGATGAAGGGTGAAGGCTGTTGTGATTGGTGAAGGTGCCGGAGCCTCGAGAGAAGCGGTCATGGCCGTTTATCCGAGGCATAAGGTCGTGGTGGATAAGTTCAAGGCCAGAGGCGACGTGATCGGGATCGGGCCTTTCGCGGACCGCGGCAATATGGCCATCTTCAGGAGTCGCGAGGCGGCTGAGGCGTTCACCAGCGAAGACCCGTTCATCCTTGAAGGCCTCATCAAGTCGTTCGTGATCCGCGACTGGAACGACACCATGCTCGAGTGAATTCATCGAACGTGATTTCCCTTCGAGGGCTTCGACTTCAACGTGGAACGGCGAAGAAGTTCCCCGGTTGTCACGTCGTCGTGATGGCTCTGTATTGCACCTGAGGGATAAAAGGGGCGGGGAGGGGCATCATGGAATTTCGCAGAATGGACGTGCTCTGGTTCGGGTTCTCGTTCAGCGTGATCATCCTCGCGTGCTGGTTTGGGTTGCGGTAAATGTCGCGTGCAGCCGCGGCGGCCATTGCTTCCACGCGTCAGTCCACTTATAGTTTCTTAATGCACTTGGAGCGGCGACAAACACGTTCATCCACGATGGATTCCACCGCGAGAATCGCCCGCCGCGTCCGCCTGTGCATTGCCGCACTTGTTACGGCGCTCCTTGTTGTTCCGCCTCTCGCCAGCGCCCTCGACGGTCGCAGCGGTCCGGCGTGTTCGTCTGTTCGGCTGCATCGCGGCTCTGCCACGTCGGTCGGGAAAATCAAGTCAGAGCCTCTGCCCCACGATGTGTCGGCCCACGCCGCCGGTGTTGTCGAGAGAGACAGGCTCCCACGCACCATCGCAGGGTTCGACGAATCGACGTTTGGTTCGCCCGCCGACCGCTCACCGGAAACTCGACGGGGTCCCCCAGACGCGCTCTTCGCCTGAACGCTGACACCCCGCCGCCGACGCGGCGGAGCGTCTCACCGGTGTGCGCCTCTGGCGGCGCGACCGTCATCCATCGCAAGCGCTTGTCGATTTGTGACCACCCACGCCGCGGATATCGAGAAGGCGTGAGCGATAACCCCTGAAGGAGAGAGAGTCATGGAGACTGCGACCTTGCGTCTCAAACGCGACAGGCGAGCGCAGCCGAGAGTCCGCCCGCGCGACGTTACGCGCACGACTCCTGAGGACGGTGATGTCATCGTCCGACGGGAAAGGCGCGACGGCACGCTCGTGTACGTCCTGTGCACAGCGCCGGGTGCGCACCCACATGTGCTCCGCACACGGAAAGAAGCGGTCGCGCAAGCCCTTGCGTTTGCAGAGCGTCACCGGATGAGCGCGTGGTTGACCGATGAGGGACACGACTTCGTGCTGCTGTGACAACTCCCGAGTCGTGACACCGATTCAAGACCCACATCTGCTTGGCCGCTGCGGACTTCATCGGTCACCCGCGGCATTACAGCATACGACTTCTACGACGTCACGGGCCGTGACGCCTCGCGCGTGTCAATTTACAAACCTGTCGCGCGCGCGTAACGCCCGCGTGGCTCCCGCCTGCGACAGTACGCCCAACATTTCCGCCTTGGAAAAGGAGCAGTCCTATGCGACGGCTTAGTATGGTTGCCGCCTGTCTCTTCACGGCCGCGCTGAGCGTCACACTGGCGTCGTTTGGCGATGTGCGTCCCGCCGCGCGCCCCGGGCTGCTTGGAGGCGGCCTGACCCTGTTGCCGAATGGCTGGAAGATCGCGCCAGCGGGCAAGCACCTGCAGGTCGGGGACCTGCCGCTCGCGATGGTTGAGTCCCCGGACGGCGAATCGCTTTTCGTGGCGAACAACGGTTACGCAACGCCGTCGCTGACCGTAGTCAGACTGAAAGACATGACCGTTCGGGCGACGATCCCGCTCGATCACGCCTGGCTCGGGCTGGCCTGGCATCCCGACGGGAAGCGCCTCTACGTGTCGGGCGCCGCCAACAACACGGTACACGAGTTGTTCTTCGATGAGCGCGGCATGCGCCGCGACCTCGATCTTGTGCTGGGGCGACCACTGGATCGGCCAACGCCGGGGGATCGACCGGAGGAGAACGGCTCGCCGAACGCGCTTCGGCCGGCGCCCGCGCCGCAAAGTTTCATTGGCGGCATCGCCATCAGCCCGGACGGAGCACGGCTCTTCGCCGTTCATCTTTTCGGCCAGCTGCTGAGCGTCGTCGATCTGCGCACCGGCTGGGTCGAAAAAAACGTCGAGCTGCCGGCCGAGCCGTACACGTGCCTGCTGTCGCGCGACGGCGCGACGCTGTTCGTGTCACTGTGGGGCGGCGCGAAGGTGCTGGTGTACGACGCACGGACGCTTGAACCGAAAGGCGAGATTCCGGTCGGCGAGCATCCCAATAGCCTGACGCTGTCACGCGACGGCCGGCGGCTGTTCGTGGCCTGCGCGAACACGAACGCCGTCTGGGCGATTGACGTCGCGGCGCGCCGGGCGACGGAGCAGATCTCGGTCGCGCTGTTCCCGAACGCACCGCCGGGATCGACGCCGAATCACGTCAGCTTGTCGCCGGATGACAAACAACTGCTCGTGGCGAACGCCGACAACAACACAGTCGCCGTCGTCGACGTCTCCGAGCCGGGCAAAAGCGAGGTCAGCGGCTTCATTCCGACCGGCTGGTATCCGACGGCCGCGATGTTCAACCGCGACGGCTCGCAGATCTTCATCCTGAGCGGGAAAGGCCTCGCATCGGCACCCAACCCACGTTTCCGCTCCGGCGCCGGCACGGGCGCCGAGCGGCAGTATATCGCCGGGATTCTGAGCGGCACGCTGTCATCGCTACCGGTGCCGGATCACGACCGGCTGCGCGCGTTGACGAAGATCGTCTATGACATCACGTCCTACAGCGACGAGCATCGCCTCGCGCCTGCCGATGCGCCGCCGGCCTCGCCGATTCCTGCCCGCGTCGGCGCGCCGTCGCCGATCAAGCACGTCTTCTACGTGCTGCGCGAGAACCGGACGTACGACCAGGTGTTCGGCGATCTCGATCGCGGCAATGGCGATCCGTCGCTCACGCTGTTCGGCGAGGACGTGACGCCGAACGCCCACGCGCTCGCGCGCGAGTTCGGCGTGCTCGACAACTTCTACGTCAACGCCGAAGTCAGCTATGACGGTCACGCGTTCTCGATGGGCGCGTACGCGTCCGATCTCGTGGAGAAGATGTGGCCGACGAACTACGCGAGCCGCGGCGGTGCGTACCTGAGCGAAGGCGGCGGCAAGATGCGAAACGCGTACGGCAACATCGCGGCGGGGGCGAGCGGCTACATCTGGGACGCGTGCGCTCGCGCCAACGTCTCCGTGCGCAGCTACGGGGAGTTCGCGGCGTGGGACGTGGGCACCGAAGCGGAGCGGCTCGCCGGGAAGGTGCTGGCGAAACCGACGGTGCCGGGTCTGCAAGGCAAGATCGATCCGAACTATGCGCCGTGGGATCTCACGATCCCGGACGGGCACCGCGTGGACGAGTGGCTGCGCGAGTTCCACGCCTTCGAGGCGAGCGGCAATCTACCCGCGCTGTCAATCGTACGGCTCGGCAATGATCACACGTCCGCGACACGGGCAGGCACGCCCACGCCGCGCGCGATGGTCGCCGAGAATGATCTCGCGATCGGTCGGCTCGTCGAGATCATCTCGCACAGCCGCTATTGGAACGACTCCGCGATCTTCGTCATCGAGGATGATGCGCAGAACGGACCGGACCATGTGGACGCGCACCGATCGCCGGCTCTGGCGATCAGTCCGTTCTCGAAACGGCGTACCGTGGACAGCACGCTCTACACGACGACCGGAGTCCTGCGGACGATGGAGTTGATCCTCGGCCTGCAGCCGTTGAGCCAGTATGACGCCGCCGCGACGCCGCTTTACAACGCGTTCCAGGCAACGCCGATGGCGTCGCCGTTCATGCACTTCGATCCGCGTGTGTCGCTCGATGAGAAGAACGGGCCCACCGCGTACGGCACGCTCGCCTCAGCGCGCATGGATTTCAGCGCGCCCGATCTGGTGCCGGATGCGGAGCTGTCGGAGATCGTCTGGCGGTCGGTGAAGGGCCCCAGCGCGCCGATGCCACCGCCGGTGCGCAGCGCCTTCCTGCGGCACAAGCCCGGTGACGACGACGGTAACGATGACAACCGGTAATCCACAACACCGCGGCGGCGCATCCAGACCATGAACGGCGGCCCGCGGTGAGTCGCCTGCGCCCGCGCTCGCGTCGGTGACCGTCATGATCGAGATGGTCGAGCGCGCGCTCTCGGCCCACTGAACTCCTTTGCCAGACGCCGGCCAGGGCAAGCGCCTCTCGGCCCTCGTCGATTGCGCGACTCCGGATCAATTTCGCGGAGTAAGGGCTTGTTACGCGTCCAGGGAGTGGACGAATGCGATACTCACGAGTACTGACAGCTGTTTCAGTCATCCTCGGCGCGGTCTTCATTCGCGCCCAGAACACGGATCGGGTGACCGCCGTTCGCGAGAGTGCCATCGGCGGCACCGCCCGGAACATTTTATTGTTCATCGGAGACGGGATGGGCGACGCCGAAATCACCCTGGCGCGCTACTACGCCGTTGGCGCGGTAGGGCGGCTGGCGCTCGACACGCTGCCGCTGACCGGCGCGTACACCACTTACGCCGTCGAGGAGCGCGATCCGTCGTTTCCGAACTACGTGCCGGATTCTGCGTCCACGGGTACCGCGTGGGCCACTGGACACAAGACCAGCAACGGCCGGATTTCGACGAGCGCGCGCGAGGATCGCGATCTGCCGACCATCCTCGAGATCGCTCAGCAGCGCGGATACCTGACCGGGGACGTGACCACCGCCGAACTCACCGACGCGACGCCGGCGGTGCTGGCCGCGCACGTGGCCAGACGCGCGTGCCAGGGCCCGGCGGATATGGCTGCGTGCCCGCAGGACAGAAGAAGCGCCGGCGGTCCAGGATCGATCGCCGAGCAGGAGGTCGCCCACAACGTCGACGTGTTGATGGGCGGCGGCGCCGCGCGGTTCGAACAGACGATGGAGGATGGGCGCACGCCGATCCAGGAAGCGGCAAGGAACGGATATCAGGTGATTCGCGATGCCACCGGCCTCGAACATGTGGAACGCGGGCGCCGATTGCTGGGTCTTTTCGCCCAGGGAAACATGACGACGGAGTGGAGCGGCCAGGAGGCGCGGCCATATCCGTCCAACGTCACCTCGCCGCAGCGATGCAAAGAGGACCACCGTCCCGCCGGCGAACCGGCGCTCGCGCAGATGACGGCGACGGCGCTCGCGCTGCTCGATCGGCCTGGCTCCGGTCCCGGGTTCTTCCTGCAGGTCGAAGGCGCGTCCATCGACAAGCAGGGCCACGCGGCTGACCCGTGCGGGCAGATCGGCGAGACGGTCGCGTTCGATCGCGCGATCAAGACTGGCATCGACTACGCAAAGACCCATCCACGCACGCTGCTCGTCGTGACGGCGGATCATGCGCACACAAGTCAGATCGTGGGCCGGCCGACCGAGGCCGATCATCCGACCGGCCTCATCAGCACGCTGTTGACGATCGATCGCGCGCCGCTGACGGTGTCCTACGGCACAAACGGCTACCATCGCTCGCAGGATCACACCGGCACGCAAGTGCGGATCGCCGCGAGGGGACCGCAGGCGGCCGGCGTGGTCGGCGTCATCGACCAGACGGATTTGTTCCAGCTGATGCTGCGCGCGCTCGAACCGGCGCGCGACTGATGTTGAAACGCGTCTGCGACGCTCTTCTTATCGCGCGGTCGCGCGCATCGCCTTGAGTGTCTCGCCGAAGCGCTCGTACTGATCGACGGCGATGAAATCGACGCCCGCGCGGATCGCGGCGCGCCACCGTTCCCGCGCCGCGTCCTCCGATCCGAAGTTGTAGCCGGCCGACCAGCCGCCGGACTCGTCGCCCGGATCGTGACCGTTCAGCGTATAAAACCGGATCCAGAGACCAGCGTCGTGCGCCGACGTGACGAGACCGCGCAGCCGCGCATCGTCGTCTGATGTCCATGCCCCGGCCTTCCGCTGGCCGCCGAGCTCGACGACGCTCCACGGGTTGTTCCACCAGCGGTGATAGTTCGTGCGTGCCCCAGGCGTGAGGTCCGGCAGTTCTTCTCCCGCTCGCACGCGCGCCTGGGCTGCGGTTCCCGCCTGACGCACGCGCGGCCGCGCGGCGCCGAAGACGAGAAGCGATTGACCGGCGGGCACCGCGTCGTGAAAGACCGCGCGCTGCTTGTCCGATTCGCCCGTGAGAACGAGCACCGGTCCCACGGTGAGCGGCTGAACGTCGGCGATCGACGCGGCACGCGGCGCCGTCGTCAGCCAGCTTCTGTACTCGATCAGCAGCGACCAGATCGCGGCGAGATGCTCCGGCTCTTCCGTTTTGAGATCGAGATTGAGCGTGACGATCGGCCAGGTATCGCGGCGTCCGTCGCGCAATGCGGCTTCGACCAGCGGACGAATCCGCTCGAAGAAGTACTCGCGCATCGTCGGCTCGGTACCGTCTAGGCCGAGCGCCGGCTTCCCGGGTTCGTCATGCGCGACGAGCGATCGTCCTTTGCCGGTCGCGGGATCGACGAACCAGACGAGATCCTGTTCGATCGCGAGCGGCGTGCCGGTGGAGAGCGCGCGGTCGATGCGATCGGCCCACCGGCCGTTGTAGGGATAGCAGTTGTGCGCGTCGAGCAGGACGCGCGTCCCCGGCTCGAACGCCGCGCGCGCTGGCGGCGCCGCGCAAATCAGAAGCGCGCACGCCGCCAGGACGCTGTGAACGAACCGAAGAACACGAATCATCAGAACGTGAATCGTAACGCCACTTGCATCGTCCGCGGATCGCTCGCCAGGCTCGAGATCGTCCCGAACGTCGCGGCGCTGCTGACGTCCCGGTTCGGCAGGCCGAAGTTCACCGTGTTGAACACGTTGAAAATGTCCCACCGCAGCGTCGCCGCCGTGCGCCCGCCGAAGCGAATCTGGCGCTGGACCGTCAGGTCCACATTCTGGAATCCCGGCCCCGTCAGCGTATTCCGCGTCTCGTTGCCGAACGTGCCCGACGGGACCGCCTGGAACGCCGCGGTGTTGAACCACTGATCCACGGTCTTCGGACCCGACGAATCGCCGACCATGTTCGGCAGGCCCGTCATGTTCGTGCCGACGTTGTTGCCGCTCTGGTTCACGGTGAAAGGATGACCGGTGTGCGCGGTGTAGATCCCGGAGACGGTCCAGTCCTTCGCGATGATGTTGTCGCCGAGCGGCAGCGCCCAGACGAAGTTCGCGCTGAAGCGGTGGCGCACGTCGTAGTCGCTCGACCCGTACCACGGACCGAAGTCGCGCGCGTTCTGCGGGAACGCGTTCGATCCCTGCGTCGTGAGCTGCTCGGACGCGTTGTCCTGCGACTTGCCGAGCGTGTACGCGAGTCCGAACGCGACGCCGTTACGGAAACGCCGCTCGAGTCCGAGGTCGACGCCCTTGTATTCGGACCGGCCGTTGTCCGAGCGCCACTCGATGAAGCCGAAGTTCGGATACGGCAGCGCGCCGAGCGCGTTGTTGCCCGCGGCGTTCGGCATCGGCTGATTCAGGTTCACGAGCGTCGCGAGGTTCGAGCCGCGCGAGTAGATGAAGTCCGCCGACAGCACGATCCCGCCGGCGAGATCCCGCTGCACGCCCACGCTGCCCTGGCCGATCATCGTCGCCGGATCGTTCTGATCGACGGCGCGCAGGCGGACGGCCGTCAGCTGACCCGCGGCAGGATTCAAATTCGGCGGATTCAGGAAGCCGGCCGGGAAACCCTGCTTGAGGAAAAACACCGGCGCGACCGATGTCTGCGTAATCGTCTTGTTGACGAGGCCAGGCAGATTCAGCGCGAGCTGATCCTCGCTGCCGACGCGGTCGAACAGGTTGTAGAAGAGTCCCCAGCCGCCGCGGAGAATCGTCTTGTCGTCCATCTTGTAGACGACGCCGACGCGCGGCGCGAAGTTGTTGCGGTCGGGATTCACCAGGCTGCGATCGGCGAGCGAGCCGTCGGTCGCAAACACGAGCGACCCCGTCCCGGTCGGAATGAAGTTGGTCTGCGCGTTGGTCGCCTCGAGCGCCGGCGTCATGAAGTCGTACCGGAGGCCGAGGTTCAGCGACAGCTGCGAGTTCACCTTCCACTCGTCCTGCACGAAGAACATCTCCGCCTGGTGCCGCTGCTCGACGACGAACACGTTCGACTCCTGGAGGTCCGAGACGTAGCCGAGCAGGTAGTCGGCCATCGGGTTGCCCGTGAACGCGTTGCGGAAGCGCAGCGACCCGCGCGTCGCCGGCACGTCCATGAACTGGTTCTGCATCGGCATCATGAGATCCGCGCCGGCTTTCACCGCGTGCGCGCCGCTCACCCAGGTCACCGTGTCGAGGAACTCGTACTGGTTCGAGTGCTGGAATTTCGGGAGGAAGTCGGGCGACCCGATCCGGCCGAGGCCCGATCCGCCGAAGTAGCCGTCGATCGTGATGCCCGGGAAGCCGCCGGCGACGAGCGGATTGGTGACCGATCCGGGAATCACCGCCGCCGCGGGCGGCTGGACGCCGAACGCCTGGTGCACCGCGTCGGACGTCGCCTGCGACCACGAGAGGCGGAACTCGTTGAGGAGCGACGAGGACACGACGCGCGTCCATCCGCCGACGAATGCGTTCGTCTTGATCGTCTGGTTGCCGAAGGCCGACGTGCCCGTCCCGTCCAGTACGCCGCCGAACGCGCCTGGAATCTGCCGCGTGCGGTTCGAGTAGATGTAGCGGCCGAAGATACTGTCGCCGGCGCTCGGCTTGAAATCCAGACGGCCGAGCATGCGGTCCGCGTTGTCGAGCAGATCGCCCGTGCGGAAGAAGTTGTTCGCGCCCGGCTGGTTCGGCGCCGGGACGAGCGCGAGAATCGCCGCCGCCGTCGGATCGATACGTCCGGCGGGAATCGTGTTGTTCGGGAAGGGCAGGCCGGTCAGCGGATCCTTCACTGCTGAGGCGAAGACGCCGTTGCGATCGTCGGCCGTGGGCACGCGCGTCAGGCGCGTGACGCCGCGCGTGATGCGCGTCCCCTCGTAGTCGCCGAAGAAGAACGCGCGGCTCGGGAGGATCGGGCCGCCGAGGTTGCCGCCGAACTGATTCTGCTTGTTC